>ENA-OQBV01001606-OQBV01001606.1-human-gut-metagenome-genome-assembly--contig:-NODE-1606-length-10849-cov-2.707517_pt1 | contig 10849 bp, 14 predicted proteins | sample MGYA00242750_ERZ504559 | MGnify/ENA primary metagenome ERZ504559 (study PRJEB26092, sample SAMD00036230) | human gut metagenome | host: Homo sapiens | study: EMG produced TPA metagenomics assembly of...
CCCTTGCGCCGAAGTCGCGCTCGCGCAGGCTGCGGGTGACGTTGCCCGGATTGCTCATCCGGAAACGCACCAGACGAAGGTGGTTGCCGACAACTGGCGTTCCGGTGTCAGGCGTACATCACTGGCGGGTGTGTATGCCGGCATCCGGCTGACCGGGTATTCCTGGTAGTCATCAGGCACCTGGCCGTTGACGACGGCCCGGGACAATGCGACCAGTGTCTTTTCATAGGTCTGCCCTTCTTCCCAGGCCTTCGCGTCATCGTTCTTGCGAAGTGGTGGTGACATGGGGGTGAAGCGCAGGGTCTTGCCGTTGCCGGGCTGCGGTTTGATATTCAGGCTCAGCGATGAGCCGCGGTCAGTCTGGATAAACAGTGTGAAGTTCTGGCCAACAAGCGGAGACAGAATGAGCGCTCCGTCATCGGTCGTGCTCTGGTCGTAGGCACCGGATGGTCCGCTGATGCTTGTGATTAATTCTCCGTCGACAACAACCTTGCTTGGGTTGGTGTTGCTGAGAGTGACGTTAAAGGCGGCGTCGTTCTCAAACGGAATGGCTGCGGGTGCGGAAGCGGCCCGAAGGCCGCCAGTAAAGAATCCCGCTGCCAGAATCACAGCAGCAGCTGCCGGTGAAATGCGAAATTTCATGGGCAGTCCTGTTAGTTGGTGGTGGTTACCGGCTGGAGTTCCTCGAAGCTGTGGAGGTTAATCACGCCATTCACATAACTCAGTTTCAGTCGGTAGATTTTTTCCTTCGGGCTTCAGGAAGGTGGTGATTGCGCCGTTGGTGGTGGAGGATTTCAAGTGCCGCTGAATTCCACGGAGCCATCATTGGTGACCCGGATTTCTTTCGTGTCGAACTGGGTGGTAATCCCTCCTTTCTTGATGCGTTCAGCTTCAATATCCAGGGCTTTCTTGAGCACATCCCGCTCAGCAGAGGGGACGTACCCAAGAATCATTTTCTGGTTATTGTCGATGTTTTCCGGGGTGATATTCAGTCGCCAGTAAATAAAGGAAGTGGCGAACTGTGTCATGCCGGTTGCGTCTGCGCTGACTGCATCAGAAGCGAACGGACGGTTATACGTCATTGGGGTGGTAATGGTTTTCTGGGTGGTGGCAAAATGCCATGCCAGCGAACCGGTTAAAACGTTACCCACTCCCAGAATCAGGGTTAATCCTGTAAGGCCAATAAACGCATAGCTGAGTTGTTTATCGCGTTCCCCTTTGATTTTCAGTTTCATGAAAGTTATGCCCTCCAGTGCCGGAAACTTGAATCAGGTATCTGGCGAAAAGTGACTTTGAATAAAAGTGACGGCAGGTGCCAGTAACAGAAATTAAGTAACCAGAATGACCCCTGCCCTTTCTTCAGGTATCTGACAATGAACCAGAGAATCCCCGCTATAACGCCAAGTTCGAGTGACATATTGTTAAGCACCCCTAAAACAACCAGGGGTGCGGTCACGATTAATTCATCAATTGGAAGGCCTAAATAACGTTCCTGCTGGTTCAGTGTTTCCGGGAAGTAGTATTTATCCTCTTCCCCGCTCATCGTTTAGCTCGCGATACCGAAGGCGACACGGGTAAAGATGATTGCCATAACGATACCGACAAATACCAGTGGAGAGCGTGCCTTAATATAAATAAACAGGCCCATGATGATTTCGGCAATGTAGAACCATTTAATCAGTGAGGAGCCAGAACCGAATGTGGAATTAACAGTTGTTGCCTGTGATGAGAGGAGGTCAGTACCGGATGCGAATGACGGGTTGGTGACCATAAGTGCAATTAAGAATGCACCTGCTGTTTTTAAGTAAAATTTCATCTGGCGATTTTCGCGAGCTTTACGGAATAAAGACGCTACCGCCCATCCCTTACCGACGTTAAGGGCGCTGCCTTTGGTTAACATGCTTGTTTTCTCCGGAAGTAAACAAAAGTGGTGTGCGTAAGTTGTTGTTTACGCGGGTGCAATTGTCCCATGCCCTAAAAAAAAAAAACTGTGAACGCATGTCACACTTTTTGATTTCATTCGGATTTATCTGAATATGTAAGTGAGTAGGCTTTGTAGACCGGAAAGTTCTGAAATGGCTTACAGGATCTATAGCTATGAAAGTAAAAGAGAAAATGTGGGATGGTCGCGGCCGTCCACGAAAGTTCCAGCCCGGCGAGGCGGTCGAGTGGCGGCTGCGCGCGCCGGATAATTTGCTTATGGAGCTGCGAATATGTGCGAGGGCGGGTAACAGAAGCGTAAATGAGGAAATTATCGCAAGGCTTTTGTTGTCCCTGAATTATCAGCCAGGGAAGGTAGTAATTAAAACTGCGGAAGGCGAACGGCTCATTTCGTTGGCGGTCAGGTTCGAGGAGTGGCTCGGGAATTTACTGAATGAAGTGGATGGTGAGGCTGAAGAGAAAAATAAGGTTCCGGTGCACCAGGAGCAGTTGTGGATGTGGCGTGAAGGTGAGCGTGTGTTGCTCCCCGGGAAAACTACAGGCTACAGTATGCGTATTCCCGAGAATCTTGCAGATGAAATCAGGGCAATGGCAAAGGTGCATAACCGTAGTCTGAATGACGAAATGCTCACCAGGTTAATGAATACGCTTGGATATTTACTGAGAGATTACTTGACCAGAATGAGGATGCGCAGGCACTGAAAGTATTGTGTATGGAATTGAGGTTTTTTTAAAAGAAAAAATCACGGAGGTGGAGAAAGAAGACCATTCCGTGGGATGAGGGTGAGTCTCAGTGATCGACAGGGCCGGAAAAATCCGGCCTGAAACCAATAATTAATCCGTCAGGAAGTGGTCTTTTTCAGCCTTATCTTCTGCATCGTTAATCGAGCTGATATTGGCATTTATCAGTTCTTCAAGCTTCACTCCAGAGTCTGGCCCCTTCATCGTGACAAAGATATCAGAGACAAGTGCGGTGAGAATCATAATACCTTCACGTGAGCCAGAGACTTTCTTAATGAGGTCGCGTCGGAAACCATCGAGATCGAAAGATGGGCCTTCTTCCTTCGATTTGTAGACCATCAACCCGAGTCGAACTAATTCGTTGACTATTGATGAATAGTTCATGTCAGACGTTGTTGCGCCTTTCTGTAACTCAATCTCAAGAATATCATGTATTTCTCTGTCAATTTTATCTTTAAAGTAGATGTTCTTTCTTGGCATGATATTTTCTCAAAAATTTCATGCAGTGCCTGATGCGGCACTGCAATGCTACTTATAAGTCAGTTCCCGAAGTAACTCGTCTCTGTAACTTACTGAGAGTTCGTGTAAATCGGGCTTTTTGAAGTGTGCTAATCCGGCACCATCATGTGTGTGCATCAGGCACTGTGATGTGTGGGGTTCAGGCACTATTCATTTTTAAGTTACTCTAATTATTGAATACACACAATCCCCACACTCAACAGTGCTGTATCAGCACACACAGTAGTGCTGCATTAGGCACTGCAAGGTGTGCTGATGCACACACCTTTATTGTTCACGCAGCATAATTCCGCATAATACGAACAGGTATACATCTGAATTAAAAGAAAAAATCTGCAAGACGAAGTCTTGCGTGGGGTGTGATGTTTTAGGAGGTTAGTAAAGAGCGGCATGTAAATACGGTAGCCTGGTCTGCTTTCATTATTTCAGCCAGGGGTAAAAGTCATGCCGGAGAGCGCTTACGCGCGTTTGTAGTGAATAAACTTGATTAAGACGATCTGGCGGGGTATTTTTTAAAGCGGCTCCCATTAGTGCTTATATCTCGTTAAAAGGCCAGATGATGAAAATAACATTATTACCCGCTGCCGTGCTGGTCGTTTCACTTTCAGCGGGCGCAGCTCCCCAGATGTGTTTTGATCAGGCGGGAAAGGACTACCGTATTGATCCACTCCTGCTGATGTCAATTTCCATTAAGGAAAGCAGACTGCGGGCAGATGCGATTAATGGATCAAACAGGAATGGGACAGAAGATGTCTGCGGGATGCAGGTGAACAGCTCTCATTACGGAAAGCTTAAAAACTTTAATATTACGCGTGACCGGTTGTTAAATGATCCCTGTATCTGTGTCTATACCGGTGCCTGGGTTCTGGCGCACAACTTCCGGTCGTATGGTAAAAACTGGGACAGCGTAGGAATGTATAATACCGGCCCCTCGAAAAAGCTCATCACTCAGCGCCGGGCGTATGCCGAAGATATTAAAAATATATATCGCGTTTTGCTGGCACGAAAAACGATCCTTTCGCAGTATCAGGAGCAGAGCGGGGGAATGGTTAATGCAGAAAAAACAGCAGAGACGGCGTCACTGAATAACACACAATAAAAAGCCGCTCATCAGAGCGGCTTAATTTTCAGGCCTTCAGCTTTGCAAACTCTTCAGCCAGTTTCCATAATGCCTGATTTAATTTGATATCACCGTCAATACCGGTGACTTCCCGCGTTCTGGTCAGACTGCCTTTTTCCGTTCTGCCACGGATACCACCCCGGATCACATTTTCCTGCACCACATTAAAAGTGGTCCATAAATCCTGTCCCTGGTCGAGGACACGGCGCGGGTTAATAATCTGCTCTGGCGTTACCGGCGATTTTTTCCCGTCATACTTATACTCCAGAGCGGCGGCACCCAGGAGACGTTGTTCAGGTAAAGAGAGCTGGATGCTTTTCATCATGTCGATATTTTCATCAACAGCATCAAATGTTTTCAGCACTGTATAAGCGCCCTCGATAACCTGCCCGACAATATCCCCTTTGTGTGGTACGCGGATTTCACCAAAATCTTTCCAGGCTACCAGACCATTAGAGCAAACCTGACGAAACATGCCGGGGATCATTTTATAACTGCTGGAGCCATCATGGCTGTTAAGCAGAATAATTTCCGGGACTTCTTTACCGTTAATCTGGTCATGTCGGCGCAGGCGCAGCATATGTTTCGTAAACTCGCGTTTATCCTGGTCACGCGGACGTGACTGGGTTGCATAATACGGCTGGAATCCCTCATCACGTAAACGATCAAGAATATTAATGGTCGGAATATAGGTATAACGCTCTGAGCGAGAATCATGCTTATCAGCAGAAAACGCGCTCGGGACAATGCGCTGTAATTCATCATTCGTCAGCGGGCGGTCTTTACGGATTGACGACGGCATACGATAGCGGCTTGCGAAACTGACCATAATTATTGACTCCTGATTAATTAGTAAGTGATGAAGAAATAACACGGTGAAAATTGTCCAGCGGCATTGCAGCTGCTACCGGGCGACCTTCGATAACCCAGACAGAGATATAATCCGGGCAGTCGTTATTAATTAACGTCAGCTCAGTGGCATTCGCTGGCGGTGTAAAAATTGCCGGTTGTGGCTCTCCTTCCGTTGCGGCAAGGACCCAGCAAAACAGATCCGTGAACTGGGCAACGGTGAGGTTTGAATCACATCTTCCGGTAGATTCTTGAGCGGCGGTTTTGACGTTGACGTTTCGTGTGTGCATCCTGGTTTTCTCCTGTGGTGATGGTTGTCCATCTCCCTGGTGAGTTCTCTCGCGGCAAAGGGCAAAGGGAGCAACGGCGAAGGGAGGAAGGAAAGGGGCGCTGACGAAAGTTTTTGCGGCCTTTCGCAAAAAGTTTTGGCGGCGTTTATTTCACCCCTTGTATGACGACCCGGCGGTGCTACAAGCAGCCCTCCGCGTGAGGACACACGGGGGATGGCCTCACCGGATGAACAGGATACACACACCCGACACGTCGGAACGGCGTGGCGACATTAAAGCGACGGCTCCGCCGGCGCGGTGAAGGCGTTCCGGACGGTACGGCCGGAGAAGCCGTAGCCCCTGACCTCAGCCATCAGACCCTAGCGAAGCCCGAAACCCGAAGGGGTTCGGCGGAGACTGGCTGGTGCGAAGCAGCTGCCTGGCGGAGTGGGGCTCGACGACCGGACGGCGCAGCTGGCCGGGAGCCGAAGGGGGCCGTGCGACAGGAAGTCGCTTAACATATTGTTTTACATCGATAAAACCAGCTATTCCATTAGCTGTAGCCTACCGGAACAGGCGTTGCTGGCAACGGCGGGGTCTGAAGCTTCCGGGACAACGATATCGGGCGTCAGCCCGGAGAGGGTCCCGTGAGGGAGCCTCTCCTGCTGCAAGCATCATGCGGCTGGATTGCAAGGCTGGTCAGAAGGGTTAACACATGTGAACTGTTGATAAACACCGTTATCGGCAACAGGCCAAAGATGCTGAAAGGCCTGAACCAAAAAGGTATGAGATCGGGTTGCTCCAAGGGCCCCCCGGAGCACATGGACACAGAGATCTCCGGTGAATAGACAGAACCCGTCCTGACCTTTTGTATGTTAAGCGGAACCTGGTAAACCCGTATCGCTGCCTGATGGCAGGTGAACCGTGAGGAACACTGTTGGCGGTGCGGGCAGAGGAGGACGGAAAAAGCGAATGCCTGATGGTAATCATCAGGATACGGAGCAGGTCATACTCCGGCGCGAAAGCGGGCAGACTTCCGTCTGGTCTTTAACTGCATGAGATACTGTAAAACTTTCAACAGGATATCAGCGAGATGAATACACACGACAGTGTGTCCACGATACCCCGCCCGGCAGGCTGGCACGCCATTGACTGGCGAGCCTGCCATGCACGGGTGCGAAAGCTACAGCTGAGGATTGCAGAGGCAACCCGGCAGCAAGAATGGCGGCGAGTCAGGGAACTGCAGCGCATTCTCACGCGCTCGTTCTCCGGCAAAGCCGTTGCTGTCAAACGTGTGACTGAAAACACCGGGAAAAGGACGCCCGGCGTGGATGGCAAAACATGGGGCACCCCGGATGAAAAATGGAAAGGGATGGTCAGTCTGAGCCCACGGGGCTACAAACCACTGCCGCTCAGGCGCATACACATCCCAAAACCGAATGGCAAAAAGCGCCCGCTGGGCATTCCTGTTATGCGTGACAGAGCCATGCAGGCACTGTGGCTGCTGGCACTGGAGCCTGTGGCAGAAACCACGGCTGACAATAACAGCTATGGTTTCAGACCTATGCGCAGTACGCATGATGCCATCGAGTCCATATTTCACCGCATGAGCCAGAAAGTATCCCCGAAATGGGTACTTGAAGGTGACATAAAAGGATGCTTCGACAATATCAGCCATGACTGGTTGCTGTCCCATATTCCCATGGACAGAAAACTGCTCAGAAAATGGCTGAAAGCCGGATATATGGAAAAAGGCGTCTTCTATCACACTGAAAGCGGCACTCCGCAGGGAGGCATTATCTCCCCTCTCCTCGCCAATATGGCTCTCGACGGGCTGGAGGTGGAACTAATGCGTACATTTAGGAAGAGCAGGCATTACGGGGCAAAACATCAGGTGAACTATGTGCGCTATGCCGACGACTTCATCTGCTCCGGGAGCTCCCGCGAGCTGCTGGAGAATGAGGTCAAACCCCTGATAGCAGAGTTTATGCAAAAACGGGGGCTCGCGCTGTCTGAGGAAAAGACAGCGATAACGCACATCGAAGAAGGCTTCGACTTTCTGGGGCAGAACGTCAGAAAATATGGCGGCAAGATGCTGATCAAGCCTGCCAAAAAGAATCTGAAAAACTTCCTGAGCAAAGTCAGAAGATTAATTAAGGGTAATCCGACGCTTCCGGCATGGAAACTGATAAACCTGCTCAATCCCGTGATCCGTGGATGGTCGACTTATCATCGGCATGTCGTGGCCAAAGATATCTTCAATTACGTCGATACCCAAATCTGGCGGGCAATATGGCAGTGGTGCAAACGGCGGCATACACGTAAAAGCCGGCGCTGGGTTGCAGAAAAGTATTTCACGTTCGGGGAGAAACGCTGGCTGTTCAGCGCAGCGACTCCGGAAGGTAAAATACTGCACCTCACCCGCGCGATGGATACCCCCATCAAACGCCATATCAAGATCAGGGGCGACGCAACACCTTACTCGCCCGGCATGGAAATCTACTTCGAGCGTCGTCTGGATCTGATCTGGACCGGAAAGCAGAAGAAGATGAAAACCGTGGCGGCATTGTGGAAGCGCCAGGGTAAGTGCTGCCCGCGCTGCAGACAACTCATCACCAACCAGACAGGCTGGAATATACACCACCGGGTCAGGAAGGTCATGGGCGGCAGCGACGACATGTCCAATCTTGAACTGCTACATCCCAACTGCCACCGTCAGTTACACAACAGGGAGGCCGGTGCCCACAAAGGGTATTTATAGAGGCTTGAGCGGTATGCGGGGAAACCTGGCACGTACCGTTCTCAGGGGGCGGCGGCGCAGTAATGCGCTGCTGCTACCCGACAGAAGTGGGATTCAGGAGTTTTCAGAGGATTTGCTGATCGGGTTTCAGAGCCGCCACGCCACGCCACGCCACGCCACGCCACGCCACGCCACGCCACGCCACGCCACGCCACGCCACGCCACGCCACGCCACGCAGGACCGTATCCGTGACAATTTGCCCTCACAATGCCTTTCATCTGCATCTCTCCGGGCTTACATCCGGGCGGGAGGGGGCGGCGCCGCAGGCGCTGGCCTTACCGTCCGTCAGCCCGAAGGGATGACAGGGTTTTCGCGCGCGAACAGGCGGCGCCTATGCCCCGCCTGGATTATTTACTTTCCATCCCCCTGTCCGCCCTGGAGAATGAAGTGGCCGCAAAGATAGACGGCGCACTGGCGGGTAGCCGATTCGCAGATCTCATCCAGCACTTTCGCTGTGGTTACGGGGCTGAGTCCGGATTCGCGACGTCGTTCGTTGATGAGCGTTTTATACTGGCGCAGGATGTTACGGGTTTCCGGTGACAGTTGCATGGTGTTCTCCTTTTTTCAGTTTCCGGAGGCAATGCCTCCGGTTTCTCAGTCAGGCATCGAGCGCCGCGCGCAGGCTCAACATGACGTCATTTTCTTCTTTCAGGGTTTCTGCCGCTGATCCGCCTCCATCCTCCGCGCATACAGCGATACGCTCCATTTCCTTCCCTGCAAGCTGCATCACCACCGCAAGCGCCGCAGCCGGAATGGTGACATTACGGTGTTTCCGTTTTTCTTCCACCATCATCTCAACAATGTTGTAGATGAGAGGGACACATCCGGAGGGATACAGCTCTGCCTCCAGTCTTTCCATCACCACGTCGATCTCTTCATCACTGAGATCCCAGTCAATGCAGAGACCGCGAATATCGTTCCGGCTCCAGCTGGCGAATACAAATTTCTCGCCGTCATTATCGTCATCACGCAGCATTTCGATGGCGATCTCTTTTGCTGTACCAATCATGTTTTTCTCCTTTAGTCGGGCGGCATCGCCGCCCGTGGTCAGTCAGTCAAGGGCACGCCAGATCGTGGCGCTTTCCGGATGGGTATCAGCAAATGCCATAAGCTGCTCATAACGGCGGCAGAAGTGGCGGCACAGCTCCTCATGGTCATGGTTGCTGTGGTGCCAGCTCCGGTGATTCAGTACCAGCGCCGTGAGGATGATCCCCGCCACTTCCCCGCTGACAGTCTGCTCAAACCAGTTGTCAGGATTGCACAGGGTCAGACTCTCCACGTCAGGCGCCATATATCCGCCACCTTCCGGCAGCCGGTAAAACTGCCAGAATCCCCCCTGATACTCAGGGCAGTAACGCCAGGCATAGGCGTACACGGATGCCTCGGACGTCATAAAATCGCCGCCAAACAAATCAGGCAGGAAAGTCAGGCGCTGCGCACCCTCAAGACGAACAGCATCACAGGTCACGGTCTGGTTCATAGATCCTCCACGGTTAACATATTCTCGGTTCCGGCATCGCCGTGACGACACGACAGACCGGCGAAAAGCGGAGGACACAGGGGCGACGCCGCAAGCCGCAGCGCAAAGCCTTCACGGGCTGAATGCACCGTGAAGGGTGCGAACGGGTGAGGACGGCGGCGACAGCGAACCCTTGTGGCCGATTCGGCCGGGCTACAGTGAAGTCACGGCTATGCCGTCGCCGCACGGAGTTTCAGGGGATTTTTACTGTCCCGACGCGGCCCGGCGGGCGGCGGCGGATAAAGGCGGAAGGCACTAACATCCTTGTATTGTCGGCTATACAAAATGAGTTGATTCTGTAAGTTAACAGCGATGTTAAGAGCAAAGCAGGACGGTGACATCTGGGAGCTAACATGCCAGTGAATAAAATAATTACTGCTTTGTCTTTTAATCAGTGAATGATCTGAGGGGTACGGGCGGCTTTGTGCCAGAAGCGGAACTCGCTTACATCATGCTATGTTAGTTTGCCGGGAACATGTCATCCATTCCTCGCTCAGAGCGAACCATCCTTGATCCTTAGTGTTTAATTTTTTTACATCAGACCCCAGCCGACAGTTCCGAAATGCCGTTTCTGGTGAGCCGGCGAAGCTTACCGGCCTGCCGGTTACTGTAGTCGGGCTGACACCCCGGCAACGCCGGGGTGTTGAAGGGGCACTAGGTATTTATGTCTTGAATACACAGTCAATAATCACACCTTTAATCAATGTCATTTTGTTCAAAAGTTGATCACCCTACAGAAGTCAGCAGTTAAATGCTCTTTTTCAGAGATCGTCTGGGGATAAAAAAAATGTTGTTCTTCAGTTTAACTGAAGCTTGACTGACATTATTTTTTAAAATCTTTTTATTTAATATTAATATCAACAAGTTAAATAAAAAATTAGTCATTAATTAATTCCAGACCATGCAATAAATACTGTCTTCTTGAACAGTATCCTCTGACGTGATAGTTTCAAAATATTACTGTCATTTGGGAGGAATCTTATGGCGACTTCTGTATTGGCTAACTGGCACGGTCATGATTATCAGGCTCGGTATTTCTGGATTGAGGCTTCTCGGCTTAAAAATCCCCAACAAGATTTCGTCGTAGAAG
>ENA-OQBV01001610-OQBV01001610.1-human-gut-metagenome-genome-assembly--contig:-NODE-1610-length-10831-cov-4.470385_pt1 | contig 10831 bp, 7 predicted proteins | sample MGYA00242750_ERZ504559 | MGnify/ENA primary metagenome ERZ504559 (study PRJEB26092, sample SAMD00036230) | human gut metagenome | host: Homo sapiens | study: EMG produced TPA metagenomics assembly of...
ATAGAATGGAAGTTCCGCATCCCCCCAATTCTTGCGCCAACTTTCCACCAACAATCTGAACAACTTTTCATGAGTCTCCCGATTATGGGCATTAGACTCACCCTGATACCAAATAAAGCCTTTGACCGGAAACTGTTCCAAAGGACGGATACCCGATTCATACAAATAACAAGGCTCATAAGGATGGCGTTGCAATTTATTGAAAGACTTCTTTACATTCAAGGCAGCACGCCCACGCACCCAGTCTTAGATAAAATCATTCTGCATCCAATTACGTAAAATAGCCGGAAAACGATATTCCAATGTACTACGGTCTATCCATGCTTCAGTAGGAGATCCGCCAATGGCATTGCAAATCAGTCCTACAGGGACTTGCAAACTATCCTGCAATTTCTTTCCGAAATAGTAAGCCACCGCCGAAAAATTACCGGCTGTTTCAGGCGAACAAACTGTCCACCGTGTATCCTTATAATATTGCAGATGATTCAATGAATCGAGTACCGAAGCATCCCACTCCACCGCATCCGTACGCCAACGGGCTTTCATATCATAAAAACGGATATTGCTATTTGCAGCTTGAGGAACATCTTGTGCGGCAGTCGCACTCCAATTCAGATAAAACTCCATATTCGATTGTCCGGAACAGAGCCACACTTCTCCCGCCAACACATTTTCATAGACCAGTTTCCGTTTTTCTGTAGAAACAGTCAGTGTATATGGACCGCCCGCCTTCAATGGCCGGACATCCACCGCCCACTTTCCATCTGCTCCCGTCACAGCCTGAAGTTGCTGCCTGTCTATGGAAACAGTTACTTTCTCACCGGCATCCGCTTTTCCCTGAATAGTCAGCAGACGTCCATGCTGCAATACCATATTGTCCGTATAAATTTCCGGCATTTGCAAACCGCCAAAATCACCGGTTATGCCTTCATACACCGTTTTTGCCAAGACAGCCGCACCTTCCTTATCGGGATGGACAGCATCGGGCAACATAAAAGGATATGGATATAAAGGTGCATGAAAATCTATCAACTGTACTTGTGCGTATTTCGCTATCGTTTCTATAGCCAGCTGAATCTCATCATGCCAGTCGCGTGTGCCGGACTCAAACCGCGGATGGCGGTCGGCAATCGGAGTCAGACGGGCAATCAAAATACGACATTCAGGATTCGCCACTCTGAACGAATCAATCAGTGCACGATAATCCGCTATAAAAAAATCACGGTAATTGGGCCAATCACGCGGATCTGTATCATTCACTCCTAAATGAATAACCACTACATCACCAGCAAAAGCCAATGCATCCTTAAACTCTTTCTGTTGCATAAAAGGCCGGTGTCCCTTGTTCAGCAACGTAGCTCCCGGCTTTCCAAAACGCTCCACCGTATACCCTTCACCCAGCATTTGCTGTAACCGGGCAGGATAGGACTCCTTATCAGGATCGGATACACCTATGCCATAGGTAATGCTATTACCTACACAAGCAACCTTCACCCGCTTCCGTGCAAATGAAACGGTACAAAGAAACAAACATAAAATCAGTATTAATGTCTTCTTCATTTTTGGTCAACATAAGGTTTTACAATATCACGCCACAGCAAGTATCCCTTTCCTAATAAATGTAATCCGTCATTAGTATATACTGGATTCATCTTGCCTGTCTCTTTCTCCACAAAATGACTATACAAATCAATATAGGCAGCTCCTTCCTTTACCGCCAATGGTTCCAACAAATCATTAATTTGTTTTACCATCTGCCAGCGTGATGTATGCCCGTTAAACATACCGTAACAATCATTCACCGGCAATACACTTTGCAAATATAATTTTGTTTTTGGAGATTCTTGCTTTATTTTCCGAACAATCATACTTATTTCTGAAATAATTTTATCCGCAGACGTTCCCCGAGAAACATCATTGATACCGATCAATAAAAAAATCTTTGCCGGTTTTCCCTTTACAATCGGATCCAAACGGTCATATACCCCCATACAGATATCTCCACTGATACCCCTGTTCTTCACATTCTTATTTTGGAACAACTCAGCCCACTCGCAACCGTTGGTAATACTGTTCCCTAAAAAAATAATATCTTTTGAAGTAACCGGAAGTTCTTCAAACAAAGTCGCTCTCTGCTCATAAAAAGTAGAATACTTGCGTTCCTGAGCAAACTGGGGTAACGCTAATAATAATCCCAATAACAATAAGACAATACGTTTCATTTTATTTTTGTTTATCTGGTGAATAAATCAATCCTTCTACCGCCCTTTCTCCGTCAGGAGTCACAAAGACAGTGGTAAACATCCATTTCACAAGACGCGTCTCAGCCATCTTAAACTTACCGATAGGTAACTTTAAGAAAACTTTGTTCCAACCTTTATTTAAATGCACCGCCAATGGAGATCTTCCTACGCAATTCTCATTTCCCAAAGGTACTTCATAACTTTTCACCTTATGCGTAGCAGTCCATACAGGAGGTAATATTTCGCAACCATTAATCCAGATGCGGCTTCCCTTATAATCCCATTTGCCAGGCAATGGCGCCAGATCCATTTCCGAACGACTGTAATTCTGGAATTCCGCCCACAGCCCCACCTCCTGATCCTTGGGCGAATACACCCAAGTATATGCATAAGCCGTGTGGTTTTCCTTAGGATCAGCATAAAAAGCAGGAACCATATCCCCCCAGACATGACGCAAATAAATACCTGCCCCCATTGCCTGACGTACACCATACGTATTCCCGTTATAATGATAGATATCCTTTAATTCCTGTTCAGGCGGGAACACCTTATCCATATCGCCCCCATTAGGAAAAGCATCCGTAATATTCCATTTTACATTAGTCTGTTTTACATAGGCGAAAGGATATCCTTTAAACGTATGCTCCTTATGCCACAACATACGCTTTTCAAAATCAGCGAATTCTTTAAATGCTTCCGTGTCTTCGGAGGGAAGTATCGTACCCAGTCCGTCAAAATATTCCGTACCTCCCCCTCTCCAGGCACGCTCGGCAATAGCAAGCATATTGGGGTACAAGCCATTTTCAATAACCAGATTCCACTCATTGTCAATCAAACGATCGTGCCACAAAGCCAATATAGTTCCCGCAACGTCCTCACTGCCTTCTGCCTGATCATAAATACGGCTGTTATACAAAGCTACAATATCACCGAAAACATCAAAATGATTCAGATAATGAAATTTGGAATCGATAGCAGGAATACCCGGTTGCGCCTTTCCACGGTAACTCCACAAATGTGTCATGTCTATTTCCCCCGGTTTATAGTGCCAGCCCGGATTCCAGGATATTACTTTTTTCCCTTTTGAGCGTACATACGCCACCATTTCGGGTACAAAATGCGGATTGGTAAACTCCACCTCATCTGTACCTATATGTAAATAAGGCACATCAAATGTCTCACACACCTCATCCAGTAACAGTTTCAATATTTTCATCCCTTCCGGACTTTGCATATCATGGCAGAAAGCACGCACAAAGGCAGCACTATGCCCTGGCATATCTATCTCAGGAATCAACAACACCTGATGTTTCTTACAAAAATCCACCAAATCGCGTGCCTCTTCCAGCGTATAATATTTACCCGGCATACGGATAGTATTCACACTATCATTCAGCATAGGAAAAATTTTACTTTCCAATCTCCATGCCTGGTTTTCCGTAAGATGCCAATGAAATACATTAATCTTAAACCGGGATAAAATCTCTATCTCTCTTTTCAATTCTTCCATTGAAATATAACTGCGTCCCACATCCTGCATAAATCCGCGTATCCTGAATGCCGGCCAGTCTACAATCTCACATCCGGCAACAGAGCTTCTTTTCCCTTTTTTCTGCTCCAATTGCCGAAGTGTCTGCATAGCCCAATACACACCCTGTTCTGTTACAGCCTCTATCTTTATTCGCTTGTTTGAAACAGAAAGACGATAGGCTTCATCCCGGTTTAACCTAGCTTCATCAATAGACGGAACCAGTTCCACTTCAATCACCGATGATGAGTGTTCAACAATCTCACCACCCGCATTCATGATAAAAACTTCCCACTCCGGCCTCAATACCGGAGTAGAAAGTTTCACCTTTCCCATAGTAAAGTTCTTCCCCGTATCCTTACACAACTGAGGTTTAGGAAGTAAATGAGATACTGGTTTGTGCTATGGTTATAGCACAAACCAGTATCATACCAATAAAACTAGAAAACCAGCGTTTCATTATTTATTTGGTCTTTACAATATCTTTCAATTTTATCGCTTGGAAAGTCATGTGGGCCACACTGCTTTCATATAAAATCCCTACTGTTTCCTTGTCAATCATAGTTAAGCAGCTATATCCCCAACCCCAACCGGCATCCAACAACAATTGATTCTCGGGCAACCAAGTCACCCGCCATCCAGACTTGCTTTGATTGCTAATCGCTATGACGGTTCTTGGTATCATTCGGATTAGAGAACAAAAGAATGTCTTTACCTAATACATTCTCTTTAGCTTTAACACTAATCAAACTGGCCATACAAACCGGTTCCTGTAAGGCTGTACGTGAAGATTCATGTTCTTTCCACGTTTTACCTAAATCTGTAGTTGTAGAAACGGCACGACTGCCGCCACGATTATCACGCATATTCAGCATCAGCACTCCCGGTTCCACTTCCACTACCTGAGATTCAGTAGTATTAGTGCGTGCCAATGTGCTGATATTCCATGTCTTTCCATGATCCTTACTGTATATAACACCGGCATTAGGAATACGATCACTGCCAATATACTGGCTGGCAAAGACCAATGTTCCATCTTCCATAGAGATACCTCTACCGGGACCTTGCAGCAAGAAATACCATGACGGATCTTTCACCTGTTCTGTTATATTCATAGGCTCCGACCAGGTTTTACCATCATCATCACTTTTCACCATCATTAATTGCGCTGTATGATTACGGTCCATACCTGTTTGTGAATTCCACCACGCACGACCATTCCCCATACCATGTGTCCAGGCAGCAACAATCCAGATAGTTCCTGTCTTTTTATCAACTAAAATGGCAGGATCACCTACTCCATTCTGTGCTTTAGGCAGACCATCATATTCACCAAATGCCATCGGAATGCGCATTTTCTCCCAAGTCTGCCCTCCGTCCGTACTTCTGCTCAGACCTATTTCCACATACTCCTGTAAATCCGCACTATTATTATAGCGTACATCATATACCCCCAACAAGGTTCCTTTATTTGAAGTGACCAACCCGGGAATACGATAGGCAGCAGCCCCGTCATCACCGGCATGGCGCACGCCTACCCCCATATAATGGGTATCCGCCTTACGAACTATCTTCAAAGGAGCAATCTGTCCGTCAATCTTAGCTTCCACCACTTTTGCCGACACTTTAGACAAGATAGAAGCAATAGGCTTCATTTGCAGGCTAATCCAAAAATAATTCACTCCCGGAAACAATTTTTGGTCAGCTTTCAATATAACCTCGCGCTTCGGGGCCTTTACTTCCGACTTCAAAACGGAATAAGAAGTATTGGCAGCCAATGTTTTTCCCGGAGTATTATTAGATATATAATCTACCGGAGCAAAATAAGTCTTTCCTCTCCTCTCCACGCTTTCAGTTCCACCATAATAAAGTTTCACAGATTCAATTTCATTTAAATTCACGTCTTTGCCGAAGTCCAACTTCACTTCATTCAGCATCTGACTTTGAGCAGCCTCTATACGTAAATGAAACAACTCATTATCCTGCCTTTCAATCAACACAGGAATCCGGGTTTCGCGGACAGCAACCGTATCTGCCGCCGCACTTAACTTGAAGGGTGCTAATATAAAAACAACAATTAGCAGTAATAAGCTAGGGTTTCTCATAATATTTATAATTTTACGGGTGTAAAAATAAAAGTTTTTATTGAAATTAGAAAATAAAAAGACGGTTTCTTTATTAATTTCATAAAGAATACCGTCTTTTTATGCAATTAAGGATACTTATCAGACAAAAATTTAATAACCAACCGTCTGTTTCAACAATGGATTATTAGTAAGAGCTCCTTGGTTGATAGGCCAAAGCAGACGGGCAGACTCCGCCGGAGTATAGTCAAGTACGTACGAATCGCCAAAACGCCGCAAGTCATACCATCGTTTTCCTTCCAGCATAAATTCAAACAAACGTTCCTGCAGAACAGCATCCGCCGGATACTTATCAATTTCCTGATTGGGGAATCCCACTGTTGAAGCATCATACGCATCACCAAACGCACGCTGACGCACCCGGTTTATCTCTGTAGCCGGATCCTCACCCAAAAGCACTTTCGCCTCAGCCAGCATCAATAGCAAATCCGAATATCTATAAATAGGATAATCATCACATCTCACCCGTGTACTTCCATTCATAACTCCCCAATACTTATGCGGATACAGCCCCACCAATTCCAACTCGCCATTTTCCACCTTATTATATACATCTTTCAATGTAACGTCACGACGAGTGTCTCCCGGCAGAAATTTCTTGAAGTTTTCCAATTTCACCATCAGGCGCATGATACCGAAATTATTCTCGACAGACGTATTTATCAAAGTACCATCCGCATTATAGAATTTCCCTAAATAATCCGCCTGCGGAAACAAATCATTATTTCCATTCCACAGGTTGTATTCAAACAACTCATTATGAATGGTAAAGATAATCTCTTTATTACCTTTATTATCATAAGCAAACACTCCCTGGTAAGTATCCATCAAGTCCAGATTGCTACGACTGATATTATTCTGTATGTCAACCAACGCATTCTTTGCTGTCCGGGCATCTCCTTCTCCCCCGTCACGATGGGCACTCCACAAATATACATCCGCTTTCAGCATCAATGTGGCAGCCTTTGACCACAGCGATTTTTTTTCCTTTATGGTATAATCAGGCCCAAAATAACTTAAAGAAGATTCTATATCTTTTTTTACCTGCTCAAAGATTTCGGCAGCCGGAGTCGCCGCTTTTGCCAATTTACCCACTTCAAAACCCAAGCTGGGCTCTTCCGTAAACACGGCATCTCCCCATGAACGGTATAACTGATACATATAGTAGGCACGCAATCCATACACCTGTCCTAAATAATAGTTCTTAGCACTTTCAGTCAGAACATCCGCATGGAGGGTCCTGCTGATAAACAAATTCATCTGATTGATATTCTGATACAAATCACCAAATCCGCTGATTCCGGGATTCTCCGCATTCAATGTATTATAAGGAAAACGTTCCATCCCCTGGGTGGCTTCTCCACCAAAAGGAGTTCCCCCAAAGACATCACTTCTTGCCTCACCCAACAAAAACATATTCCACGAATGGCTTCTGAAGCGACTATGCAGTCCAAAAACAAATGAATCAAACTGTTCCGGAGTTTTCCAGTAATTCAAGTCAGTGATATCGCTCACCGGGTCCATATCCAACGAAGTACATCCACCGGCCAACATAGCCGATGCGGCAAAAGCCAATATTACCTTTTTTATGTTCATACTTTCTCTTTTTTACATATTAAAATGACAATTGTAAACCAAACAAAACGGTTCTTGGTGTAGGATAACGTCCATTGTCTATACCACCACGACCATTTGCCTGAATATCCATAACCGGTTCCGGAGAGGTTCCGTCATATCCGGTAATATAGAATAAATTCTGTCCCGTAACATACACGGACGCATCGGTCAAGAACACCTTATTTATAAGATTCTTCGGGAATTTATAACTCAAGGTTACCTCACGCAGACACAAATAATCCCCCTTTTCATAGAAAGTAGAGTTATTATTGTTCAGATTCGTTGTACCATTAATTGGAACGGGGTAATGTTCTTTTTTCGCATTCTGGTCAGCCCAATAAAAACTTAGGGATACTAGTTTCCGTATTGTTTTCAGACCACGAATTTCTGACATCCGTAATCAAATTGAACGACCCGTTATACTGCCCCAAGATTCTTGCTTTCAAATCATTGTAAATGGTATGACCTACCGCATAGTCAAAACGACCATACAAAGACCAGTTTTTATAGTTCAGCGTGGTAGAAAAACCACCGGTCCATTTCGGATAGATATTACCCACCACCTGACGGTCGTATGAGTTTATTATGTTATCACCATTTTTGTCATCCCACAATACATCTCCAGGCTCAATAGGCTTCCATCCCGGCTTTCCTGCATATTCGGCAGCTTTATTCGGCCCATACAGGTTGGCAACTTCATCCACAAAATCACCGGCATGGTTTCTCACATCATCCCAGTCACGCAAGATACGTACTTGTTTATAAGCAATGATATCACCCAAGCTTTTTCCTTCCTGAATACCGCCTACCCAAACCAATGAGTTGGATTTTGGATCCCATATCTGCTCACCCCCCTGACGGTTGTTCGCATTCCCATTAAAACGGCAGCTTCTTCACCATTTCTTCACAAACGAAGTATTAGCGGTGACATCCCATGACCAGTCCTTCTTTGTCAGCAGATTCACCTTGGCTTCCAATTCAAAGCCACGGTTACTGATAGTACCCAGATTCGTCTTGAACGAAGGGAATCCCGTATATTCCGGCAAATTCACATCAGTCAGCAAATCGGAAGTCGTACGGTTATAATAGTCCATAATCATGTGAATCCGATTATTGAAAAAAGCCCAGATCAAGACCCAGTTCAAAACGTATGACTCTTTTCCCAACGCAATTTACTATTAACCACTCCGGTATTCAAATAACCCAGATTACCATTATAAGCACCCACCGAACCGTATTTACCATATACATCAAAGTTACCAATACCATTTACATTCCCGTTCAACCCATAGCTGATACGCGGTTTAATCAAGGATACTACTTCCGCAAACTTTGAATCTTTAAAGAAAGCTTCCTCATGCACATTCCAACCGGCGGATATACCCGGAAAGAATCCCCAACGATTGTCAGATAGTTTAGAGATACCGTCATAACGGGCTACCACCGACACCATATAACGATAATTATAATCATAATTAACACGGGCAAAACCGGAAAGAATACGATAACCGGTCTTGATGGAAGTAGTATAAGTACGATTAGTACCCGCATTCAAAGTAGGTATATCATCTGTAGGAGCACCGGAGACACGCGCCTCCAAGTTCTGATATTGATAATCAAAATACTCGCCACCTAGCATAGCATTGATATTATGTCCGCTAAAACCTTTTTTATATTCCAAAGTCAATGCATGTTGTTGTTGAAATACTTTTGTATTTGTTTGCGAAGCATTACGATTGGTGTTAGGAGCCTGACCTATCTGCTGATACTTCTTTTCGAACAATTCAAACTGATAATCGGTATAATACATAGAGCTGTTTCCGTTCAGAAACAATTGCTGCGGAATAATTTCTAAAGCAAAACCAATATTAAACGAAGTCTTACGGTTCGTCGTAGAACGAGTCAGCTTATCTTTCCAATAATAAGGATTACCATCCTGATTACTCCATCCGGCAGCAGGACTTCCATCCTCATTCCACGGGTTCCAAGTGGGAAACATACTCATAGTACGATAGAACAACTCATACTCTCCCGTTTCTCCATTCCAAGGGCTTTTCAGATCGTAAGTCCATAAATCGGGCATCTTGGACCATGAAAAACTACCACCGGCATTCACTGTCAAAATAGGTAACAATTTATACGAGCCGTTGATAGTTCCATTCACACGCTGATAATTGGTGGAAATAATCTGACCATCTTCTGAATAGTATCCCAAAGATGAAGAAAATGTTCCTTTGTCATTACCTCCCGACAGATTCAAATAATGATCTTGGGTAAACGCGGCATTACGGAAAGTCAGGTCATGCAGTTCACCGGCATGATTTCTAAAAATCAAAGTTTTATCAGGATCTGTAGGGTCCGCCATAAATTGCCATCCTTCATTCAATAAATGCTTGTTGGCCTCTGTCATGAAAGCCAGATCCACTCCGGAGTTAACTCCAAAACCTTTCTGGTTCTCCATACTTGTACCGCCATTGGTACGCTGCCATCCCAAACGTTGATAATACAAATAGTCACCGGCATCCAGATATTTATATCCTTCACGCGCAAAGTTCACACCGCCTTTGAACTTGTAAGTAATCTGTGTTCTGCCTTCCACCCCTTTCTTGGTTGTCACCAGAATCACACCATTATTGGCACGGGCACCATAAATAGCTGTGGAAGCCGCATCTTTCAACACCTGTATGGATTCAATATCCGAAGGATTGATATCATCCATGGAACGCACAAGGCCATCCACCACGACCAACGGACCTTCCAGATTCTTGTTTATGGAAGCACCACCACGCAAAACGATATTGGGCGAACTACCCGGTTTACCCGAAGTATTTGTCACACGCAGCCCACTGACAGTCCCCTGCAAGGATTGGGCCGCATTACTCATAGCCGCATTCTGCAACACTTTATCGTCCAACTTCGAAATAGAGTTCGTCATCAACGAACGTTTCTGACTCATTCCATAACCGGTCACCACGACCTCATCCAGCATTTCAGCATCTTCTTTTAAAACAACCTTGTAGGTGTTTGACGCCCCCACTACAATTTGCTGTGTTTTGTAGCCTATATAACTTACCTCCAGTTTCGCCCCCACAGGCACTTGGATAGTAAAGTTACCATCGACATCAGTTATTGTACCATTTGTTGTCCCTATCTCCAGGACACTCGCTCCGATAATGGGTTCACCGGTGGCATCTACCACCACCCCCGTTACTGCTTTTGTTTGCGCCATCATGTTTATTGCAAAACAGAGGCATACGATAAAAAAGAGAGCTTTCTTCATGAATCTCAGATTTGGTTGA
>ENA-OQBV01001611-OQBV01001611.1-human-gut-metagenome-genome-assembly--contig:-NODE-1611-length-10824-cov-2.930915_pt1 | contig 10824 bp, 9 predicted proteins | sample MGYA00242750_ERZ504559 | MGnify/ENA primary metagenome ERZ504559 (study PRJEB26092, sample SAMD00036230) | human gut metagenome | host: Homo sapiens | study: EMG produced TPA metagenomics assembly of...
ATAATTTTATATGAACGATAAAAAGAAACACCGGAAGCGGTGCTTCCTGCATCGCTGTGCGCAAAAATAATGGTTTTTCGGAGAATAACAAGGATTATAGAGGTTGTTTTAAATGAAAGAGCCGTGACTCTTTGCAATGTTTTGTCACTTTCCTTGTGTGTGATTTGGCTTTTTTTATAATTTTGCAACTTTGAATAGTAGTGTTAGATAATAAATCACTTTAAAATAATCATATTGTGGCAGAAACAAAGTACATTTTCGTAACAGGTGGTGTAGCTTCTTCATTGGGTAAGGGCATTATTTCATCATCTATCGGTAAGTTGCTGCAGGCTAGAGGCTACAGCGTAACTATACAGAAGTTCGACCCGTACATTAACATCGACCCGGGAACACTTAATCCTTATGAACATGGTGAGTGCTACGTAACAGTAGACGGTCATGAAGCCGATCTTGACTTAGGACATTATGAACGTTTTCTCGGTATTCAGACAACAAAAGCGAACAACATTACAACCGGTCGCATTTATAAGAGTGTAATCGACAAGGAACGTCGTGGTGACTATTTGGGAAAAACAATCCAAATCATTCCTCACATTACTGATGAAATCAAACGTAATGTAAAACTGTTAGGGAATAAGTATAAATTCGATTTCGTTATTACAGAAATTGGTGGTACTGTAGGTGATATCGAATCGTTGCCTTATTTGGAAAGTATTCGCCAGCTGAAATGGGAGTTGGGTAGAAAATGCTCTATGCGTGCATCTGACTTATGTGCCTTATCTGGCTGCTGCTGGTGAATTGAAGACTAAACCTACTCAGCACTCAGTAAAGGAATTACAGTCTGTGGGTATTCAACCAGATATTCTGGTATTGCGTACCGAACATAACCTTAGCACAAACCTGAAAAAGAAAGTTGCGCTATTCTGTAATGTAGATGAAAGTGCAGTTGTGCAGTCAATGGATATGCCGACAATCTATGAAGTTCCTCTTCGCATGCAGGAACAAAACTGGATGTAACAATTCTTGAAAAGATGGGATTGCCGGTGGGTGAAACTCCGGAATTAGGTCCATGGAAAGACTTCTTGAACCGTCGTCATAACGCTACAGAAAAGGTTAAAATCGGATTGGTCGGTAAATATGATTTGCAGGATGCTTATAAATCTATATTGGAAGCATTGTCACAGGCTGCAACTTATAACGACCGCAAAGCTGATATTCACGTTTATCAATAGCGAAAAGTTGACAGATGAGAATGTAGAAGAAAGCCTGAAAGAAATGGATGGTATTATTATCTGTCCGGGATTTGGCCAGCGTGGTATCGAAGGCAAGTTTACAGCTATCAAATATTGCCGTACACACAATGTTCCTACATTTGGTATCTGTCTGGGTATGCAATGTATGGCTATAGAGTTCGCTCGTAATGTATTAGGCTATACTGATGCTAATAGCCGTGAGATGGATGAAAAAACTCCACATAATGTAATCGACATTATGGAAGAGCAGAAATCTATCACAAACATGGGAGGTACTATGCGTTTGGGTGCTTACGAATGTGTTCTTGATCCAAATTCAAAAGTATATCAGGCATATCAGACCCAACATATTCAGGAACGTCATCGTCATCGTTATGAGTTCAACAATGACTATAAGGCTGAATTTGAAAAGGCTGGAATGAAATGCGTGGGTATCAATCCTGAATCGGATTTGGTAGAAATAGTAGAAATACCTACTCTGAAATGGTTCATTGGAACTCAGTTCCATCCGGAATATAGCAGTACGGTATTGAAACCCCATCCTCTTTTCTTATCATTCATCAAAGCAGCTATTGATAAATAATAGATATTAATTTGTAAATAAAAAGAAATGGATAAAAACACGTTAGTGGGATTTGCTCTGATTGGTGCGGTTATAGTCGGATTCGGCATATATAATCGCCCCAGTCAGGAGGAAATGGCACGTGCACAGCATTATCAGGATTCGATACAGGCAGTGGCTCAAAAGCAAGAGCAGATGCAGAAAGCTCAAGAAATAGCTGCTTCATTGCCTGTTGTTCCGGATTCTACTTCTTTATTTTTCCAAGCATCGCAAGGTTCTGAAGAGTTTACTACGTTAGAGAACGATGTACTGCAACTTACTTTTTCTAATAAAGGAGGACGAGTATGCAAGGCTATGCTGAAAGAATATAATGATCAGCAACAGCAGCCTTTGGTTCTGTTCGATGGTAAAGATGCTTCGTTAAGTTTAGGATTTGAAGGTAAAAATGAAAATATTCTGAGCAATCAGATGTATTTTCAGACTACCAATGTAACAGATAGTACGGTAACAATGCGACTAAATGCTGCAAATGGTGGACATTTGGACTTCATCTATAAACTGTTACCAAACTCATACGTTGTAGACTTTACTGTCCAGGCAAGCGGATTGCAAAACTTCTTCTCTCCTTCTGTCAAAACGATGAGTGTTGACTGGAAACAGCGTGCACGACAGATGGAAAAAGGATATACGTTCGAACAACGTTATACTTCGCTTACTTATAAACCGGTAGACGACAGTTTCGATTATTTGAGCGAAACAAAAGACGAAAAAGAAACTATTCCAGAAGTGCTTGATTGGGTTGCATTTAAGAATCAGTATTTCTCATGTGTATTTATGGCAGAGAAAAACTTTGAAAATGCAACGCTTGAATCGAAGATGGAACAGAAAGGAAGCAGTTACATGAAGAACTATACTGCCGAAATGAAAACTGCTTTCGACCCGACAGGTGCGCAACCTAGTCGTTTCCAGTTCTATTTTGGTCCTAATCATTTCAAGACTTTGTTGGCAACTAATGATTTATCTTTCAAGGATAAAGATCAGGAACTGGAGGATTTGGTATATTTAGGTTGGCCTATCATTCGTCTGATTAACCGCTGGTTTACTATTAATCTTTTCGACTGGTTATCAAGCTGGGGACTGAGTATGGGTATTGTTATTTTGCTGATGACTATCATTGTCAAGATTCTGGTATTGCCTACTACTTGGAAATCATTTATCTCTTCAGCAAAAATGCGTGCGTTAAAGCCTTATGTAGATAAGATTAATGCTAAATACCCGAAGCAGGAAGATGCATTGAAGAAACAGCAAGAAACTATGGCTTTGTATAGCCAATATGGAGTAAGCCCTATGGGAGGATGTTTGCCTATGCTCATCCAGACTCCGGTGTTTATGGCTTTATTCTTCTTTGTGCCTAATGCAATTGAGTTACGTCAGCAGAGTTTCTTGTGGGCAAGCGACCTTTCTGCATACGATGATCTTATAAGCTGGAGTACTCATATTCCTTTGTTGGGAAATCATTTAAGTCTGTTCTGTTTGTTGTTTAGTGTGACAACAGTTCTGAACCAGATTATTATGATGAAACAGCAAGACATGGGTAATAATCCTCAGATGGCTGCCATGAAGTGGATGATGTATATCATGCCTGTAATGTTCTTCTTTATTTTCAACGAATATGCATCAGGTTTGAGCTACTATTATTTCATTTCTGGTTTGATCGGTATTATTACCATGTGGATTATGCGTCGTATGACCGATGAGAAAAAATTATTGGCACAGCTTGAAGCCAATAAGAAAGCTCCTTCAGAAAGAAAGACTAGCGGATTGATGGCTAAGCTTGAAGCGCTGCAAAAAGAGCAAGAACGTCTTCAGAAAGAACGTCAGGAACGTATGAATAAGAAATAATACAATTCCTGTACATAATAAAAAGATCGCCGGTAAATCGGGATAATTCAATTATCTTCAATTTACCGGCGATCTTTTTTGTTTTGCTTTATTCGAAAGAATACAGCTCTGAAGGAGTAGTTCGTTTCAATGGAATAACTTGTACCCCATTCTCATCAAAAGCGATTCCATGCTGTTTAAAAGCAGTTTCAACCGTCTTATATGCCAGCTCCGGATGATTGTTGTCTTTGCTCAAATGACAAAGCCAGAGATATTTTAAACCAGCCGGAAAATGTTCAGCAAGATAATTAGCCATCTCGCTGTTACTCATATGTCCGTTAGGACTGGCTATACGGGCTTTCAGATGTTGAGGATAAGGTCCCATCTGCAACATGGTTTCATCATAGTTTGCTTCGAGAATCAGATAATTGGAGCGCTCAATATATGCAGCAGCAGTGTCCGTAATATGTCCGATATCGGTTATGAAAGAAAAGGTCTTATCTCCCACGCTGATGCAATATCCTACGTTGTCCGTTGCATCGTGAGGCACTTCGAAACAAGTAATGCTGAAATCTTCTATCTGGATAGTTTCTTCCTTGTTGATAAAACGCCGGTGGGCATTATCCAGTTTTTCGGTCATGCAATAACTCCGATTGATGCCTGCGTGCACTTCCGGTGTAGAATAAATGGGTATGCTATGCTTTTTTGCCAAATGTCCGACAGCTTTAATATGGTCGGCATGATCGTGGGTAATCAAGACGGCGCGTATTGTATCCAGGTTCAGTGCATAATCTTTGAAAATCTTCTTTATGCTTCGTATGCCGATACCTGCATCTATTAGTATCCCACAAGTCTTTGTTGCCAGATAATAACAGTTGCCACTGCTACCACTGCCCAAACTCAGAAATCGTACTTCCATATATGTGTTTCTTATTTTTAAAAAGGAACACAAAAGTACAAAAAAGAAAGGAGCTTGCCAATATAGCAGGCAAACTCCTTTCCACAAAATGATGCTCTTTATACAAATTAGAATTCGAAGAATTTCTTTGCGTTATTGTAGCAGATGTCTTCTACCATTTGTTGTACACGTTCCATTTCGCATGCTGGGATTTCTCCATTTTCAACATCATTACCCAGCAAGTTGCACAAAGTACGACGGAAATATTCGTGACGCGGATAAGACAGGAATGAACGAGAGTCGGTAAGCATACCTACGAAACGGCTTAACAAGCCCAACAGTGACAACGCATTCATCTGTTTTTCCATACCATCTTTCTGATCGAGGAACCACCATCCTGAACCGAACTGAATCTTTCCTGGTATAGAACCATCCTGGAAGTTACCCAACATAGTAGCGATAACTTCGTTAGCACATGGATTCAAGTTGTAAAGGATAGTCTTAGTCAGCTTGCCTGAAGTATTCAGCTTATCCAAGAATTTAGCCATAGCTTTTGCAGTAGTAAATTCACCGATAGAATCGAAACCTGTATCAGGGCCTAAAAGCTTAAACATCTTAGTGTTGTTGTTACGGATAGCACCGTAGTGGAACTGCTGAGTCCAGCCAGTTTCCCAATCCATTTCTGCAAATACAATCAGCATAGCCGACTTGAACTTCAGGATTTCTTCTTTTGTCAGTTCAGTACCGCCATATACTTTATTGAAGATAGCTCTGATTTCTGCATCTGTATAATCTTCTGCATAGAACTCTTCGATACCGTGGTCAGACAACTTACATCCTTGTTCTGCAAAGAACTCGTGACGTTTACGCAGTGCAGCAACCATATCGTCGAATGAAGAAATTGTTACTCCACTCACTTCAGACAGTTTTTCCATGTAAGCACGGAAATCAGCAGGAACTTCTACTGCCATAGCCTTGTCAGGACGCCATGTAGGCAACATCTTGATTTCGAATCCGCTTTCACGAGTAGCGATATGATATTCCAGTGAGTCAACAGGATCATCGGTAGTACAAACTGTTTCAACGTGATAACGGCGCATCAGGTTGCGGGCAGTATATTCAGGAGTTGCCAGCTTAGCATTACATTCGTCAAAAATTTCACGAGCTGTAGACGGATTCAAAATCTTGTCAATACCGAAACAAGTTTTCAATTCCAGATGAGTCCAGTGATATAATGGGTTACGGAATGTATAAGGAACTGTTTCAGCCCATTTTTCGAATTTTTCCCAATCGGTAGTATCCTTACCGGTACAATAGCGTTCGTCTACACCGTTGCTACGCATTGCACGCCATTTATAGTGGTCGCCACCCAACCATATTTCTGTAATTGACTTGAACTGGTAATCGTCTGCTACCATTTTCGGAATCAAGTGACAGTGGTAGTCGATAATAGGCATTTTAGCTGCATGGTTGTGGTACAATTCCTGCGCTGTTTCTGTTTTCAGCAGGAAGTTTTCATCCATAAATTTTTTCATAAAGCTTCGTTTTTAGGTTTATGTTTTTTTGTTATGTATTTTCATAAAAAGCAAATCCCGCAAAAGGAATTTATGTTGCTTAACATGTATTTCGTTTTATTTGTCGTTATCGAACACGAAAGTAGAAATTTTATTTGGAATAACAAAATATTTCGTATATTTGCAGCGAATATTTAGTAAAATTAATCTCTGAAAAAGAGGAAGAAAATGTTATTTGTAAATATATATTACTGTTTTATCAACTAGTTTTTCACCTTTATACCTTTCTTATAAAGAGAGAAGCAAAATTGTAAAAATACGGAACTTAAAATATACAAGTATGAAAGCATTAAACAAAGAAACTGCAAACAAGACAGTTCGTCCAGAAAGAATCATTCAGTTTGGTGAAGGTAATTTTTTACGTGCATTTGTAGATTGGATAATCTATAATATGGACCAGAAAACAGATTTCAACAGCAGTGTTGTAGTAGTACAGCCTATCGATAAAGGTATGGTAGACATGCTGAATGCACAAGACTGTTTGTATCACGTAAACTTGCAGGGACTCGACAAAGGTGAAACTGTAAACAGCCTGACTATGATCGATGTTATCAGTCGTGCCTTGAATCCTTACACTCAGAACGCTGAATTTATGAAACTGGCAGAACAGCCTGAAATGCGTTTCGTAATCTCAAATACAACCGAAGCTGGTATCGCTTTCGATCCTTCTTGCAAGCTTGAAGATGCTCCTGCTTCTTCATATCCAGGAAAATTGACTCAGTTGCTGTATCACCGTTATAAAACATTCAATGGCGATATGTCAAAAGGTTTGATCATTTTCCCTTGTGAGTTGATCTTCCTGAACGGACACAAACTGAAAGAAACTATTTACCAGTACATTGAATTGTGGAACTTGGGTGACGATTTCAAGAACTGGTTTGAAAAGGCTTGTGGTGTATATGCTACATTGGTAGACCGTATCGTACCGGGATTCCCACGTAAGGAAATTGCTGAAATCAAAGAAAAACTGCAATACGATGATAACTTGGTAGTTCAGGGAGAAATCTTCCATTTGTGGGTTATCGAAGCTCCGCAGGAAGTTGCTAAGGAATTCCCAGCAGACAAGGCTGGTCTGAATGTATTGTTTGTACCTTCTGAAGCTCCTTACCACGAAAGAAAAGTAACTCTGTTGAACGGTCCTCACACTGTACTTTCACCGGTTGCTTACCTGTCAGGTGTAAACATTGTTCGCGATGCTTGTCAGCATCCGGTTATCGGCAAATATATCAATAAAGTAATGTTTGACGAATTGATGGAAACTTTGAACCTTCCGAAAGAAGAGCTTGAAAAATTTGCTCATGATGTTTTGGAACGCTTCAACAATCCGTTTGTTGACCATCAGGTTACTTCTATCATGCTGAATTCATTCCCTAAATTCCAGACTCGTGACCTTCCAGGTTTGAAAGTATACTTGGAACGCAAAGGCGAACTTCCGAAGGGACTGGTATTGGGTCTTGCTGCTATCATTACTTACTACAAAGGCGGTGTACGTGAAGACGGCGCAGAAATTGTTCCAAACGATGCACAGGATATCATGGACTTGTTGAAACAGCTTTGGGCTACAGGTGATACTCAGAAAGTAGCTGAAGGAGTTTTGGCTGCCGAATTTATCTGGGGCGAAAACCTGAACAACATCCCGGGACTGACTGCTGCTGTAAAAGCTGACTTGGACAGTATTCAGGCTAAAGGCATGCTGGAAACAGTAAAATCTATTCTGTAATTAATTGTTAGAAATTCCATAAGAGGAGGAAAAATATCCGCTCATGCAACGGATATTTTCCTCCTTTCTTGTTTTTGTATAAAGAGCTTTCTCTTTCCCTTACTTCTGCCATAATTCACTTTATATTCTCTTCAGAATAATAAGACTTGTCGAGCAACTATTCATACTTGCAGTCGCTCAAAAAAACATGCTGAAGAAAAAATTTTTTTCGTACGAATTTTTAAAAAACATCGAGAATAATTTCCTAAAAGATGCTGAAGTTTTTTACTGAAGAATTTGAATGTACTATTCAAACTCCAAATACCTTTCTCTAAACCTCTCATAAACTTGAGCATAATACTCTGGCAGACATTGTATCATCGTATCCACAAAGTCCTCAAGAGTTACTGCACTTAACTTGTAAGCATACTCTGGCTTCAGATACTCTGTAACTGATCTGATCTCCTTTTCTGTTGACGGATGCTCCTTCGGAGAAAGTACCACAGAATATGAGTCCTTCAAGTTTTCGACTTCTCTGTACCGTTCTGTAAGTAAAAGATTTCTGTAGATCTGTGTTAATTTTATTTTTATTTGCTATCAATAGCCCTTCAAATTCCGCACAGAACAGTCCGGTATCAATAAGCATTTGTTTTTGTTCTTCGCAATTATGTGCTTCATTTAATCCGAGTATATCTGTATATTTCGTTTCAATAGCGATTATATGTTTCTCGCCATTGTTATCTTGAAATTGGATATAGGCATCCATGGCCGACTTATCTTTTGCGTATTTCTCAATTGGTGTCGGTATAAATTCCAATCCGATTTTTGTTACTACAAATACTGGGATATTTTTAAAGATAGATCTTATAGCAAGTGTCACCTTTTCAGGGTTTTCTTCTAAAAGTAACATCAGAGGATGAAATAGGTTGAATGCCATTGGCATACTCGAAAGCAGATTGTTGAATAATCGAAATTCATCTATCGTTTCATTATCCTTTCGATTTTTAACCCTTTTCTTAGCATACTCAAAGTTTCTTTCATCAGAAAATTCTTTCCGGAAATTTCACCACCACTAATCATATTACCATATTTTCGTTTGGAAGTTTTTGTCGGTCCAACACCCTCCTCTTCTCCTATTTTCACTCGGTACATCGACTGAAGCAATCTAGCTTTTTTAGTAAAAGCGTTATCGCTTTTACATTGATTTCCCAAATTTAAAATACTTTCCATATGATGATATTATTTTATGCAAATAAGCTTATTTTACCGGAATACGGATGGTTCCAGTTTTTATTCCCTTGGCAGTAGCCTGAAGTTCTATCTCACCAGTTTTTTCTCCTGACTGGACTATAACAGTGAGCATACCTCCGAACGCATGCATTTCCGGCTTGTGGAATAAATCCAGACAAGTAGGATCTCCGTTTGCAGAAGCACGGTACTTACCTGCCCCTTTTACTTTGAAACTTACCAGACGTCCGTCATTCGGGCACAAGTTGCCGTCCTTATCAACAATGCGGAGTGTAACATATGCCAGATCCTTTCCGTCTGCCTGAAGAGAGCTGCGATCTGTAACAAGTTCTATATGATGCGGCTTGCCTGCAGTACGAACAGTCTTTTCTGCAACAGGATTCCCCTGTTCGTCGTATGCCACTACTCTCACCTCGCCCGGCTGATAAACTGCGTCATGCCACATCAGACGATAACGGTTTTCTACTGTTCCGTTCTTGTGTTTAGTCTGACGTCCATAGCTTTTTCCGTTGATAAACAATTCTGCCGAAGGATAGTTTGTATAAACAAAAACAGGAGTCTTTTCACCTTCACGTCCTTCCCAATTCCAGTGCGGCAGGATATGCAGTGTTTCTGCTTCTTTATTCCATACACTTCGGTACAGATAATAACGGTCTTTGGGGATAGATGCCAGGTCGATGATACCGAACATTGAACTATGATTCGGCCATGCATTGGTGTCATACGGGCTCGGCTCGCCTAGATAGTCGAATCCAGTCCACACAAACTGTCCGATTGTCCATTCATGATCTTCGGCACGCGCAAAATCAATATCAGGAATATTAGACCAGTTGCAATATTCCAGATCATATGAAGAAGACTGATGATCATCATACATAGCTCCGGCCTTACGTTCCACCGGGAACTTATATACTCCACGAGAGCTGACAGTAGACGATGTCTCCGAACCTAAAATAATGTTTTGTGGTAAACGTTCGTAAGCTTCATCATATAGGTGAGCACGATAATTCAGCCCCGGAATATCAAGCATTGCAGCAAATCCATTTGCTAGTACACTTTTCACTTGATCCATACCACAGGTTACCGGACGTGTAGGGTCTTCCCGATGACAGATATCCTGTAAGAACTTTGCTACTTTATATCCTTCCGGACTCCATTGGGTAGGAACCTCGTTGCCGATACTCCACATTACCACACATGGATTGTTCCGATACTGTCGAAGCATGTTTACCATATCCTTTTCCGCCCATTCATTAAAGAAGCGGTGGTATCCGTTGTCACACTTGGCGATATCCCATTCGTCGAACGGCTCAAGCATCATCATGAATCCCATTTCGTCGCAAAGTTCGACTAGTTCGGGAGCAGGCATATTATGCGATGTACGGATGGCGTCACATCCCATTTCTTTGAGTAACGTCAACTGATGGCGGAGCGCTGCAACGTTAATTGCTGCTCCCAAAGGTCCCAGGTCATGATGATTGCATACTCCTTGAAATTTACGTCGCTTTCCGTTCAGATAAAAACCTTTGTCGGCTATATATTCAATTGTACGAATCCCGAAACGTGTGGAATAAGTATCGAGAAGCGTATCACCTGAATAGATTTTTGATACAGCCTTATATAGGACTGGAGTTTCGGGCGACCAAAGCTTAGGTCGTTCTACGATAAAATTCTGAGTAAAAGGTTGGCCGTGATTGATGACTCCTTTG
>ENA-OQBV01001612-OQBV01001612.1-human-gut-metagenome-genome-assembly--contig:-NODE-1612-length-10822-cov-1.639084_pt1 | contig 10822 bp, 13 predicted proteins | sample MGYA00242750_ERZ504559 | MGnify/ENA primary metagenome ERZ504559 (study PRJEB26092, sample SAMD00036230) | human gut metagenome | host: Homo sapiens | study: EMG produced TPA metagenomics assembly of...
AACCCTCTTCTCTTTATCTCCGCATTTCAGCAAATATTGAGCAAGGTCAAACAGGCCGTAAATTAATACACCAAACAACATTCCGTCACAGTTTTATTATTGCTGATAAAAACTATTCTCATTATCATCCCATAGTAGATAATTTAACCTTTCGTGGAAGCAGGCGTTATGCAATTCACTCCAGACAGTGCGTGGAAGATTACCGGATTTACCCGCGAAATTAGCCCGGCCTATCGGCAAAAGCTGCTCTCGCTGGGCATGCTGCCCGGCTCGTCATTCCAGGTGGTGCGCGTGGCGCCGTTAGGCGATCCGGTTCACATTGAAACCCGACGCGTGAATCTGGTCCTGCGTAAAAAAGACCTCGCATTAATAGAAGTCGAAGCCTTATCCCGATAACGAGCCAGCGGTTTCAGTGAGTCTAAAAAAAATGAAAAAATTAACTATTGGCTTAATTGGCAATCCTAATTCCGGCAAGACCACGCTATTTAACCAGCTCACGGGCGCGCGCCAGCGCGTCGGTAACTGGGCAGGCGTAACCGTTGAACGTAAAGAAGGCCAGTTCACGACAACGGATCATCAGGTCACTCTGGTTGACCTTCCCGGCACCTATTCCTTGACCACCATTTCGTCGCAGACCTCGCTCGATGAGCAAATTGCCTGCCACTACATTCTGAGCGGCGACGCGGATCTGCTGATCAACGTGGTCGACGCCTCCAATCTCGAGCGCAACCTCTACCTGACGCTGCAACTGCTGGAGCTGGGTATTCCCTGCATCGTGGCGCTCAACATGCTCGACATTGCAGAGAAACAAAAGCTTCGCATCGACGTCGATGCCCTCTCCGCCGCGCCTGGGTTGCCCGGTAGTGCCGCTGGTCTCAACGCGCGCTCGCGGGATTGATGCCCTGAAGCTGGCGATTGACCGTCACACGGGAAATCACGACGTTGAGCTGGTGCATTACGCCCGCCCGCTGCTGCGCGAAGCCGATCTGCTGGCGCAGGAGATGGACAAAAGCATGCCTGCAAAACAGCGCCAGTGGCTCGGCCTGCAGATGCTGGAAGGCGATATCTATAGCCGCGCCTGTGCCGGACATGCGGCAGATAAACTGGACGCGACGGTGGCCCGTCTCAGCGACGAGCTGGACGACCCGGCGCTGCACATCGCCGATGCACGATACCAGGCCATCGCCTCGATTTGCGACGTGGTCAGTAATGCCCTGACGGCGGAACCCAGCCGCTTTACGGCGGCGGTGGATAAGATTGTACTCAACCGCTTCCTCGGTTTGCCGATCTTCCTGCTGGTGATGTACGTGATGTTCCTGCTCGCCATCAACAATCGGCGGCGCACTCCAGCCGATTTTTGACGCCGGTTCCGTCGCGATCTTTGTACACGGGATTCAGTGGGTGGGTTACACCCTGCACTTCCCGGAGTGGCTGACCATTTTCCTCGCTCAGGGGCTCGGCGGGGGCATTAACACCGTTCTGCCGCTGGTACCGCAGATCGGCATGATGTATCTGTTCCTCTCGTTCCTGGAAGATTCAGGTTATATGGCGCGCGCCGCGTTCGTCATGGACCGCCTGATGCAGGCCCTGGGTCTGCCCGGCAAATCCTTCGTACCGCTGATTGTCGGCTTCGGCTGTAACGTGCCGTCGGTCATGGGTGCCCGTACCCTGGATGCTCCGCGTGAACGCCTGATGACCATTATGATGGCGCCGTTTATGTCCTGCGGTGCGCGTCTGGCCATCTTCGCCGTCTTTGCGGCCGCCTTCTTTGGTCAGCAGGGCGCGCTGGCAGTCTTCTCGCTGTATGTTCTGGGCATCGTGATGGCGATCCTGACCGGTTTAATGCTCAAGCACACGATTATGCGCGGTGAAGCCTCACCGTTTGTCATGGAGCTGCCGGTCTATCACGTTCCACACCTGAAAAGCCTGGTGATCCAGACCTGGCAACGCCTGAAAGGGTTTGTGCTGCGCGCCGGTAAGGTGATTGTCATCGTCAGCATTTTCCTGAGCGCGCTGAACAGCTTCACCCTCAGCGGTCAGGCAGCAGATAACATCAACGATTCTGCCCTCGCCTCCGTCAGCCGCATCATCACGCCGGTCTTCAAACCGATTGGCGTGCATGAGGATAACTGGCAGGCGACCGTGGGCCTGTTCACCGGTGCGATGGCGAAAGAGGTGGTTGTCGGCACCCTGAACACGTTCTACACCGCGGAGAACATCCAGGGACAGGAATTTAATCCGGCAGCGTTTCACCTCGGTGATGAACTGCTGGGTGCCGTCGAGGAGACCTGGCAGAGCCTGAAAGATACCTTCAGCCTGAGCGTGCTGGCGAACCCGATTGAGGCCAGCAAAGGCGACGGTGAAATGGCGACGGGTGCCATGGGCGTGATGGGCGAGAAATTTGGTAGCGCATCTGCGGCCTACAGCTATCTCATCTTTGTTCTGCTCTATATTCCGTGCATCTCCGTCATGGGAGCGATTGCGCGTGAATCCAGTCGCGGCTGGATGGGCTTCTCCATTCTGTGGGGGGCTAAATATCGCTTACTCGCTGGCGACGCTGTTTTATCAGACCGTTAATTTTCAGTCAGCACCCACGCTACAGCCTGGTTTGTATCCTCGCGGTTGTCCTGTTTAACATGATTGTTCTTGGTCTGCTGCACCGGGCACGCAGCCGCGTCGATATCGACCTGCTGGCAAATCGTAAAACCGCCGCGACCTGCTGCAACAGCCCGGCGGGCGACTGTCACTAAGGAGCACACCATGGCGTCATTGATTCAGGTGCGTGACATGCTGGCTCTGCAGGGCCGGATGGAGGCGAAACAGCTGAGCCTCAGCCTGCATACGCCCCAGCCGATGATCGATGCCATGCTGGAACGCCTTGAAGCCATGGGTAAAGCCGTGCGGATCCAGGAGGAGGCAGAGGGTTGCCTCTCTGGCAGTTGTAAAAGTTGTCCGGAAGGAAAGGCTTGCCTGCGGGAGTGGTGGGCACTGCGCTAATACTGCACTCATAAAGCCGGGCATCGCTGCCCGGCTTTATCATATTACTTATAGACGTCCGCGGTGGCGCGTACGTTTTTGGTCTGTTTTTCTGCACTGGTGACGACGTAGTACGTCCCGCCCATCTCATCCGCTTTCTTCGACAGCTCTTTTCTCGCATCCATCGGCGCGGTGGTGTCAGACGTAGAAATCTCACCGATTTTCGTCAGATTCATGCCGGCAACTTTATCTTTTTCCAGCTCTTTTGCCGCAAAGACGCCAAATGACAGTGACCCAATAACCAGAGAAGTGACAATACCTGTAACAAGTTTCATAGCCTGACTCTCCATAGGATTGTTGTTTTGATCATCGTAGGCATAACAACCGCAACGACATCTGGAGTATGGTTGCGGTGTGTTACTTTTTCCAGGCTGGATAGAAAATAATCAGTCTAAACGTTGACTTAACGCAATGAGCGCTGAACAAAATTCCGTCGGATGCGAGATAAACGGGGCATGCGCGGCTTTGGCAATGACCTGCGATTCGCTGTCCGGCCAGAGGGAGTCCAGCAAGGGCACCACTTTGCGCGGCACCAGCCCGTCAAGATAACCATAGATACGCAGATGCGGCATCGTCAGCGCGGCCAGCGGCTCACGCAGATCGACCGTTTTCAGAATTTCAAGGCCGCCGTTGAGCACCTCAACGTCCGGCATCGGTAAAGAGAGCACCACCTGCTTCAGCGCTCTGGCATCCTGTCGCGCGGTTTCGGTGCCCATCGTCTGTAGCGCGAGGAACCGCTCTACGGTCCGCTGGAAATCGTCACTCAGCTGCTGCTGGAAACCCGCCAGCACGTCAGGCTTTATTCCGGGCCACGTCTCCTGCGCGCTAAAACAGGGCGATGAGGCCACCGTCACCAGCGCGTTTACGCGCTCGGGCCAGGAAAGCGCAATCTGGCTTGCCACCAGCCCACCCAGGCTCCAGCCCAGCCAGATGGCATGTTGTGGCGCCGCGTTCAGCACCTCCTGCGCCATCTCTTCGAGCGTCATCGCACCATAACCGTGGCTACGGCCATACCCCGGTAGATCAACCAGATGTAACGTAAATTGCGAGGCTAGTTCCTCGTTTATGCAATGCCATACTTCTGCATTCAGGCCCCATCCGTGCAGCAGCACAAGATGGCAATTTCCTGTCCCAACGGTCTGCCACCACAGCGTCTTCATCAGTTACTGTTCTCTTTTTCACATGGAGGTTGAACATGCTAACAGTGCCCGGCTTGTGCTGGCTATGCAAAATGCCGCTTGCCCTTAGCGCCTGGGGCGTCTGTTCCGTCTGCACGCGTTCGCTGGAAAGGCGTATCACCACCTGCCCACAATGTGGTTTACCCGCCACGAACCGCTATTTACCCTGTGGCCGCTGCCTGAAAAACCCCCGCCGTGGAGCGCGCTGGTGGCGGTGGATGATTACGTTCGACCGCTGAGCAGGCTGATTCACGCCCTGAAGTTTTCCGGCCAGAGTTCGCTGGCACCGCCCCTTGCCCGCCTGTTATTGCTGGCGGTTTTACAGGCACGGCGAACCCGCGCCCTGCCGAAAATTGATATGGTGGTCAATGTTCCCCTGTATCGCCGTCGCCACTGGCGGCGTGGTTACAATCAGAGCGACCTGCTCTGCCGTCCGCTCGCCCGCTGGCTCGGCTGTCGATACACTACCAGCGCACTCACCCGCGTACATGCCACCGCCGTTCAGCATCAGCTCAACGCCCGGCTGCGCAAAAGAAACCTCAAAATGCCTTCGCCTTGATTGCGGTAACGGCCTCCATATCGCGATTGTGGATGATGTCGTCACCACAGGCAGTACCGTGCTGAACTTTCCCCGACTGTTTTTTGCGAAGCGGCGCCGCGTCGGTTCAGGTATGGTGTCTGTGCCGTACCTTGTAGCCCTTCTTCAATGGGCGTATGATTATACCCAGGTAATTTAGTCAACTATAGGCCAAAGCTATGATCCGTATTTCCGATTCTGCACAAGCGCACTTTGCCAAACTGCTGGCAAATCAGGAAGAAGGGACGCAGATCCGCGTGTTTGTGATTAACCCGGGCACGCCGAATGCAGAATGCGGTGTCTCTTATTGTCCGCCAGACGCTGTGGAAGCAACTGACACTGCCCTTAAGTTTGAACAGCTCACCGCTTATGTTGATGAGCTGAGCGCGCCGTATCTTGAAGATGCGGAGATCGACTTCGTCACCGACCAGCTGGGCTCTCAGCTGACCCTGAAAGCGCCGAACGCCAAAATGCGTAAAGTCTCCGACGATGCCCCGCTGATGGAGCGCGTTGAATATCTGCTGCAATCCCAGATCAACCCCCAGCTGGCGGGTCATGGTGGTCGCGTTTCCCTGATGGAAATCACGGAAGACGGCCTGGCGATCCTGCAGTTTGGCGGCGGCTGTAACGGTTGCTCTATGGTCGATGTGACGCTGAAAGAAGGGATCGAGAAGCAGCTGCTGAACGAGTTCCCGGAACTGAAAGGCGTACGTGACCTGACCGAGCACCAGCGCGGCGAGCATTCTTACTACTAAGCCGTCTGCCTTTGCCCGGTGGCGCTGCGCTTACCGGGCCTACAAAACTGTTACTGTATCCCAATCGCAGGCCGGGTAAGGCTAAGCCGCCACCCGGCTTTTTTTTCCCGCCTCGCCTCCTCTATATGTTGACCTGCGTCTCATAATTCACATTTTGCCTGCCTGGGTGATTCTCAACCACGCCATGTTACCCGTATCATTCTCGTGGGCACTAAGCACACTCATAACAGCCGACTAAACTTAATGGTTTGCAAGGCATCAGTATTAGTGCCGTTACTTCTCTGTTCCCAGTTGGGACAATCGGAATGTGTCGTTGAAACAATGACGTTACCCATAACAATTCAAAGGCCAGGTAAATCATGCCATTAGTCATCGTTGCTATCGGTGTTGTGTTATTACTGCTCTTGATGATCCGTTTCAAAATGAACGGATTTATCGCTCTGGTTCTGGTGGCACTTGCAGTCGGTCTGATGCAGGGTATGCCGCTGGTTAAAGTTATCAGCTCCATTAAAGCCGGTGTCGGCGGCACGCTCGGCAGCCTGGCGCTGATCATGGGCTTCGGTGCCATGCTCGGCAAAATGCTGGCAGACTGCGGCGGCGCGCAGCGTATTGCCACCACGCTTATCGACAAATTTGGTAAGAAGAACATTCAGTGGGCGGTGGTGTTGACCGGTTTTACCGTCGGTTTCGCGCTGTTCTATGAAGTGGGCTTCGTGCTGATGCTGCCACTGGTGTTCACCATCGCAGCGGCAGCTAACATTCCGCTGCTGTTTGTAGGTGTGCCAATGGCTGCGGCGCTGTCCGTGACCCACGGTTTCCTGCCACCTCACCCGGGCCCAACGGCAATCGCCACCATCTTCCACGCCGATATGGGTAAAACCCTGCTGTTCGGTACGATTCTGGCAATCCCGACCGTGATTCTGGCAGGCCCGGTATATGCCCGCTTCCTGAAAGGTATCGATAAGCCAATTCCGGAAGGTCTGTACAGTGCGAAAACCTTCACCGAAGAAGAGATGCCTGGCTTTGGCGTCAGCGTCTGGACCTCACTGGTACCGGTGATCCTGATGGCGATGCGCGCCGTGGCAGAGATGATCCTGCCGAAAGGTCATGTGTTCCTGGGCGTGGCAGAATTCCTGGGCGATCCGGTCATGGCTACGCTGATTGCCGTCCTGATCGCGATGTTCACCTTCGGCCTGAACCGCGGCCGTTCAATGGATCAGATCAACGACACATTGACCTCTTCCATCAAAATTATTGCCATGATGCTCCTGATCATCGGCGGTGGCGGTGCGTTCAAGCAGGTGCTGGTTGACAGCGGCGTGGACAAATACATCGCTGCGATGATGCATGAAACCAACGTGTCGCCGCTCCTGATGGCCTGGTCTATTGCCGCGGTTCTGCGTATTGCGCTGGGTTCTGCAACCGTTGCTGCGATTACTGCAGGCGGTATCGTTGCGCCGCTGATTGCCACCACGGGCGTCAGTCCTGAGCTGATGGTTATCGCGGTCGGTTCCGGTAGCGTGATTTTCTCTCACGTGAACGACCCGGGCTTCTGGCTGTTTAAGGAGTACTTCAACCTGACCATCGGTGAAACCATCAAGTCCTGGTCCGCGCTGGAAACCATTATTTCGGTGTGTGGCCTGGTTGGGGTGCTGCTGTTGAATATGGTGGTTTGATGTCATAAGTCGGGTGGCGGCTTCGCCTTACCCGACCTACTGGCTCCATCATAGGCCGGTAAGCGTAGCGGCCACCGGACAATAAAAACCCGCACTGGCGGGTTTTTTATCACTTCTTAGCAGCCGCTTTTCGCCGCTTATCCAAATCCTTAATCAGCCTGTTCACCCCGTCATCGGCAAACATCTTCTCAAGCGTTGTGGACAATTTGCGACGCCAGTTCTTGTACTGATAGCTGGTGCCCGGGATGTTCACCGGCTCCGCCATATCAATCCAGTCTTCCGGCTGAAGGCCAAGCAGAGCGCTGTTGCTGTCGGCAATATAGCGCTGCAAACCGCGGTTGAGCGTTGGCGTCATCGCCATCAGCGACGCCTTGTGACCGGCGCGCTTCGGCAGGCAGCCATGCTTATGCAGCGCATCCAGCAGCCCCTGCTTCGCCAGCTCGCGATCCTGATACAGCCCGCGCAGAACCTCTTCATCAGGATAGAGACCCAGCGTTTTCCCGAGCGTCAGATCGCCGCTTTCCCAGTAGCCTCTGAGCGTAGGAAGATCATGCGTCGTCGCGACTGCCATTGACTGTTCTGGATACGCTTTCGGCGCGCGGAAGGTTTTCTCATGGTCGTTTTCAAAATAGAGCACTTTATAGGAGTACACGCCGCTGTCGCGGAGCTTGCTGACAATTTCCACCGGCACGGTACCGAGATCTTCCCCGATCACCATACACTGGTGACGCTTACTCTCCAGGGCCAGGATCGACAGCAGATCGTCTACCGGATACTGCACATAGGCGCCGTGATCGGCCGTCTCGCCGTAAGGGATCCACCACAGGCGCAGTACGGACATGACGTGGTCAATACGCAGCGCGCCACAGTTTTGCATGTTCGCACGCAGCAGGTCGATAAACGGCTCGTAGGCGCGCGCCGCCATCACGTGCGGATCCATCGGCGGCAAGCCCCAGTTCTGACCGAGCGGGCCCAAGGATATCCGGCGGCGCACCGACGGACGCTTTCAGGCAGTAAAGCTCACGGTCACACCAGGTTTCCGCGCCGCCTTCTGCCACACCGACGGCCAGGTCGCGATACAGGCCGATCGGCATGTTATAGCCCTGGCTTACCTGCCAGCAGGCGGCAAACTGGCTGTAGGCCAGCCACTGCAGCCACAGATAGAAGTCCACCTCGTCGGCATGCGTTTTACAGAAGGCTTTGACTTCCGGGGTGTCCACGGACTGGTACGCTTCCGGCCAGACCGGCCAGCCCCAGCGCATTTCGTCCTCTTTCACCTGATGCGCGTGCAGCGCATCGAATGCCGCCTGCCAGTAGAGGCTTTCGCCTTCCTGCGCCACAAACTGGCGGAAGGCCGCCATCTGATCGTCATCGCGCTTAGCAAAGCCTTTCCAGGCCAGACGCAGCGCCGCCATTTTTAGCGCGGTCACAGTAGCATAATCGACCCAGTCCGCTTCGCGGGCCTGTTTCAGCATCTGCTTCGTGGTCTCAAGCTTCCACCACGCCTGCGCGTCTTTACTGTTTTTAAAACATCCAACGCGTTAACGTCGGATATAAATGACGTTCAGCCAGCGACGGGGGGACGGGCTGTACGGGCTGGCGCTTTCCGGGTTCGCCGGATAGAGCGCGTGGATCGGGTTGAGGCCGATGAACGCGCCGCCGCGCTCACCCACGGAGGCCAGCATATTCTTCAGATCGCCAAAATCGCCGATGCCCCAGTTGCTGTCGGAACGCAGCGTGTAGAGCTGCACGCAGGCGCCCCACAGCTTTTTGCCTTCGAGCAGCGCCTGCGGCTCATAGCAGCGTTTTGGCGCGACGATCACCCGGCAGTGAAAACGCTGCTCGTCCTGGGTGAGCGTCAGGCTGTGATAGCCCTCCAGCAGTTTCGCCGGAAGGTTAAACGCTTTGCCGCCGGTGGCGTGGCCTTTATGCTGATGCCCCTCTTCGGTGGTGAGCAGCCAGCTAAACTCGCCGCGCCCCTCCACCGTCAGCGACATTTTTTGCCCGTCAGTAAAGACCTTTACGTTTGGCACCGGTAGTGCCGACGCTTTCGCGTCGGCTTTGTGCATGGCATTCAGCAAACGTCTTTTGGTGTCCGCACCAATAGACTGCGGTTTGCCGTGCGCATTGATGTAACTGAGGCTAATTCCCGCCGCCTGCGCGGCACTGTCCAGACGTTTACTCTCCATCGCGCTTCCTTAGCGTTTTGCCTGCCAGATACGAGCCTGATAATCGCGAATAGAGCGATCCGAGCTAAACATACCGCAGCGGGCGGTATTGAGGATCGCCGCGCGAGTCCAGGCCTCCTGGTTGCGGTACAGCACATCCACCTGCTTTTGTGCCTCTACATAAGCTGCGAAATCCGCCATCACCAGATACGGATCGCCGCCCTGTTTGCCGATACTGTGCAGCATCTGGTCGAAGGCATGCTTATCGCCGTCGCTGTATTTGCCGCTTTCCAGCTCTTTCAATACTGCGTCCAGCACCTTATCTTTCTTCCGCCATTTCACCGGGTCGTAGCCTTTGGCCAGAATTGCCTTCACTTGTTCCACGGTATGACCAAAAATAAAGATATTTTCTTCACCGACTTTCTCGGCGATTTCAACGTTCGCCCCATCCAGCGTACCGACAGTAAGCGCACCATTGAGCGCCAGTTTCATATTGCCGGTACCGGAAGCTTCTTTACCTGCAGTCGAAATTTGTTCGGAGATATCCGCCGCCGGGATCAGTTTTTCCGCCGCCGAAACGCAATAATCCGGCAGGAACACCACCTTCAGCTTGTCGCCCACCTTCGGATCGTTGTTGATCGCCGCCGCCACTTTATTAATGGCGAGGATGATATTTTTCGCCAGGTAGTACCCCGGTGCCGCTTTCGCACCGAACAGGAACACGCGCGGCACGCGGTCGGCCTGCGGGTTCTCGCGGATCTCTTTATACAGCGCCAGGATGTGCAGCAGGTTAAGGTGCTGACGTTTGTACTCATGCAGGCGCTTGATCTGGATATCGAAAATGGCATTCGGGTTGATCTCAATCCCGGTGCGCGCTTTCACAAACGCCGCCAGACGAACTTTGTTCTCCAGCTTGATGGCACGGTACTGCTCGCGGAACTTCGCGTCATCCGCGTATTTTTCCAGGTTGATCAGCTGGTCCAGATCGTTGGCCCACTCTTTCTTCAGGGTCTTATCCAGCAGATCGGCCAGCAGCGGGTTACACTGCTTGATCCAGCGACGCGGCGTGATGCCGTTGGTCACGTTGTGGAATTTGGTCGGCCACAGCTGGTGATATTCCGGGAACAGATCTTTAACCACCAGATCCGAGTGCAGGGCCGCTACGCCGTTCACCGCAAAGCCGCTCACCACGCACATGTTCGCCATGCGAACCTGCTTATCGTGAACCACTGCCAGCTTCGCCCAGACCGCTTTATTGCCCGGCCAGGTTTTATCCACCAGGGTTTTAAACCGATCGTTAATCTTGTTGATGATCTGCATATGGCGCGGCAGCAGCGCTTTCACCAGCTTCTCATCCCAGCACTCCAGCGCTTCCGGCATCAGGGTGTGGTTGGTGTAGGCGAAGGTGCGGCTGGTAATCGCCCAGGCGTCA
>ENA-OQBV01001613-OQBV01001613.1-human-gut-metagenome-genome-assembly--contig:-NODE-1613-length-10817-cov-2.751450_pt1 | contig 10817 bp, 15 predicted proteins | sample MGYA00242750_ERZ504559 | MGnify/ENA primary metagenome ERZ504559 (study PRJEB26092, sample SAMD00036230) | human gut metagenome | host: Homo sapiens | study: EMG produced TPA metagenomics assembly of...
CCCTTGCCATTTCCTCAACCTTTTTCTGAAAATCCGGATGCGGATTACAGGTATAGATGATTCCCTGAGGCTGTATGGTGCGGATCATACGCAGATATTTTTCTTCCAGAACAGCATCTCTCTGCGTATTACAGATAAAAACACCATACCCCTTCTCATTTGCCACAGCCTCGATGCCCTGAAGCAGAAGCACATAATAAGGACTGGTCAAAGTGGGACAAAACACCACGATCAGCTTTTCTTTTTTGTTGTCTCCTGTTTTTCTCCTTCCTGGAAGCTCATAGCCCAGCTCTCTGGCAGCCTGTTCTACCCGCTCCACTGTTTCCACTGAAAAAGACACATTATTTCTGCGGTTCAGAATCATGGAAACCGTTGCCTGAGAAACTCCTGCTCTTTCCGCCACCTGAGAAGAAGTTATTTTCTTTTTTCCCACTGTTTTTCACTCTTTCTCTGCAGATATCCCCGGGGCTCCGGATCAGAGTTCCACTCTTCCCTCCAGAGCCCGCAGAAGCGTCACCTCATCAATATATTCCAGATCGCCGCCTACCGGAACCCCACTGGCAATCCGGCTGACTTTAATGCCCGTAGGCTTGATCAGCTTGCTGATATACATTGCCGTAGTTTCCCCTTCCAGACTTGAATTGGTGGCAATGATCACTTCCTTTACATCCTTCTGGAGTCTCTGCATCAGCTCCTTCAGACGGATATCATCCGGCCCGATGCCGAGCATGGGAGAAATCGCCCCGTGAAGCACATGGTAAACGCCGTCGTACTTTCCTGTTTTTTCGTAAGCTGCCAGATCTCTTGTGTTTTCCACCACCATGATCGTTGTAGGATCTCTGCGCGGATTGCTGCAGATAGGACAAAGCTCCTGATCCGTCAGTGTACAGCAGTTTTTGCAGTAACGGACTTTTTCCCTGGCTCCTGTAATGGAAGAGGTAAGCTGCTCCACCTGATCCTTGGGCATGTTCATAATATGAAAGGCAAGTCTCTGGGCAGACTTGGCTCCAATGCCCGGAAGATGTGAAAGCTGCTCGATCAGCTTGTTAATATGTGTGCTGTAATATTCCATCAGAAAGGAAGTCCTCCGCCCAGGCCGCCAAGACCTCCTGTAAGCTTGGACATTACAGCGCTGGATTCTTCATCCACTTTGCGCAGCGCCTCATTGGTAGCTGCCACAATAAGATCCTCCAGCATTTCAATATCATCCGGGTCCACTACTTCCTCAGAAAGCGTTACTTTTTTGATCTCGCGCATTGCCGGAAATGGTTACTTCCACGGCTCCGCCGCCTGCTGCTGCAGTAAACTCTTTTTCTTCCAGAGCCTTCTGGTTTTCTTCCATCTGGCGCTGCATTTTCTGCGCCTGCTTCATTAAATTATTCATATTTCCCGGCATTCCCATGCCTGGAAAACCTCCGCGTTTTGCCATATTTATATCCTCCTGATTTTTATTACAAAAATATCTATTACGCTTTCTACTATATTTTATTGTTCACTCTGTGTCAATATGTTTACGGCGCCCATTCCAGATCACCTCTAATGATGACATTTTGCTCTGTATGCCCCGCGCCGGCTATTCGCCGGAAAGTCCTTCCGGTTCCTCCTCAATGATCACGTCCATATGGATATTTTCCCTGATCGCCTGATCTACCGTGATTCTTGAAAGATTGGTCTGCTGATGATCCTCCGCCACCAGCATATGAAGCTCCACACTCTTTCCTGTCTGCCGCTCAATAATCTCTTTCAGCTCCCGGCAGGCATCAGAATCATCCGGATAATTTCTTCCCAGAGGAGTCTGAAACTCTACATACAGAACAGGTTCTCCTGTTTCCCCATTATACTTTGGTATGGATTTCAAAAGAGCCTGTTTAAAGGCTGCTGTGGTCTGTCCCACGATCACCTTCCAGCCTGCCACAATCTTCTGCAGATCCTCCGGAGCAGCCTTCTGGGGTTTTTTCGGTTCCGGTACAGCGCTCTGATTTACCTCTCCTGCACTGCCCGAAGCCTGCTGAACGATCACCTGCTGCACAGGAGCTTCATCCATCCTCTGCTCCAGAACACGGATGCGGTCCAGAACAGAATCCAGATTCGTTTCCATTGCAGGGCGGCAGAGCTTGATCAGCGCAATCTCCACCAGAACTCTTTTCTGCGTGGCAAAGCGTATCTGATTGGAAAGCTCTGAAAAAATACGGATATACCGCATAAGAGTGTCCACATCTGTCATTTCACTTTCTTCTTTCAGAAGCTTCAGATTCTCTGAAGACACATCAATGGCATCCTCAGGGTTCTCCGAAGTTTTTTACCAGAAGAAGATTACGCATATACCAGGTAAAATCTCCCACAAACTGGCTCAGCTCCCGCCCGCCTGTGATCAACTCCTCCAGAATATGAATGGAGCCTGTTACATCACCAGAAAGCACTTTCCTGAGAAGCTGACTGAACACCTCGGTATCCACTGCTCCCAGAACTTCCAGAACCTTATCATAAGTTAAAGTCTGTCCAAGATAAAAAGCAATACACTGGTCCAGAAGGCTGAGCGCGTCTCGCATGGAGCCGTCTCCCGCCTTTGCCACATAGCGCACTGCTTTTTCCTCCGCCTCTACGCCTTCCGCTTCCAGAAGCTCTGTCAGCCGGGCAGCAATGGTATCAATAGTAATCCTGTGAAAATCATACCGCTGACATCTGGAAAGTATGGTAATAGGAATCTTGTGGGCTTCTGTTGTGGCAAGAATAAAAATCACATAGGAAGGCGGTTCCTCAAGAGTTTTTAACAGGGCGTTAAAAGCGCCTGTGGAAAGCATGTGAACCTCGTCAATAATATAAACCTTATAATTTCCCTCTGTGGGGGCGATAGGTTACTTCCTCGCGGATCTCACGGATATTATCCACACCATTGTTGGAAGCAGCATCGATCTCGATTACATTCATGGATGTTCCGGCCTGAATCGCCCTGCACATCTCACACTCATTACAGGGACTTCCGTTTACCGGATTCTGGCAGTTAACTGCCTTTGCCAAAATCTTTGCCACTGTTGTTTTTCCGGTTCCCCTTGTTCCGCAAAACAGATAGGCATGACCGATACGGTTCGCCTTGATCTGGTTTGTCAGTGTTGTCACAATATGATCCTGCCCTTTTACATCATCAAAATTATCGGGCCTGAATTTACGGTACAGGGCAGTATAGCTCATAAGTCATTCTCCTCTCCTGATGCCCCGGGGCATGAAAAGGATGCTGCAGAATACCTCAGTGCAGTCTGCAGCACCCTTTATTGTTATCCTGTATATTTACTGTGCCGGTCTGTCAGTCACCAAAACTGATTCCAATCTGTTTGGCAGCCTTTACCGTCTGATCCTTCGGCGAAACCATTTTCAGCTTTCCTGCACATTCTGCCAGCGGTACGCGCTTGATCTTGCCGTTTACCACACCGATCATCACTCCGTACTCCTCGTCCAGAATCGCCTCTGCAGCGCCGGCGCCGATCCTCGTGGAAAGAACACGGTCGTAAGGGCAGGGCTGTCCGCCTCTCTGAATATGACCCGGAACAGTTACTCGCACTTCGCTGCCGATCTCCTTAAAAATCTCGTCAGCGATCTCATAGGAAACTGACGGATACTTCTTTGCTCTGGCTTCCAGCTTTTCTTTGTATTTCTTTTTGGGAAGCTTGGCGTCTTCCTTGGAAATCGCGCCTTCGGCAACTGCAAGAATCGTAAAACGTTTGCCTGCTTTATTTCTTTTCTGAATGGCCTCTGTTACCTTTTTAATATCATATGGGATCTCCGGGATCAGAATGATGTCCGCTCCGCCGGCCAGTCCTGCATGAAGAGTCAGACTTCCAACCTTATGTCCCATGATCTCCACAATAAACACCCGTCCATGAGAGGTTGCGGTTGTGTGGATACAGTCAATGGCATTGGTTGCGATCTCTACCGCGCTCTGGAATCCAAAGGTCATGTCTGTGCCAAAAATATCATTATCAATAGTTTTTGGAAGATGAATAACGTTCAGTCCCTCTTCTCTCAGAAGATTTGCTGTTTTCTGGGTTCCGTTGCCTCCAAGAATTACCAGACAGTCAAGGCACAGCTTATAATAAGTCTGCTTCATTGCCTCTACCTTGTCCAGCCCCTTTTCATCCGGAACTCTCATCAGTTTAAAAGGCTGGCGTGAGGTTCCCAGAATCGTTCCTCCCTGTGTCAGGATTCCTGAAAAGTCCTTTGCGGTCAGCATTCGGTATTTACCGTAGATCAGCCCTTTATATCCATCGTCAAATCCATAAACTTCCAGATTATCCACGGCATTGGACAACGCCTTTACAACACCCCTCATTGTGGCATTTAACGCCTGGCAGTCTCCGCCGCTTGTCAGTATTCCAATTCTCAACATATATACACATCCTTTCACATTACATAGTCATTTATTTCAGTAACAGTATACCCCATTTTATAGGTGCTAACAACAGAAAAATGCGTTATACTATATAGTATGATGCAATTCAAAGGAGATTTTTATTATGGAACGAAATGAACTCTGCTGGTGTGGCAGCGGGAAAAAAATATAAAAAATGCCACATGCAAATTGATGACAAAATATTACATTTTAGCTTCCGAAGGACACATTGTCCCTGACAGAAGTATGCTCAAGACACCTGCACAGATTGAAGAGATCAAAAAAAGTGCAGCGCTCAACACAGCGGTTCTTGATCACGTTGCAAAACATATTCACGCAGGGATGAGCACCGCCGAGATAGACAAACTGGTCTATGACTACACAACCGAACACGGCGGTATTCCTGCGCCACTTGGATATGACGGTTTTCCAAAAAGTGTATGCACTTCCATCAACAACGAAGTTTGCCACGGAATTCCAGACGAAAATATTATTTTAGAGGAAGGTGACATCATCAACGTGGACGTCTCTACCATTCTCAATGGATATTATTCAGATGCATCCCGAATGTTTGCCATCGGCGAATTGTCCGACCGGGCGAAAAAGATTCTAAAAGTAACCGAAGAATGTGTAGAACTTGGTCTTGCAGCAGCAAAACCTTGGGGGCATCTCGGGGATATTGCCGATGCAATCAACTCACACGCTCAGGCAAACGGTTACTCTGTGGTGGAAGACATCGGCGGTCACGGAATCGGTCTTGAATTTCACGAAGAACCTTTTGTGAGCTATGTCACTGAAAAAGGAACCGAGATGGTTCTTGTTCCGGGAATGATGTTCACCATCGAACCGATGATCAACGAAGGAAGTCCCGATTTCTTTGTAGATGAAGACAACGGCTGGACGGTCTACACCGAAGATGACGGATTATCCGCACAGATCGAATACATGGTGCTTGTCACCGAAACAGGTATCGAAGTATTAACTAAATAGACACCAAAAAGGAATCCCACTTGCGAGATTCCTTTTCTTATTTTGACACGACCATCGACACTTGTTTTTTTGCCGCCAGTCTAATGTATTTTTCATCAACCTCTTTATCTGTGATAATCTTGTGTATCTTCTGCAAAGGACAGATAACGGACAAATAACCGCCTCCAAACTTACTACTGTCCGCCAATACAAACACTTGCTCTGCAGAGTTCAAAATAGCCTGCTTTACCTGCATCTGCGGAGTTCCAATCGAAGTAAGTCCCACATCAAAATTAATACCGTGCACACCGATAAACGCTTTGTCCACATGAAACTGCGCCATGTTCGCCACAGCCGCCTCACCCATTGTTGCGGCAAGGTGTCCTCCCACATATCCTCCTATCATGTAAAGCTCCACATGTTTTACCCCTTCTAACTCGTTGCCCACAAGCAGAGAGTTCGTCACGATCGCCACATGTTTCTCCGGATGCTGCTTGATATGCAGCGCCAAATAGAAACTGCTGGACGCATCATCTAATATGATGGTATCGCGATCGTCGATATATTCATATGCACTTGCAGCAATCGCTTTTTTTCTGTCTACATGACGATAGATACTCTCGGCCGAATATTTCCGTTTACGCTCTTGTTCCAACGCAATTGCACCGCCATGCGTCCTCTGCAAAAGCCCCTCTTTTTCCATCGCTTTGATATCGTTTCGTATGGTCACTTCAGAACAATTCAGTTCCTCGCTCAACTGCGCCACCTTGACTTTCCCATATTCTTCTAATTCCTGCAAAATCGCTCTCCGACGTTCCTGCATAATAATCCCCCCATATTCTGCCACTCTTATCTAACATTTACTTTCGACATATCCACATTTTGCATTACAATCTGCATGATCTGTACAAACCGATTTTCAAAACATTCTTTTGGCACGATCAGCGCCTTGTCCGGTCCATAATAAAACCCTATCGTCTTAGGTGTAGAAACTACTTTTTCAATTTGATTCCATTCAAACACAGTCTCACACTCTCCCTGCACCCGAGTCAAATTCTCTTTTCGGAATAAATAACTGCATCCTTCTTTATATTCCGCATTCGTCTGCATCTGTTTTTTCGCCCGCATCTTTAGCTGGATTGGCGTAAAACTGACAAAAATCGCAGCAGCCACCAGATACAAAACAAGTTGTCCTATCGTTGCCTTATTCATAATCGTAAGGATAATACCAATAAACGCCACTGCCATTCCGAGAACGTTGCTCAAAAATCCCGCAAACTTCGAATACGTGTGAAACAACATAAAATCAAACAGTGCTTTTTCTGTCATCTGTACAAATATTTTTTCTTCCATAAAAGTTTCTCCCTGTTTTCTAAAAACCCCCTTTATTATATCATAAAAAGGGGGTTTTTCCAATCTGTCTTAATTCACTTTTTGCCCCTGGTATGCCCATCCTTCCGGAGAATAGATACCAAGTTGTCTCTTCCTCATCATCTTATCAAAAAATGCTACAATAAACGGACATAGGAACAATGTGATGATAGATGCTGTCGCACATTGTGCTGTTGCCATATCTGTATACTGAGCCATCGAAGGATCTGCCTCCGCAACGGCTGCCGGCGTCATTGCCGAGTTCAGCGCTGTCGTACCAATCGCCGCTCCCATTGCATTTCTCTCTTTCTTCGGCAAAAGCAAATTGAATACAAAGAAAAAGATGACAGATGTTGCTGCTGAGATCAATCCCAATATAATTCCAGCTGCTCCGGCGGTCAATATTGTCTTGACATCCGTTTTTGCGCCTATTGAAATGGTCATGAAAAATGTAACAATCGGCTGTGCAGTAGCACATGCTTTTCGGAATCCTGCATCGAGATTTCCCCAGATAAATCCAATCAGAATGGAATCAATGTCGCGATCAACGATTTAAACGGAATTGATGCAAGTCCTGTTGCTCCCAATGCAACCAATGTAAAAAACGGTCCATCATTCAATGACAAAATCGAAATCGCTCCTGTATCTGTTGCATTTCCAAACTGCGAAGACAGTGATATGTATAGCGATCCATTGGAGTTTGTGATAGCCGCAATCATTACAAACGGTGTAATCCCAAGAAATCCTGCCGGTCCGCAGATTTTTCCGACAATCAACCCAAACGCAACACCTAACAGGAATTTGATTCCGGTAAGCGCAACACCTTTATACAGCGGCATGCCAACTTGTTTGATATTGATTGTAGATCCACACACGATCAGGAAAAATCCCATCATACATGCGTTTCCTTCGTAGAAAAGTGCTGTTACATACCCACCAATCTGAAAGACCTGAGGCACGAACGTCGCGAGCAGAACAGCAATGACCAACGGAATAATGACAAGTCCGCCCGGTAGTTTTTTCATTTTATTTAGTATATCAAAATCTCTTTGTTCCTTTAACTTCTTTTCCGCCCATTTTCATGCCCTCCTTTTAGATTTTGCGTTCTTTGTTCAAATACATCTCTTCATACTCCATAATGCGGTCTACTTTCGGAGCGGATCCTCCGCCTGCAAACTCGCACTCCAGCCAGATATCTACCAGGTATTTTGCAAGTTCCACACCGATTACTCGTTCACCCATACACATAATCTGTGCATTGTTGCTCTTTCTGGAACGCTCTGTCGAAAACGGATCATGACATACCGCAGCACGGATTCCAGGAACTTTATTTGCCGTAATCGCCATCCCGATACCGGTGCCACAGACAAGAATTCCTCTCTCATATTCTCCTCGTGCCACAGCCTCCGCCACTTTTACCGCAACATCCGGATACAGCACAACTTCTCCTTTCTCCGCTCCAAAATCATGATATTCGATTCCTTTACTGTCAAGGTGTTTCATAATCTCCACTTTTAACGCATATGCAGCTTCATCACAACCAATTGCTAGTTTCATAATTCTATTCCTCCTAAACTCTATTTTCTCAATGTCTCCTGGAATAAACGATCTACAATATCACAAGCTGTATGATCATTTCCGGTTAATCCGCCTTTTCCAATTACCGGAAGTCCTTCATAATTTCCGACAAGTCTTCCGATATCTGTTTGTGCAATCACATAGTCAAGCACTTCAATACACTCCACTCCAAGCTGATAGCAGACATTCACCATCGTATCTCCGCCTGTTGTATAGAGTCCTGCAATTCTTTTTTTGCCGACCTGTTCCAACACCTGAGAGATAATTGTTCCAAGTCCTGCGTTAATTCGGTTTGCACTCATACCGCTTGAATATCCTCGTTTTTCATCCTCTTTATCCAAATCCAACAACTCTCCATGCAATGCCGTCTCAAACAAAATCGCCCTCGGCTGTTCATCCGATTCCAAAAGTTCTACCGCTTTATTAACCGCTTTAAACGCCTCATCCAAAGCCGCATCTCCTCCGTCAACCAACGGAATTGGCTCAACACTGATTCTCACATGTCTTTTTTCTTCACAGAGCACTTCCATCTGTCTCTTCGTCACCGGCGTCGCGCTTCCTGCTGCAATCAAAACAGTCTTTCCTGTCTCATCTGCTTTTCCTTCTGGTACATTTGCCTCTTCTGCCTGTATCAAGCCTCTTCCATATGCAAGCTTTGCCGTAAATGGTCCTGGATCTACCGCTACCACATCCCACGCAAGGTCAATACATGCTTTTGCAATATTCTCAACATCTTCAAGAGTGGCCGCATCAACCACAATAACCTGGCATTTCTCTTCACGCTGGTCTTCCAATGCCTCCCGAATCGCACCCACTCCCGCAAGTACTTGATCCAGTTTTACAAGACCGACTTTCCTCTTTGTCTGTCCCGCAAGAAGTCGTGGAATATAATTTTCTTTTACAGGTGTCCGCACATCCTGTGCCACCGGTGTGCGAATCAACGGCACTCCGTCGATAATCGAATATCCACCTGCCACGATACGTTTTGACTGCGGCATTGCCGGAACCACAACTGCAACGGTATCTTCTGCCATCTGATCCAGCATCGCATCAATCTCTATACCAATTCCGCCTCGAAGAGTGGTATCAATTCTTTTCGAAAAATATTTTACCCCCATTCGTTTTAACGCAAGAGTTGCAGATTTCACTTTCTCGTATGCCTCATCAGCCGGAAGCGCCCTGCTGTTACTACTTACCAAAATCGCATCTAACGCTTCTGCATTTTTTGTATTTTCCGCTGCTGTTTCATTAAAAAACACCGCTGTTCTTGCTTTCGATCTTGCCAGTAACACACCTGTCGTTGTCGCCCCTGTCAGATCATCTGCTACTGCTCCGATTAATGGCATTTTAACCGCCTCCTTTTATTTCTTTTGACTTTTTTCATGTTGAAGAGTTGCATACTCTGAGACCACCTTGGTTGATTCTATCAAACTTACCGCTCCCGCAATTCCTTTTCCCGCAATGTCAAATGCAGTTCCATGATCGACAGAACTTCTAATAAACGGAAGTCCAAATGTCAATGTTACCGATTTTTCAAAATCCAATGTCTTACATGCAATATGTCCCTGATCATGATACAACGAAAGAATCGCATCATATTTTCCTGACTTTCCAATGTGGAAAACAGAATCCGCCGGGCAAGGACCTACTGCATTGATTCCCATTTCCTGTGCCGCCTTTACCGCCGGTTCCAGTTCATCAATTTCCTCTCTTCCGAATAAACCATTGTCACCATTATGTGGGTTCAACCCCGCAACTGCAATAAGCGGATTTTCAATTCCTACTTTTCTAAGTTCCTTATCAATATTGATTACATTTTCCAAAACAACTTCTTTTGTTGCATAATGGCAAGCATCCACCAAAGACATATGCCTGCTCACAAAAAATACCCTCAGCTTATGGCACGAGAACATTGTCAATGCATACGGCGAATTTGTCGCATGCTGGTAAATCTCTGTATGTCCAGGTTCTTGAATATCAACCAGCTTAATCGCACCTTTATGAATCGGAGCTGTGGAAACGGCATCTATTTTCTTTGCCATTCCAAGTTCAATGGATTTCATAATCCAGTCAATTGCCATCTGACCTGCAAGCGCCTGTACTTTTCCCCATTCAATAGAATCTGTATCATATTCACCCGTCTCAATGATATCAACCGTACCATATTCAAATTTTGCCTCTTCCGGATCTTGAATCCGGTTATATCTCAATTCTTTTCCCAATATTTTAGCTGCTCTTTCCATAATTGCGACACTTCCGATTACAAACGGTCTGCAGCATTCATGAATTTCTTTTTCCAGCATTGTCTCCACTACTGTCTCCGGTCCTATTCCTGCCGGATCTCCCATTGTATCGCTGTGATAGGTTTAAATCTTGTTTCGCTCATAGCATTTCATTTCCTTTCGTTTTATTTTATTTATATTCCGTTTTCTTTTATTTTATATTTTTATTTTACGACTATTTCTTTTGTTTTTTTCAATCACTTTTTTACTTTTTCATTCTTTTTTAACTATTT
>ENA-OQBV01001614-OQBV01001614.1-human-gut-metagenome-genome-assembly--contig:-NODE-1614-length-10812-cov-2.076930_pt1 | contig 10812 bp, 15 predicted proteins | sample MGYA00242750_ERZ504559 | MGnify/ENA primary metagenome ERZ504559 (study PRJEB26092, sample SAMD00036230) | human gut metagenome | host: Homo sapiens | study: EMG produced TPA metagenomics assembly of...
TAGGGGGCTGCCAGTAATAGAAATGTGATTGCCAGACTTTATTCAGTGCACTCTTTAGAGTGCAACCACAAGAGATAGGCCCTTATAGGGCCCGAGCAAACCACCAGTTAAACTGGTGGTTTTGATTTGTACCTAATTAGGTATCGATTATGTTTTCTTCAATCAATAAGAACAGTTTCTTTTCATTCTTTAGCAATAATTATTGGATAATACCTCGATATGTTTGAATTCTATTATTGCGTAAAAAGTCTTAATGATGCGGTTTATAACTAGTTGGTGGGCGTCATAGAGTTCGTGATGTAACGCGTTACGTATAAGAAAAGAAAGAGAAGAGATAAGAGGAGAATAGATAAGACAATATACATAAGACAAGAAAAGTAAAATAAATCTGAGACAAAAGATGATGAAATATTTGAGAGCAATTAAAGTTATGCCGGATAGATTTTTTTATTTTGTAGATTGGATTTGATGTGTTGAGATTTGTTTTAATGAGATCATTTTTTTGAGGCTTTTGGATTCTTTTTGTCTTTTGTGAAGTTCCTTTTGGGGAGTGATTTTTCCGGAAAGGGACTTTTTTTGTATTTTCATGAAAGACAAATGTATTAGTTTACGATTTTTTGAAAGTTCAGAAAACTTTAAGTTTTTGAATGCAAAAATTATCACTTAGAATGTATAAATAGGAAAAGATGTAAAACCGGCTGAAATACGAAAAAAAACGAAAGAAAAAAATTGGAAAAATAGCGATTTTGGGTAAAAAGTTTGAAAAAAAAGTTAGACGATTGGCCTTTTTTTTGTCTTACTTAGATAGGAGGGTAATTTCGAAAGACATTCCCCGAGAAGAAAAAAATGAGGTGCTGGCAATGAAAAAGTTACAATGGCTGAAAACGAAAGTTGGGCTCTTTTTAGATCCCCGTATCCTTTATTTGATGAATCTTCCCAACGGCGATTCGTATATCGTTCTTTGGTTCTTCTTAAAGGATATGGCAGGCATGGTCAACGACGACGGTAAGATTTACGTGTCCGAGACCGAGCCCCTTACGACGCAGCTCATTGCCAAGAGCCTGCATCGCCGCCAGCCTTTTATTGAAAATGGGTTGCGTGCATTGGAACAGGTCGACCTTATTGAACGTGATGAAAAATGGCCTGATCCGCATCGTCATCTGGGATGAGCTGCAAAGCTTTCATCGCGATGAGAGGCGAAGGGAGCAGACCAATGAACGGGTTCGCCGCTACCGTGAGAGGCGGCGACTTGGCGCAGGAAGCTCAACAAGAGAGCCTCCAAGAAGAAAGTCCTGTTGTCGACACTTCCAGTGAAGGCCTTCCCGAACCTTCCCATGGTAATCCCGTCGAGTCCGTATCGGTGGAATCTATCGTAGCTGAATCAGATGAAGCCGAACACGGCGTTGAAGCAAATCTGTATCCGAGGAAGAGACCTGTCATGAAACAGCTCCGAAAATGCTCCCAGGAGAAGCTGTGACGACGCCGAAGGCGGCAAAGGGTTACGCTTCGGTTCAGACCTATCAGAACCTCTTTGGGCCCATGCAGGGCGATTTTGACCCATCGATTGATCACCTGGAAAACATGTGGGGCAGTGAGCCTACCTGTACGGCCATTGAGATGGCCCACGAAAACAAGGTCAATAATATCAACTACATCGCCGCCATTTTGAAGAACAGCAACGGACGACCGATGCGCGGCAAACGAAAGGAAGATAAGTATAATGGCTATGCGAACTTTGATGAGTATATTGACGGCGTGCTACGGGGAGAACCAGAATATAAACCACATCTTCGTCGAGACGCTGAAGGACAATCTGGGCTCCGACATATCGGTGACCCAGGCCAAGACCTTGGCTAATCGACTCGTTTCTTCGCATAAATTTTCGCCGTCCATTTCCGAGATCGTTGCCGAATGGCAGCAGATGAAAAGGGAGATGAACCGCCGCGTCTACGAGGCTACGCCTGTCTCCATGACGATGAGCCCGGAAACGAAACGGCGCGTGACGGAGACCATCGAGCGGATTCGCGAAAGCAGGCCTAAAGCATATGGCGCCATGAGTCCCCATGTGATGGAATTTGCCCGCCAGTTCTTCCCGGATATCAGCGAGGCGACGGCCCAGCGCAACTGCCTCGACATCATGAACTGCATGAGTACCCGTGAAGCTGAAATCGCTTCCGGAAGTCCCTACCGGACCTATATGGAATTGAATGATAACGGCATGATTACCTTAGTCATCCGTAAAATCGCATAAAGAAAGGAGCGTCTATGAACAAAATTTGGAGTTTCTTACGAAACCTCGACAAGAGGAAACTCATCTTCATCCTGCAAAGGGCCAGTGCTATCTTACTTCCCATCAGGCCCTATGCCGAATGCGGACGGACCGATTCCTGTCCTTGTCCCATTAAAAAGAAGGCCATTCAAGGCATCGCCATCGGCGGCCCAAACGCCAGTGTAGAAATTGGAACGCGACATGAGTTTTAAGAAAAGGAGCCTTATGAAAAGGTCTATGTGAACGCCGGCCACGACCGGCAGCTTGATTCGGGCGCCGTCAATCCGCGCCTCGACCTCAGGGAGTGCGACGCAGCCTATGAATTGGCCTGCCTCGTCATGTCCTACCTCGAAGACAACGGTATTGCCGTACACTTCGGTCAGAATGACGACCTCTATGCCGTCTGTGACGAGGCTAACTGGGAAGACTGTGACCTCTTATTTCCCTTCATTTTAACGGCCTTCAACGGCCGTGCCAGCGGGACGGAAACGCTGATCTCGGGCTCTACGGGAAGCCTCATGCTGGGGCACTGTATCCAGTCTAATGTGAAGGCCGTCTTGAATTTGCCCAACCGGGGGCTCAAAGAAAGGCCGGGACTCTTCGTCCTTCGCAGCACCATGATGCCCGCCGTCTTGGTCGAAGTCTGCTTCATTGATAACGACTCTGACTGGCGCCGCTACGCCGCTCATAAAGACGCGGTAGCCAGGGCGATTGCGACAGGTATCTTGCAGTACCCCAGTCAGATGAAAGGCGCTGCCCTTTGGGGTGAAGCCGCTTAATCCATATGTTTATGAACGGGTGCATTACCCGATGATCCCTTGTTTTTCTAAAGAAAGGAGGCATGAATCATGGCAGAACGTAGTGCAGTGTCCAGCAAATTGAAGTTGGTCCTGTCTTATCTCGACGAGTCCGGCGAAGCGCGGAGCAAGTCGGTACAGATGCGCAACCTCGTCATCAACGCCGACGCCGAGAACGTCATCGCGGCCGTAGGTGCCCTCGGCACCTTGTACGATGATCCCATCGTGACCGTCCGTGAAGTCGTCGAAAACGAGATCACGGCCTAAGGAAGAGCCTTCGGGTCTTCCGACCATCACTAAAGAAAGGAGAGAAACCAATGGCTATTAAATCGGAAACGAAAACGCTGCAGCTTACCTTTGTTGATGGACTCAGCAAAAATGTCAGCTACTCTATTTCCAATCCGAAAGCGGACTTGACTAAGGCAACTGTCGATACAGCCGCACAGACCATCGTCGACAGCAAAATCTTTGCTACGACGGAAGGCGGTAATTTAACGGCACTCAAGTCGAGCCAGATTGTAACCCGTAAGGTTGAAACACTTGAATAAGTGTAGCATACTAAAGATGCCTTGGGCAGGATTTCTGCCCAGGGTATTTTCCATTTTAGGCAACATTAAAAAAATTTAATTTATGAGAAAAAATGAAAAGAGGTTTAATCGAATTTTAATGTAAATGTAGTAAGGAGACGTGAATGTAATGACTATTCAGATGCGACATTGTGTACGGGCTGCTCAGCGCGGCGACAAAATAGCGGCAGAAGAACTGATCAAGGCTTTAAGCCCTATTTACACCATCAAGCCAAGAAATACCAGCGGTTTTATCAGAATTTCGATGAGGCCTTGTCGACGGCTTATCATGGGGCCATAGATTGTATCTATCAGTATGATTTGAACCAGTTTGAAGAAACTGTCACCGAAATGATGGTCGCTTCGGTACACAATCACCTGCGTCGGGAGTCTTACAGCCGGACCTGTTACTACCAGCGAGTCGAAAAAACGATTATGGAAAACGATACATTAACTGATTTGCCGGAAGACCTTGTTTCTGAAGATGCCTGTCCGGAACTTTGCTATTTAGAAGACGAAGTACGGACGCAGCTCTACTGGGCTTTGGAACAGCTGCCCGAATTACAGCAGAAATTCATCCGCCTGCACTTCATCCATGGCTATTCGTATAAGCAGATTGCCCAAAAATATGACTTCAGGAAAAGCACCGTCGGGGATTATGTCAAAAGGGGGTTGCTGAGGATGCGGATTTTGTTGAGCAAGGATAATTCAGCCAGTGGAGATGAGATTATAAAAACAAATTAATACATAAATATAACACTGATGTATATCATAAAGACTGTTTACAATGATGATCGTTGTAAACAGTCTTTTTGTTGAATATATCTATAATTATGAAATTTAACAAAATTGCTTGAAGTAATATGACAGCAGTTTACAATTTTTTGAACAAATAAATATCGCGTAACCACACTTTGAAGTATAATAAATCTGCTCAAAAACATCATTTCAAAGGAGTTACGCAATGAATTCATTATACCTCGAAAATTCGATTATTGGTAGGCTGTTTCGTTTCTTTTCTCCATATTTTTCTACGGCAACACGGCCAACGCGATTCCTACTGACCTGGTTGGTCATCGCTCAGGTAACCTTGCAGGCCTTCCAGTCTCTTCGTTTTCTTCATTGGAATTTCTTGTCCCAGATGACTCATCGCTACTTAAATAGTTATTACCGGGCGCTTCAGAACGAAACGGTGACGAGCCGTTCTCTTCGCCTGCAAACTGCGGAATTGGCGTGCAGGCCCTACGGTTCTGTGCTCTGTACTCTGTACTCTTCACTCTGCACTTTCAGCCCATGAGTGAATAACTATACAATGATGAAGGCCTCGCCGAGAACTTGTTGACACATACCAGGACATGGGGCTTTGGCGTGTATATGGCGAAGTACAGTACGATAAAGGTAGTTGTCTAATCAAGGCAGAAAGTATCAGCAACGAGAGAATACAAAAAAATGTACAGAAAGGCAGTGATGGAACTCTCGCAGTCCATGCAAACGTTGGTGATAGGCAACCTGAAAAGAAATAATATGCGACGAATTGGTATAAACTTGACGAAATGTATTATAACAGCAAGAATTATAGGGCAACGATAGATTGCTTTAAAAAGAGCAGCCGCGCAGAGAAATGCAGCTAGCTCAATATGGTTTAGGCAAAGTGCTATGAATTGGGTTTCGGGGTAAAGCAGGACTTTTAGGAAGCAGAGAAATGGTATCGAAAATCCATAGCACATAGCTATACATTGGCTAAAAAGATTTAAAAAGATTACAAGCTCAAGTACAAGGGTATCGAGATATATTTTGAGAAAGAGTATATAAGAACAGGCGGAAATCCCTTGTTTTAAAGAGGTATCCGCCTGTTTCTATGTCGTTTTGTCGCTTATTTGTCGCTTAAATCTACAAAGGGATATTCGATGATTCTACAAGATGCTCAACCCTTTAATTGAAATCAGTCAAGTGCTTTGCTAAGATATTTGTAAAAATGGTTGACTAATGGTTCTCCGCCCATTCCCGGACGCCACATAAAAAAGTTCTTATTGTAACCATTAAACCAAAAGGCAATTTCTCTGTTCCTTTTTGGATCACGTGTTATATCACCTTCCAACACAACCCAAAACGGCAAAATGTCAGGGTCAGTAATGCCGCCTATTTCACGATATGCTTTAAGCAATCCCGGCGTAAACAATTTGCACATGCGTTCATGCGCATTTCCACGGCCTGCACTGGGGTCTTTTCCTTCACCCAACCGTCCTGACGCTTTATTTCGCCAAATAATATTTTTCCTGTCCTTTTGTTCGTGATAGAAAAATCAGGAGAAACGCCCCAACCTCTGTTTTGTGCGTGACGCATTGTTTCGGCGTCCGGGTTATATATTTGTGAAAGTGTTTCTGGCGACAACTCTACATTTTCGTACAGATGTTTTAAATCTGTTGGATGGTCTGAAATCGTATATTCTGTTCCGCGAAAAGCTTCACGAAACACACTATATAAGTTCTGTTCCGCTTTCCCTGCTTTTCCACCGGGGCCGGACTCTGTTTGCCAATTATCGCGCCCCTGCAATTCTTCTCTTGCCATTAAAAACAACTCCTTTCGTTACATGTCTTGAAACAGTTCTTCAAGCGAAACATCAAGCCCATCTGCGATTTTCTTAATGTTCTTTAAAGAAATGTTCCTTTTACCTGCTTCAACAGACGCATAGTAAGTTCTGTCCATGTCTATCTTTAACGCGAACTTTTCTTGACTGTAGCCCCTGTCAGTTCTCAATGTTTTGATGCGTTGTGCGAAATCGTTTAGTATCATGCGCGTCACCTCTGTAAAATCGTATCTAATTGATGTTTTTGAAGCAACGGACTATGAGCAACATGGAAGCGTAAAATAGTTTGTGTAAACCGGTATTGCACAAATCCAATTTATCCCCCATAATTGGGTAATCAAATATTAAGGATGGTACTCATGACGAAACGTAAAAATCTACGCCGACATTCGGAGAACAAATTGCTCAGCAGATTCTTGAAGACTAGATCTTAAAGATGCCCAGGACATACAGGATGCCTTGAAGCAGGTTTTTGGCCCTATCTTTGAAGCCGTACTGAAAGGGGAAATGCAGAATCACCTCGGTTATGAAAAGAATGGGCATTCAGAAGATTCAACCAATGCCCGCAACGGGTATTCCCAGAAGACATTGAAAACCTCGCTGGGCGAAGTCCCTATTCGTGTCCCCAGGGACTGTCAGGGCCAGTTTGAACCTCAGATTGTAAAGAAACATTAGCGCGATGTGTCGTCGATTGAAGGCAAAGTATTGGCTATGTATGCACGGGGGATGAGCCAGCGTGACATTGCCGCCACCATCGAAGACATTTATGGTTTCCAGCTATCTCATGAACAAATTTCGAATATTACAGATGCGTGATGGAAGAAGTGAATCGTTGGCGCACATGGCCGCTGAAGCCATTCTATCCGTTTTCCTTTGTAGACTGCATCTATGTTTCTATGCGGACAGAACGTGGTATCCGTCAGGTCGCCGTCTATGTGATGCTGGCTTACGATACCAACTGGTACAAAGACGTATTGGGCCTTTGGATTAATGAAACGGAAAGCAAATATGCCTGGATGCAGATTTTCGATGAGCTCAAAGCCCGTGGCATCGAGAATCTGGGAATTCTCTCGATGGACGGCGTATCTGGCTTGGAAGAGGGCGCAAAGGCTGTCTTCCCGAACGTCACCGTACAGCGCTGCATTGTCCATCTCATACGAAACTCGATTCGTTATATTCCCGGAAGCAGTGGAGTGCTTTCACAAAGCAGCTGAAAGGCATTTATGGTGCGGTAAACGTAGAAGAAGCCCAGCGGGCTTTCGACCAGTTTAAACAGGACTGGCAGAGGTATCCCAGCGCCATAGCCGTTTGGGAAAACAACTTCCGACACGTCGATTAGCTTTTTAATTACGGGAGTGCTGTACGCAAGGTAATGTATACGACTAACGCCATCGAAAGCGTAAATGCCAGCTTCCGCAAGGTGGCGAAGAAAGGCTCTTTTCTCAACGAAGAGGCTGTTTTTTAAATCTTCTACCTTCGAATCTTGGAACTCTACAAGAAATGGAATTCACATCGCCTAGCCAATTGGGCGATAATCCGGAACCAGTTGCTCATTGATGAATGGCTAGGCCCTCTGATGGAAAAATATGACAAAGATTTCTAAAAAAGTTACATAAAATTCTTGACATGCCCAGCAATCTTTTCCTTGACTACCAATTAGTATTCGGCTATTCTTATAAAGATTGAAGCAACAACGAAAGGACTGTTTTTTAATGACAGAAGAAAACAAAACAGGCGGAATAACTGCTTATTCCATTTACAAGGTTGAGCAGAAAAAAAGGACAAAAATTAACCCTCTTGAGGATGTTTACCCGCCTTTACCAAACAAAAAGTATGAAGTCATTTATGCAGACCCGCCGTGGGATTATGGCGGAAAAATGCAGTATGACAAATCAACAATAAAATCTGAAAATAAAGATTTTAAGCGGAAAATATTTTTGAGTTCAGCGGCTTTTAAGTACCCTACACTTAAATTGAAACAGCTTAAAGAACTTGATGTTCCTTCAATAATGGCCGATGATTGTTTGCTCTTTATGTGGACAACCGGCCCACAAATGGCGAATTCTATTGAACTGGGCAAAGCGTGGGGATTTGAATACAAAACGATTGCGTTTGTATGGGACAAAATGGTACACAATCCCGGCAGATACACTCTGTCGCAAACAGAATTTGTGCTTGCTTTTAAGCATGGCAAATTTCCTCAACCGCGTGGAGCAAGGAATGTTCGCCAAATGGTAGAAATACACCGCGGGAAGCATAGTGTTAAACCTGTTAAGGTTATTGATGGAATTACAAAAATGTTTCCTACACAGAATAAGATAGAACTTTTTGCCCGTAATAATTATGTTGGTTGGGATAACTGGGGACTAGAAATACCAGATGAAAAATTGACATTAAAACCGCTGAAGAACTTGAAAAAGAGCTTCGTGAAAGCGGTGATAACGTCAATAAAATACAGATAACAATCCCGCTGAAAAGGAAGAATATGTTCAGCAAGAATTAAATCTTCAACAGCGATAAAGGAAAATCACTTTTTCTTCTTGCAATACAGGGTCAGGTCATTTTATATCCCTCATAAACAACGGCGCACGTTATAAGGTACAAGACACTCTTGTACCTTATAACGTGCGCCGTTGATTCTATCTGCCATGGTAGCCGATTTGAAACAGAACGAAACGAACAATATGAAGATTGCAAAAATCTATATGTTGATATGGTAACGAGGTTGAAAAAAAGATTTAGTTAGTCAATTGAAATTGGAAAGGTATGCTTGCCATTAAGATGCACACGGAGATGTTCAAAATTCTGACTATCGTTCGATTGTATCAAATACGCCCCCCTTGAGAGCAAAGATGCTTGGGATTGATACAATATTGGGAACGGTGTGCATAGTTGGAAAAGTCCATATATAGCGGGGCTTGGTAAACGTCGGCAGAAGGCCGGCATTTTTTATGCTCTGAAATGCAGGTAGAATCAGAAGGTATCGTATAAGTTCTTAGCAACACTGTGGATATGCCATTAACGATAGCAATGGCATCGTTAATGGTATAGAAAGATAATTTGTCGTGCCATCTGACTTGTTTCCTATTGTTTGGTAGTATTGCTATGGATAAGATAAAAAAATGTAGTACAATATTATTATCAATGAAAAGTGTGTTATCGTCTGGATGAGGTGATAATTCATGCGGGTTTACAATTATGCATCTTTTGCTAAGGTGTTTTCGAAGGGCATCATCAAGCCTAATATGACTAAAATTGCTAAGATTTTATTTGAGCCAGTCATTAGTCTTGGAGACTGTGTCAATAGACATGGGGAACCATATACTATCGATAATAAGTCGGCAAGCCTTTGGTATAAACAAGAAGCAGACATTCCAGGCAATTTGAAAAAAGCAGCGAATGATGGCCGTGTATATAAGGGAATAGGGAAATATTTTACTGATGAGGTTTTGGACAAAGTCCTTAGTGGGGTTAAGGCCGATGATATGGTGGCTGAGTTGCTAAATCTCATCAAGGAATCAGATTTGTCTGAAATGGAAAAAGGTGATTTAAATAAACTGTATGAGGATGGTGATTTGGGAGGATTTTTAGGTAGAGCGTTCTTGTATGCCATATTGCCAAACAATATGAAAAAGGATGCATCTTATGAGGACTATTCGAAAACAGCCCAGGTAACAGCCGCAGATATTAACCATGAAATAGAAGCTTTCAGGCAGTTTGTTGGGCAATTCAAAAAGCCTGCTCCGCTGTCTCCACCTTTGACTATTGCAACAGAAGAAATGAAATATGTAACAGAGCTATTCCGCGTTTATCAGGAAAAAACAGGAGTGGAATGTAATTGTGTAAAGGATCTCGATTCATGCCCTAATATGAAAAAGAATTTTAACAGACAAAGAAAAGATTACTATTTAGCAGAAACTATTAGGAGGGGACTTCGAGATACCGTAGCACCACAGGAGGAGGAAAACTTTGAGGCAGTAAAAGAAGAAATGTATGAAGGTGTCGTAACGACGGAAGAAAAAGATTATGCTTGTGGCTATGACAGAATGAACGCTGTAATGGAGCATGCGACATTGGTTGAGCTTTCTTCTAATTTACAAACAGTGACTCTGAATTGGATCGGACCAGGGGAAAAGAAAGGAATTTGTCATATGTTGGTCAATGATGAGAAACTCAGTTGGATAGAGGGTGATTAAGCTGCAAAAGGATATTTTCAATACCTTCAGTATCTGTAACCAGGGTGAAACAGCAAGAAAAAATAAAGAAGTATTCAATACGGTTTTCGAAATGGAATTAAGAATAATGCTACTGATGAGTTCCGTACCAGAACTGTTTTTTTCGAGTACTCGTATATTGGCATTTGACTTCATCAATTGTTATGCAAAGGTTTTTGGTATAGCTCTTGAAAATCTGCATGGCAATAATGATTTTATGTATGCTGAAATGGCAGGAAGACGTTCGTTGATTACAGAAGCAATCAAGAAGTTAGTACGGCATGGAATATTGAAAGTCAAAAATAATCAGGGATATCAGTATAAAATCACAGACTATGGATTGGAGATATCAAACGGCTTTCATAGTACATATGCAGAG
>ENA-OQBV01001616-OQBV01001616.1-human-gut-metagenome-genome-assembly--contig:-NODE-1616-length-10803-cov-2.809386_pt1 | contig 10803 bp, 8 predicted proteins | sample MGYA00242750_ERZ504559 | MGnify/ENA primary metagenome ERZ504559 (study PRJEB26092, sample SAMD00036230) | human gut metagenome | host: Homo sapiens | study: EMG produced TPA metagenomics assembly of...
TTCTTTGAGCTGCACGAGCGCCTGCCTAAGGTGCGCCTGCACATCATGGGCGGCGTGGACGACGGAAGAGTACGGCGCCGAGTGCCACGCGCTGGTCGATACCCTGGGCGTGCGTCGACCTGATCTTTACCGGCCGCGTCAACGTGGTCGAGTACATGGAAAAGCTCGACTTTACCATTTTGACGAGCATCTCCGAGGGCCAGCCGCTCAGCGTGCTGGAGTCGCTTGCAGCGCGCCGTCCCTGCGTGACGACCGAGGTGGGCTGCTGTCGCGAGCTTCTCGAAGGCGCCCCGGGCGACGACTTTGGCGTGGCGGGTTTTGTGACGCCGCCTATGTATCGCAAGGGCTTGGCCGATGCCATGGAACGCATGTTGCACAAGCCGCGCCCGCCGTATCGAGATGGGGGGAGCGCGGCCAGCGCCGCGTTGCCACGTGCTTTTTGCACGAGCAGATGCTCGCCAACTATCGCGCGCTGTACGACGAGACGGCGTGTGCGTTTAACCTGCCCAGAGAGGGGGAGTAGCCGGTGGCCGGAATTGGTTTTGAGCTCAAGCGCCTGTTTGGGCGCAAGGGCCTGTTTGCCACGATGCGCGCTTACGGCTACGCCGGCATTGTGTGCACGGGGCCCATGCTGTTGGGCGTGCTACTCCAGGTGGGTATCTTGGTGCTGTGCGGTCTGTGGGGTGTGGGCCGTGCCAACCAGGATCTGCTGGTGTGCATGGTGACCTACACACTGCTGGCCTCGCTTTTGCTCACGAGCTTTTTCTCCATGCCGGTCACGCGCTTTTTGGCCGACATGCTTTTTGCCGAGCGCGAGGATGAGATTCTGCCTTCGTTTTGGGGCTCCAACGCCATCATGCTCGTTGCGGGCACGGTGCTCTACGGCGTCTTTTTGCTGTTCTCGGGCGCCACGCTGCTGCAGGGGCTGCTGTGCCTGTGGCTGTTCAACATTATGATCGTCAACTGGAACGGCATGAGTTACCTCACGGCCATTAGGATTACCGCGGCATCCTGTGCAGCTTTGCGGCCGCCATTGGCGTGGCGTGCCTGTGCGCCCTGGCCGCGCTGGCGCTGGGACTGCCGCCGGTCGAGGGCCTGTTGGCGTCAATTGCTCTGGGCTACGGCGTCATGCTCGCCTGGGACGTGGTACTGCTGTACCGGTATTTTCCTCAGAGCGACCGCAGCCCCTGGCCCTTTTTGCAGTGGCTCGATCAGTTTATGCCGCTGGCGCTCACGGGTCTGTTAACCAATCTGGGACTCTTTGCGCACCTGGTGATTATTTGGGCCGGTCCCATTGGCGTGCAGGTCAAGGGCTTGTTTTATGGCGCGCCCTACTACGATGTGCCGGCGCTCATCGCGTTTTTGACGATCCTGGTCACGACCGTCAACTTTGTGGTCTCGGTCGAGGTCAATTTCTATCCGCGCTATCGCGACTACTACAGCCTGTTCAACGACGGCGGCGTGGTGGGCGACATTGTGGTGGCCGAGGAGGAAATGCTTGCCACGCTCAATCGAGAACTGCGCTTTTGTGCGCTCAAGCAGCTGTTTGTGACTGCTGCGGTCATTTCGCTCGAGACCACGGTGCTGTCGGCCCTGCCGTTGGGCTTTAACAACCTGATGCACGGTTATTTTCGTACGCTGTGCGTGGGCTATGGCCTGTATGCCGTGGGCAATACGGTGATGCTTATCTTGCTGTACTTTACCGACTATAAGGGGGCCGTGCTGGCTTCGGGTCTGTTTGCCGGTGTGGCTGGGCTGGCGACTGCGGTGTCGTTGCTTTTGCCGCAGCAGTTTTACGGCTTTGGCTTTTTGTTGGGTGCGGCGGTGTTTTTTATCGTGGCGCTGCTGCGACTCGATACCTATACCGCCAACTTGCCGTATCGTATCCTGAGCCAGCAGCCCATTGTGGCGACCGACAAAACGGGTCGCTTTACACAGCTGGGCCGCTTGCTCGACCGTGCCGAGCAGCGCTATGAGGAACGCCGTCAGCAGGGCGAGCCGCATGGCGCGTTTGAGCGCGCGGTGGTTCGCTTGTACCAAAAGCATTGGGGAGGTCCTGATGACCGATAGAATGATGTCTCGCCGCCGTCTGTTTGAGGCGGCTGCCGGTGTGCTGTTGCTTTCGGGCTGCTCGGTGCAGGAAGACTCCTCGACCAAAAAAGTCAAAAAGCAGGACGAGATCAAAAAGGCCGAGGCCTCGGACGGGACTAAGCACCTGCGCGATAAGGACGAGCTGTACGAGGTCTACGACGACTCGGGTATTGTGACCATGTACCTGACGGTCTCGCGCGGCAACAGCTCCGAGAACACCGACCACAGCTGGGCCGAGATCAACACGTACTCGGTGTATGACTATGCCGACATGGGCGTGACGCGCTATCAGGTTATGGGCCTGCTGCAGCCGGGCGACGAAGACGGCCCGGTGGCCGGCGAGGTCGGCTATGGCGAGGAAGCGCCCAATGCCACCGTGCAGGTGCGCGGCCAGACGTCGAGCGGCTACGCGCAGAAGAATTATAAGGTTGAGCTCAAGAAGGGTAAGGGCACCTGGCGTCAGCAGCGCGCGATTGCGCTCAATAAGCATATGGGCGAGGGCATGCGCTTTCGCAACAAGATGGCCTACGACCTGATTTGTGGGATTCCCCAGATGATGGGCCTTCGCACGCAGTTTGTGCACCTGTGGGTGTGCGACCAGACCGAAAAATCTAACGACACCTTTGAGGACTACGGACTGTTTACGCAGGTGGAGCAGCTCAACAAGACGGCGCTTAAGGCACATGGCCTGGATAAGAGCGGGCACCTGTATAAGGTGAACAGCTTTGATTTCCATCGCTTCGAAGATACCATTAAGCTGGCGGATGACCCCGACTATAACCAGACGGCGTTTGAGGGCATGCTCGAGATCAAGGGCGATTCGGACCATACCAAGTTAATCGAGATGCTCGATGCGCTCAACGACGATACGCAAAAGATCGACGATGTGCTCGACACCTACTTCGATACCGAGAACCTGGTCTATTGGATGGCGTTTCAGATCTTGACGGGAAATTGCGATACGCAGAACCGTAACTGCTATCTGTACAGCCCGCTTAACTCAAATACCTGGTACTTTTTAGATTGGGATAACGACGGCATGCTGCGTAAGCTGGAGCTTTCTCTTACCGGGTTTTCGGACTACGCGAGCTGGGAGCGCGGCGCAAGCAACTACTGGGGTAACGTGCTGTTTAACCGCGCGTTGCGCAGCAAGTCGTTCCGCAGCGAACTCGACCGTGCCGTCAAGGACTTGCGCTCGTATTTGACCGAGACTCGCCTGACCAAGATGATCAAGCACTACCGCGAGGTGACTGAATCCCTGGTCTTTGCTTCGCCCGATATCGACAATCTGCCTGTCACCAAGGACCAATACGAGCAGATCGCCGCGGCGATTCCCTCCGAGATCGAGGAGAACTACAAGAGCTTTCGCGAGAGTTTTAAAAAGCCCATGCCGTTCTACATCGGCGTGCCGCAGATCGATAACGGTAAGCTGCGCATTAACTGGGATGCGTCCTACGACTTTAAGGCGCGCGACATTCGCTACACTGTAGAGCTAGCGCGCGACTATGCCATAAGCGACGTTGTCTTTAAGGCCGAGGACGTGCTGCTTCCCGAGGTGACCTGCGATGCGCCCGATGCCGGCCAGTATTTTGTGCGCGTGCGTGCCACCAACTCCGACGGCTTTACGCAAGATGCGTTTGACTACTATGTGACTGACGACGGCAAGCACTACGGCATGAAGTGTTTTTACGTGCAAGACGGCGGTAAGGTCGTGGAGGACACGTATGAGGAGGGCTAGCGCGCTGCTTGAGCGCTTGGCGGCTCCGCCTGTGCGTACCACGCAGGAGCGTTACCGCCACGAGCTCAAATATCTCATTAACGAGGGCGAGCACGCCGCGCTTGCCTGTCGCATGGCGCCGGTATTTAAACTGGACAAGCATGCGCGGGCGGGCGGTTACACCATTCGCAGCCTGTACTTTGACGACTACTGCAACTCGGCCTACGAGGAAAAAGACGCCGGCATTCTCATGCGCAAAAAGTTTCGCGTTCGCATCTATAACGGCAGCGACAAGGTGATTAAGCTCGAGCGCAAAAAGAAGTACGGTAGCTGGATCTATAAGGAGGACGCGCCGCTCACACGTGGCGAGTTTGAGCAGATTCTGGCTGGCGACTACGGCTTTTTGCTGAGGAGCCCCTATCCGATCTGTCGCGAGTTCTACATCGAGTGCATCTGCAACATGATGCGCCCGCGGACCATCGTGGACTACGAGCGCGAGCCGTGGGTGATGGATGAGGGCACCGTGCGCATTACGTTTGACATGAACGTGCGTGCCGCGGTGGGAAGCTTCGATATCTTTGACGCGACGCTGCCCGCGCTGCCGGTCCTGGAGCCCGGCAAGCTGGTGATGGAGGTCAAGTTTACGGAGTTTTGCCCGCAGCTCGTGCGCGATATGGTGCCGCCGGGCGCGGCCGAGCTTACGGCGGTCTCCAAGTACTGCCTGTGTTACGAAAAGACCGCCTACCTGCGCGGTTTTAACTACTGGGAATCGGATTTTGAGAACCGAGGGGATATTTAGACCATGAGCACCAGGGACTTTTTTAAGAACTCCGTCTTGGAGGCGTTTGGCCAGGTCGACCCTGCCAAGATCGGCCTGTCGCTGCTCGTGGCGCTCGCCATGGGCATCCTGATCTATTACGTGTACAAGCGCTTTTTTACCGGCGTGGTGTATTCGCGCAGTTTTGCCGTGACGCTTGTGGGCATGTGCGTGCTTACCTGCATGGTTACGCTCGCGATCTCGACGAACGTGGTCATCTCGCTCGGTATGGTCGGTGCTCTGTCCATCGTTCGTTACCGTACGGCGGTCAAGGACCCGCTCGACCTGCTGTATCTGTTTTGGGCCATTACGACGGGTATTACGGCCGGCGCCGGCATGTATGCGCTCGTGGGGCTCACGGCAGCGGTGATCGTGGTGATGATCGCCGGCTTTGCGAGCCACCAGGACAAGGCGCGTGTGTACATGATGGTCATCCACTACACGGGCCAGACCACCGGCGACGATATCGTGTGCGCGTTTGGGCGTACCAAGTTCACCGTCAAATCTAAGACGATGCGCGGTGACAAGGTCGAGATGGCCGTCGAGGTGTTCTCGGACGGCGTTGACATGCCCTACGCCGATGCGATTCGCGCGCTCGACGGCGTTGAGGTACCGTGACGCTCATCCAGTACAACGGCGAATATCACGGCTAGTTTGGTTCCGGCGTTCTAACGAACGCCGGACCGCTCGACGCTGCGCGGGCATCTGCCGGGCGATCTGCCGCTCAAACCGTCGCTCGCGTACATAAAGTACGCGTCGCTCCTCTTTTGTGGCACCTCGCCACGGCAGCTGCCCGTTCGCTGGCGTATGCTCGACCAGGATGGGCATATTTGGTTCGGTTTAAATTGATTTATTATGCCGACTTGGGCTGGGTATGATGGTGCAAACGATTGCAAGATAAAGGGGTGCTCGTGGTAAAGATGAAAGATGTGGCCGAGCTAGCGGGCGTTTCGAGCGCCGCCGTCTCGCGCTACCTCAACGGTGGATATATCTCGGCGGACAAGGCCGAGCGCATTAAGCAGGCGATTGAGCTGACCGGATACGTGCGGTCCAACCAGGCCCGCGCGCTGCGCACCGGCTCCACCAAGCTCATCGGCGTCATCGTGCCCAAGATCAACTCGGAATCCGTGAGCCGCATTACTGCGGGTATCGGTCAGGTGCTCGGTCGCCGCGGGTACCAGATGCTGCTCGCGAATACTGACAACGTGGCCGAGCGCGAGCTCGAGTATCTCGACTTGTTCCAGAACCACCCGGTCGATGGCATCGTGCTCGTGGCAACCATGATTACCGATGAGCACCGTGCGGCCATTGCGTCTTGCCGTGTACCCATTGTGCTGATCGGCCAAAACGTCGAGGGCGCGGCTTGCGTCTACCATGACGATTACGAGGCTGCCTTTGAGCTGGGCCAGGCGCTTGCGACGCATGTTGAGGGCAAGATTGCCTATATCGGTGTTACCGAGGAAGACCGTGCCGCCGGTTACGACCGTCGTCGTGGTTTTGAAGCTGGTCTGGGCGCCGCGGGCGTTGTGCTCGATCCCGATTTGATTCGCTGCGGGTCCTTTACCCTCGATTCCGGCTATCGTGCGTCGCGCGAGCTGCTGGGCGAAGTGCCGGATGTTTCGTTTATCGCGTGCGCGACCGACACTATGGCGGCCGGCGCCCTGCGCGCTCTTGACGAGGCGCGCGGCATGGGCGAGGGTGTGCGTCGCGTGAGCGGTTTTGGCGACAACGCATTTTTGCGCGCGCTGACGGACGGCATTCCCACCGTGCATTACGGCTACCTGACCAGCGGCGTCGAGGCGACTAATATGTTGCTCAATACGCTCGATGGCGTGGAGGGGGAGAGCGGCCTCAAGACGCTCAAGCTCGGCCATCAGCTGATGAATGTCTAGGCTTTGGGCATGTCTGCCGGCCTTTGATTCCCTGTTTTTGGCTCAAAACCACCTTTCACCGTCAAATATCTACCGTTTACCGCTAATGAAAACGATTACAGCTATATATAACTGAAAACGATTACAGTGTAAGTGTCAAAGATGGCCGGGTGCAGATGCGCCCGTTGGAGGAAAGGGAAGTCATGGACTACCGCAAATCAGCCCAAGAGGTGCTCGACAACGTCGGTGGCGCCGACAACGTTGTTTCGGCCGCACACTGCGCCACGCGTCTGCGCCTGGTGATTGCCGATAACGCCAAGGTTGACAAGGAGGCCATCGAGAATATCGACGGCGCCAAGGGCGTCTTTGAGGCCCAAGGCCAGCTCCAGATTATTTTTGGCACTGGCACCGTCAACAAGGTCTACGAAGAGTTCATCGCGCTTAGCGGCGTCGAGGCTGCCACCAAAGCCGAGGTTAAGGAGGCCGCGGCACAGCAGCAGAACATCTTTATGCGTGCCATTAAGGTGCTCGGCGACGTTTTTGTCCCCATCTCTATGGAGAAGTTCAAGGACAACCACCGCAAGGCTTTCTACGGAAAGTGCCTGGTGGTACTGCAGAACAACGGTGAACCGGGTGGTGTCAAGGTGACGGCTACGGCTGATGGACTGGAGAAGGCGACGACGGCGATTAAAGTTAAATGATAATTTGATGTGCTAATTGGCACATTAGCATATTAACCAATTAAGACATGAAGAATAAATTTTTAGCAACCTTATTTCTTGCATGCTCCATCAGTACCGTGTCTGCACAGACACCGGTCTATATGGACGATGCACAACCTATTGAAGCACGTGTAAAGGATGCTCTCAGCCGGATGACACTGGAAGAGAAGGTAGCCCTTTGCCATGCGCAGAGTAAATTCAGCAGTGCGGGTGTTCCGCGGCTCGGCATTCCCGAGCTTTGGATGAGCGACGGCCCTCACGGTGTCCGTGCCGAAATCAACTGGAATGACTGGGGATATGCCAACTGGACCAATGACAGCATTACCGCTTTCCCGGCTTTGACTTGTCTGGCCGCTACCTGGAATCCGGACATGTCTGCAAAGTATGGCAAGGCCATCGGTGAGGAAGCGCGCTATCGTGAAAAGGATGTGTTGCTGGGCCCCGGCGTCAACATCTACCGTACTCCGATGAACGGTCGTAATTTTGAATATATGGGCGAGGACCCTTATCTGGCCAGTGTGATGTGCGTACCTTACATCCAGGAGTTGCAGAAGAACGGAGTGGCAGCTTGTGTCAAGCACTATGCGCTGAACAACCAGGAACTGTGGCGCGGACATATTGATGTGAATCTTAGCGACCGTGCTCTGTATGAAATCTATCTGCCGGCATTCAAGGCTGCAGTAGAAGAGGGAGGTGCCTGGAGCATTATGGGCGCTTACAATAAGATTCGCGGCCAGCACGCCTGCCATAACGATTTCACACTGAACAAGATTCTGAAAGATGACTGGAAGTTCGACGGCTGTGTCATTACCGACTGGGGCGGTGCCCACGACACCTATGAAGCTGCCGTCAACGGTCTGGATATTGAAATGGGTTCTTACACCAACGGTCTGACGTCCGAGAGTGTATTTACCTATAACGATTATTACCTTGCCAGCCCTTACCTCCAGATGTTGAAGGATGGCAAAGTGCCGATGTCTACGATAGACGACAAGGCTTCCCGCATTCTTCGTCTGATATTCCGTACGGCGATGAACCGTCAGAAACCCTATGGTTCGGTAGCTACGGAAGAGCATTATGCCGCTGCCCGCGAGATAGGCAATGAGGGCATTGTGCTGTTGAAGAATGCTCCGGTGGTAAAGAAAGGTGCCCCGTTGCTGCCGATTGATGCAGCCAAGTATCAGAATATCCTGGTGGTGGGCGATAATGCCGTACGCTTGCTGAATCAGGGAGGAGGCTCTTCCGAACTGAAAGTGAAGGATATGGTATCTCCGCTGGATGGCTTGCGTGCCGTTTATGGTGATAAGGTAGCCTATGCGAAAGGCTATGCCGCCGGTCGTCCGATGTACGGCCGTGCAGATGAAATTCCGCAGAATGTGGTAGACTCACTCCGTGCAGAAGCCGTGGAAATGGCGAAAAAGGCAGACTTGGTGGTACTGGTAGGCGGATTGAACAAGAACCACTTCCAGGATTGTGAAGGCGGCGACCGTCTGGAATACGGCTTGCCTTTCGGGCAGGATGAACTGATTGAAGCTTTGCTGGGTGTAAACAAGAATCTCGTTTTGGTACTTCTCAGCGGCAATGCGGTGGAAATGCCGTGGGTATCCCGGGTCCCTGCCATTGTGCAAGGTTGGTATTTAGGCTCCATGGGTGGCAAGTCTCTGGCTGACATCTTGAGTGGTGCGGTAAATCCAAGCGGAAAGTTGCCCTTCTCTTTCCCTGCCAAGTTGACGGATTGCGGTGCACATGCTTTCGATGAACTCAGTTATCCGGGCGACAGCATTAAGCAGGAGTACAAGGAAGATATTCTGGTGGGCTATCGTTGGCATGACACCAAGAAGATTCCGGCACTCTTCCCCTTCGGTCATGGCTTGAGCTATACTACTTTTACATATGGCAAACCGGTGGCTTCTGCCAAGACCATGGCTGCCGACGGTACGTTGACGGTGACAGTTGCCGTGAAGAATACGGGTAGCATTGCCGGAAAAGAGATTGTACAGCTTTATGTAGGCGATGATAAATGCAGTGTGCTTCGTCCTGTAAAGGAACTGAAACATTTTGCAAAAGTCGCTTTGGCACCGGGCCAGGAGAAGAGCGTGACTTTCACCCTTACTCCGGATGATTTGAAGTTCTACGATGAGGCTTCCGCAGCTTGGAAGTACGAACCGGGTAAGTTCAAGGCATACGTTTGCGCTTCGTCTGCCGACGTCCGTGGTGTAGTTTCGTTCGAAATGCAATAATCTTATAATCAGTGCGTAACCACTGCAAAATCAGTGCAACTGTTTTGCAGTGGTACTGCATACCTTTTGCAGCGCTACTGCAATTGCTTTGCAGCGTCACTGCAAAAGGTATGCAGCAATGCTGCAAAGTGTATGCAGTAAGTTTGCAGCCTGAAATCAGAATCAAAAAACAATATGAAGACACTTGCCACTCTATTTCTGCTTGCAGCCTCGTTGCTGCTTCGTGCAGCCGATGCGCCTGCCGACAGTTGTAATCATCAGTTGTACTATACGTCACCTGCCGCTATCTGGGAGGAGACTCTTCCTTTGGGCAACGGACGCTTGGGCATGATGCCCGACGGAGGCATTCTCCGTGAGCACATTGTGCTGAATGAAATATCATTATGGAGCGGAATGGAGGCGGATTATAGCAATCCGGATGCTTCGAAGAGTCTGCCTGCCATCCGGCAACTGTTGTTTGAGGGAAAGAACCGAGAGGCACAGGAGCTGATGTACAGCAGTTTTGTTCCGAAGAAGCAGGAGACTGACGGGAGATATGGAACCTATCAGGTATTGGGCGATTTGGATATAGATTTTACCTACAATTCTTCATTATCCATTCTCAACTCTCCATTAAACAACTATCGCCGTTGGCTCAACTTACGCGATGCGGTGGCATACACGGCTTTCAGGCTGGAAGATGTCGATTATCGCCGTGAGTATTTTGTTTCCCGTGACCGTGATGTCATGCTGATTCATCTGGTTGCCGGACATGAAGGGACTCTGAACTTCTCTGCCCGTTTGAGCCGTGCAGAACATAGCCTGGTGACTGTCCAAGGGAACACCCTTTTGATGGACGGCATGTTGGAAAGCGGTAAACCCGGTTTGGACGGTATGAAATACCGTGTGGCGATGCAACTCGTGCAGAACGGTGGTGAATCATCTGTCAGCCCGGGAAATGGTATCTGCTTGAAGAACGGGCAGGAAGCCTGGTTGATACTTTCTGCCACTACCTCCTATGCCGCTGCCGGTACAGACTTTCCCGGGCGAACGCTATGCGGAAGTCTGCGACAGCTTGCTCCGTCCTTTCACCACCCCCGCTAATTCTCCATGTTCCATTTTCCATTCTTCATTATCCAACCATGTCACTGCCCACCGTTTCCTCTACGACGTGTTTCCTTGACGCTTCCTGCCACGCCGGATGATACGCTCCCGACGAACGAGCGCATCCTCCGCTTCACACAGCAGGAGTCGCCCGGCATTGGCTGCTTTGTACTATAACTACGGACGCTATCTGCTCATCAGCAGTACACGCCCCGGCAGTCTGCCGCCCAATCTGCAAGGACTCTGGGCAAATGGAGTATCG
>ENA-OQBV01001619-OQBV01001619.1-human-gut-metagenome-genome-assembly--contig:-NODE-1619-length-10783-cov-8.949418_pt1 | contig 10783 bp, 14 predicted proteins | sample MGYA00242750_ERZ504559 | MGnify/ENA primary metagenome ERZ504559 (study PRJEB26092, sample SAMD00036230) | human gut metagenome | host: Homo sapiens | study: EMG produced TPA metagenomics assembly of...
ATCTGGAAAAATGCCTCCGTTTCTTACCGGCGGTGAAATGATTGAATCAGGTAAGCAGGGATGGTGCGTGTTTTTCGCACAGCCTCCGCATAAATTCGAGGCAGGCACCGTGAACGCTGGTGGCGCAGCCGGGCTGGCAGCAGCCATTGATTATATAGAAAATATTGGTTTTGAACAGATTCAGAAGAGAGAGGATGCGCTTACTGCACTGGCAATGGAGAAGATCAGAGAGATTCCTTTTTGTACACATTATGGGACAGGAAAATCCAGAGCAGCATCATGGGATTATTACCTTTACAGTTGACGGTGTTCATCCTCACGATATTGCAGCCATTCTGGATGCAGATCATATCGCAGTGCGGGCAGGACATCACTGTGCACAGCCGCTTCTGAGACATCTGGGCGTGATGGCCTCCACAAGAGCCAGCCTGATGTTTATAATACAGAAGAGGAATCGTGAAATTTACAGAAAGTCTGAAAGAGATCAGGAGGAAAATGGGATATGCCGAGTAATACTTTTTATAATGAAATTCTGACGGATCACAATCTTCATCCGGGGCACAAACATGACCTGCCGGACGCGAACCTTGTACTGGAAGGCGTAAATCCAAGCTGTGGAGACGATATCTGGCTGAAACTTAAGGTGGAAGATGGCAGGATCACAGATGGTGCTTTTGTCGGTGACGGATGTGCCATTTCCCAGGCATCCGCGGATATGATGTTGGATCTGATCATCGGGAAATCGGAAGAAGAAGCTATGAAACTTGCGGAAATTTTTCTCCGCATGATTAAGGGCGAAGTGACAGATGAGGAAATGGATCAGCTCGAAGAAGCCTCTGTACTGAAAGACATTTCCCATATGCCAGCCAGAGTGAAATGTGCGGTGCTGGGGTGGCATACGATGGAGGAGATGCTGAAGACGGAAAAGGAATAAATCAGATTACAGAAAAAAGGCATTTTGCTCTGTGATCATGGAAGGAAGAGGAATCCCGGCAAAGGGAGCATTCCCGGGCAGTTTTTCTTATGGAAATGATGCAGTAGAAACAGTATCTTATGACCCGGAAGAAGCAAAGAAACTTCTGGAGGAGTCAGGATGGACAGATACAGACGGTGATGGCTATGTGGATAAAGACGGACAGAAGCTGACTATTAACTGGCTTACTTATCCGACACGTCTGGAGCAGCCGAAGCTTGCAGAATATGCACAGGCAACTCTGAAAGAGATTGGAATTGATGTGTCTGTAAATAATACCTCTGATCACAGAACTTATGCAGAAAACGGAGAGTTTGATGTTTATGTAAGCTCTTTAACAACAGCGCCTACCGGTGATCCGGAATAATTTTTTCAGCAGTACAGTGACTGGTTCTAAGAATTATGGAAATTATCAGAATGACGAAGTAACGAAACTGACAGAGCAGCTTCATCAGACTTTTGATACAGATGAGAGAGGAAAACTGGCTGTAGAACTTCAGCAGAAGATTCTGGACGATGATGCGTATTTCTTTGTTTCACATCTGAACATGGGAATCGTGACGAAAGCCAATGTAACAGGAATGGCAGCACATCCTTGTGATTATTATGAAATTACTGCGGATCTGGATGTACAGTAAGAGTTATATGCTATGACGAAACCCCTTATTTTAGAGGATTGCTATAGTGGGGAGTGTCAGTAAAAATCGGGAGAACACAAATGATTTCTTTAAAGGAGAAGAGTATGGCAGATCCTTTGCTGAAAGTAGATCATGTTACGATCAGCTATAATGGAGAACCGACAGTTCAGGATGTCAGTTTTGAACTGAAACAGGGAGAAATCCTTGGAATTGTAGGAGAATCCGGAAGCGGAAAAAGTACGATTATTAAAGCGATTATGGGACTTCTGGGAGAGGAAGGTCTGGTGACAAAGGGTGATATCAGGTATCTGGGGGAAAGTCTCACAGATATGAGTGAGAAGAAACTACGCAGGTATCTGGGAACAGAAATCGGGATGGTATTTCAGGACTGTAAGGCGGCGCTTTGCCCGGTGCGCAAAATCGGTGTGCAGATACATGAAGCTGTATCTGCACATGAAAAAATATCGAAAAAAGAAACCCGGATACGTGCCGGGGAGATTATGAAGAAAATCGGTATGGATGATTATGAACGTGTGCTGGACAGTTATCCTTTTGAAGTTTCGGGGGGCATGAATCAGCGTGTGGGTATCTGTGCGGCTATGATCATGCATCCGAATCTTCTCCTTGCAGATGAACCAACCAGTGCATTGGATGTTACAGTGCAGAAACAGGTAGTAGAGGAGCTTCTGATGATGCGAAAAGAATATCAGACAGCGATGATTCTGGTAACGCATAATATTGGTGTGGTGAGGGCGATGGCCGACAGGATACTGGTACTTCAGAACGGAACTGTCAGGGATTATGGAGAAACGAAAAATGTTCTGGATCATTCGCAGGATCCGTATACGCAGAAGTTGATGAATTCGGTGCTTCATTTGAAGAGAGAACATATATAAGTTTGGAGTTCAGGAGGAGCAGACAGGTGGCAGATACGATTTTAAAAGCAGAACATCTTACGAAGACATTTATATCCGGGAAAAAGACATTAACAGCAGTAGATGATGTCAGTTTTGAATTAAAACAGGGAGAGTGTCTGGGAATTGTAGGTGAATCCGGTTCCGGTAAAAGCACGATTGCAAAGATGCTTACACATCTGGAAAGTATTACAGATGGAAAAGTGATTCTGAAAGGAAAAGATATTACCAATATAAAAGGAAAAGAACTTCGGGAAATTTACAGGGATATTCAGATGGTATTTCAGATGCCAATGGAATCCTTTGACCCACGTTGTACGCTCGGGGACGGAATCGGAGAAAGCCTGAGAAATATGGGGATAAGCCGTACCGAAACCCGTAGAAAAGTGGAAGAACTTCTGGAAAGATGCGGCCTGGAAAAAGAATACGCAGACCGCTATCCCCATCAGGTAAGCGGTGGTCAGTGCCAGAGAGCTGCAATCGCCAGAGCACTGGCAGTCAATCCGTCCATTCTGATCTGTGATGAAGCAACCAGTGCACTGGATGTGACGGTTCAGAAGCAGATTCTGGAGTTACTGATCGAACTGAAAAAGAAAGAAAATCTCTCATTTATTTTGATCTGTCATGATCTGGCACTGGTTCAGGCATTCTGCGACAGAGTTCTTGTCCTTTATCATGGAAAGACTGTGGAGAGCGGAACACCGGATGAGACCATTGATCATCCACAGATGGATTACACAAGAAAACTGATTGATTCTGTATTGTAGGCAATTGTATATTTATCCTGTGTCTGAAGTATATCAGACAGGACAGCAGATAGAGCAGAAATGTCTGAAGCGATTTTATTCGTGAAAGACATTTCTGCTTTTTGATTTCTTACTCAAAATGCCGTAAAATTTTGTGTTTTTAAAAATAAAGAAAGTGTCAAAAAGCACTAACAATTATTCAGAAATCTGTGATACAATGGAAAGGCGAAATACAGAAATACAAATGAAAAGAGAGAAAACTACAAATGACACAAAAACAAAATACATTAACAAAAACCGGTATTGTAGCGCTTCTTGCCTGTGTTTGCTGCATCTTGTGGGGAAGTGCGATTCCGGTGATCAAGACCGGCTATCGTCTGATGCAGGTAGACTCCGCAGATACCGCGAGCCAGATTGTTTTTGCGGGAGTTCGTTTTACGCTGGCAGGGATTCTGGTGTTGATCTTTGCTTCCATTAAAGAAAGGAAAGTGATGATTCCTGACAGGGAAATTTTGAAATACGCAGTTCCGGTATGTCTGGCGCAGACAGTGGGACAGTATTTCTTCTTTTATATAGGTGTTGCACATACATCAGGAGTCAAGGGCGCTATTATTACCGGACTTGGAAACTTTATTGCAATTCTTCTGTCCTGTCTGGCTTTTCGGAGTGAACGGATGACAGGCAGAAAAATTGCCGGATGTGTTCTGGGATTTGCGGGAGTTGTGGTAATCAATCTGATGGGAAATTCCCTGGATATGGGGTTTAAGCTGACAGGAGAGGGATTTATTCTGATTGCTCAGTTATCCTATGGAATTTCCACAGTTCTGATTAATCTTTTTTCCAGAAAAGTATCGCCGGTAGTACTGAGCGGAACGCAGTTTACGATGGGCGGCATCGTTCTGACTCTGATCGGAGTGGGAATGGGCGGTCATCTGGGAAATGTTACAGCAGGAGGTGTGGCAATCATATTTTATCTGGCAATGGTCTCAGCAGTGGCATATACACTCTGGTCTGTATTGCTTGCATGGAATGATGTTTCGAAGGTTGCAATCTTTGGATTCGTCAATCCCCTGTGCAGTGTGATTTTGTCTGCGCTGATGCTTGGAGAGGTGAAGCAGGCATTTAATATTGGAAGTTTGATAGCACTGATTCTGGTTTGCACAGGAATTTATATTGTTAACTGCAAGAAAAAAATGTCTCGATAAACTGCGGAGCAGTTATTCGGTTATAAGCAAGTAGCGAAGCAGATTGCGGATATCCGCTTGACTGATTCCGTAATCCGGGAAGTCTGGAAAGAAATCGGCGGCTCTTTTTATTTTATGAAAAAAAGAGCATAATAAAATAGAATTTTATCTTGCAGGAATGAATATTTCTGGATATCAATCTAAAAAAGAACAGGAGAAATTCAGATGAAGAAAAAAATTTGTAAGCTGTCAGCAGCAGTATTGCTTTTTTTCTCGGGAATTATGGAGATTGGCTGGCGCTTTTTTAACATGGTGGTCTGCTGCAAAAGAGGGGGAAGGAAAAAGGAAAGAAATGGTTTGAATTATCCCATATACGGGATAATCATCCCAGAAACGGATATGCAAAGGAATATGATGAGAGCAGGGCATGGTGCGAGGCTCAGAAGATGCAGGACTGTTATATCCAGAGCGTGGATGGATTAAAACTCCACGGATTCTATCTGCCGGCAGAGCATGCAAAGCGGTTTGTTATCTTAAGCCATGGTTACAGGGGCAGCAGATTTGGTTCCCTGTCATTTATGGCAAAATATCTCCATGAGCATCAATGTAATCTTCTGTTTATGGAACAGCGATGTTGTGGAGAAAGTGAAGGAAAATATATTACCTTTGGAGCAAAGGAAAAATGGGATGTGCAGCGTTGGGCAATTTATGTGTCCGAGAGAAATAAAGAAAAGCTTCCAATCTATCTGTATGGACAGTCTATGGGAGCAGCCGCTGTACTGATGGCATCCGGATACAGGCTTCCGTCAGAGGTGAAGGGACTGATCGCAGACTGTGGTTTTCAGTCTATGGAAAGACAGATGCGGGATATGGCTGACAACTGGTTCCATCTGCATTATATCCCTTTGCTTTTGAAGGAAATGGACTGTCTGTGCCATTTTGTGGCAGGATTTCGTATGAAAGATGCAGATACCACAGAAGCTATGAAAAGGAATACAAGACCTGTCCTTTTCTTTCATGGAGAGAAGGATACTTATGTGTACCCGAACAATTCATTCCAGAACTATATGCTGTGCAAAGCACCAAAGGAACTGGTCATTGTACAGGGAGCAAGGCATCTGTGCAGTGCCTATGCAGATCCGGAACTGTATCAGCGTACAGTGATGGAGTTTTTTGAGAAATATGATGGCAGTAATTCTGAAAAATAATGTGACTGTTTTCAACCGCCAAAGGCGATTACAAATGATAACAATCCCTGACCGGGACTTATCAGATGCGTTTTGTTAAATGCATGATAAGTCTCGGTCAATTTTATGTAAAGTGTTCATTAAGTGCTGAGGGTACTGGTATTTGGGAAAAATCTGTGCTATTTTTTGTCACGTAATAAAAAAGTAATGTTGTAGCTGCCAGTACATTATTTTTAAAATAACTGTGGGCTACTGAACAAGTATGTAATGTTTTTGTACCCGGGAAAAGAGAAAAAACGGGTGATGGAGGTTAAATAAAGTATGACAAACTACTATCCTTTAACAGCAGCACAGAAAATGCACCATAACTGGATCATGGATTACGGTACACAGCAGGTATCCGGTGTCAGTGTTGTGGCGTCTGTACAGGCTGAACTGGATTTTGGATTATTAAAAAAATGTATTCAGATGGAGACAGAACGTTCCGGATGCACCAGAATCCGTTTTACGAAGCCTGATAAAGACGGAAATGTACAGCAATACCTTGTAAAACAGGATCCAAGAGATATCGGATTCAAGGATCTGTCAGGAATGGGAAGCCTTGCAAAAGCAGACGAGCTGATGCAGCAGTGGGCATACGAAACCTTTGACGGTGATGACATTCCCATGTGCGAGTTTACTATGCTGAAGCTGCCGGAAGGATATAATGGTTTCTTTGTACATATGGATCACAGACTGATCGATTCCTGTGGTCTGGTAGTAATGATCGGTGATCTGTTTCAGTTATATACCTATTATAAATATGGAACAGCCTATCCGCAGGAACTGGCAGACTTTGAGACAGTACTGAAAAAAGACCTTGCAAAAGCAGGCAACGAGAAACGTTTTGCAAAAGATAAGAAATTCTGGGATGATCAGCTGGATGCACTGGGCGAACCTCTGTATTCTGATATTCAGGGACCGTCCGTACTGGAGGAAGCAAGAAAACGTCATGGAAATCCAAAACTTCGTTCTTCTGACATTGAGATGAAGGATCTGTTTGTGGCAGTTAAGGATTATTATCTGGAGCCGGGACCAACTAAAAATCTGATCGATTTCTGTATGAACCATCAGCTGTCTATGACAAACCTTCTTCTGCTTGGCATCCGTACCTATCTGTCAAAGGTAAATAACGGACAGGAAGATATCACTATCCAGAACTTTATATCCAGACGTTCTACTCATGATGAATGGACTTCAGGAGGAAGCAGAACTATCATGTTCCCATGCAGAACAGTGATCGCACCGGAGACAGATTTCCTTTCTGCTGCTTATGAGATCCAGAATATGCAGAATCGTATCTACATGCACAGCAATTACGATCCGGCATTTATTATGGATGAGATGAGAAAGAGATACAATACACCGGAGCATACAGGATATGAGAGCTGTTATCTGACTTACCAGCCAATGACTGTGAAGGTAGAGAATGAAATGCTTGGAACTATCCGTCAGCATGCAAAATGGTTTGCAAACGGTGCAGCTACCAAGAAGATGTATCTGACTGTATCCCATACAGAAGATGGAGGTATGAACTTCTCCTATCATTACCAGACTGCTCATCTGGAGGAACATGATATGGAACTGCTCTATTATTATATGATGCGTATTCTTTTCAAGGGAATCGCAGAGCCGGATATGAGCATCGGCGAAATTATGGAACTGGTTTAACTAAATCAATATCAGGAGGAAATGCAATGAATCAGGAAATGGAATTTAAAAATATCGTAGCACAGTATAGCAAGGTAGCATCGGAAGAAATGAATAATGAAATGAGATTCCGCGAGGATCTGGGTTTCAGTTCTCTGGATTTTATGTCCTTTTTAGGTGAGCTTGAGGATACCTTTGATCTTGAACTTGACGAGAGCGAAGTGCTGAAGATCACAACTCTTGGCGAAGCCTTAAATCTGCTGGAAGAACTTCAGTAATTTTTTTCGAAGCAAAACTTATAAAGATGTCAGGGTCAAGGATATTTTGTACCTGACAGGATATCCATAACTTGAACAGTTCAGAAAATAATGGGGGACAGATATGCTGATCAGAAATATATTAGAAGAAAGTGTACGTAAATTTGATGAAGTAAAAGCAGTAAAATGGCTCAAGAAAAAGGAAATTATGGAAAGAAGCTATGGCGAACTGATGGAAAATGTAGTTTCCACCAGAAAAGGTCTTCTTGCAGAAGGCTTTGAGGGCAAACACATTGCACTGATCGGAACCAGTTCTGTAGAGTGGATGGAAAGTTATCTGGGAATCATCACCGGATGTACCACTGCAGTACCGCTGGATGCCGCACTTCCCTGTGAGGATCTGATCGATCTGCTTAACCGTTCCGATTCCGTAGCTCTTTTCTTAAGTCCGAAGCTTAAACCATATCTGGATGCATTTCTTGAAAACTGCCCGAAACTTCAGAAGGTGTGGATGCTTCAGGAAGAGGTAGAAGATGCACCGGCAAAGGTATATGGTATTGGTGAACTTCGAAATGCAGGAAAGAGCGCATCAGCAGATTCTGTCTGCCCGGATGCAGAGGATATTGCGACCATCATTTTCACTTCCGGAACAACAGGAAAGAGCAAGGGTGTTATGCTGACACAGAATAATCTGGCTTCCAATGTTGAGGCAGTAAAGATTACGGCAGAACCGGGAACTGCCGTGCTCAGTGTGCTTCCAATCCATCACGCATTCTGCCTGGTTATGGACTGGCTGAAGGGATTCTCTCTGGGTGCAACTCTTTGCATCAATGATTCCCTGCTCCATATGGTAAGGAATATGAGTATTTTCAAACCGGAGATTATGCTTATGGTTCCAATGATGATCGAAACTATTTATAAGAGACTGGCTGCCGCTGATCCGTCAATTCCGAAGGCAGTTCTGGCAGAAAAGGTATTCGGTGGAAAATTGCGTATTATCTTTACAGGCGGTGCACATCTGGATCCATATTATATTGACCGTTTTGCAGAATATGGCGTCGAAGTACTGGAAGGCTATGGAATGTCAGAATGTTCCCCTGTTATCAGCAACAATACACCGGAAAATCATAAAAAGGGTTCTATTGGAAAACCACTTGAAAATGCAGAAATCAGATTCGAAAACGGTGAGATTCTGGTAAAGGGAAGCAGTGTTATGAAGGGATATTATCAGATGCCTGATGAGACAGCAGAGACTTTAAAGGATGGCTGGCTGCATACCGGTGACAAGGGATATATGGATGAAGACGGTTATCTGTTTATCAATGGACGTGTGAAGAACCTGATCATCCTGTCCAACGGTGAAAATGTATCTCCGGAGGAGATTGAGAATAAGCTGGCTCTGAATCCGCTGATAGGAGAAGTGATCGTCACAGGTGAGGACAATGGATTGACCGCCCGCATCTATCCGGAGCAGGCTGTTGTGGAAGCGAAAGCATTGGATGCAGAGGCAATTCAGGCACAGCTTCAGGCATTTCTGGATGAATATAACAGAAATCAGCCCACCTATCGCCGCATTACAGGATTGGTTGTCCGCAAAAATCCGTTTATCCGCAACACAACAAAAAAGATCAGGAGACAGGATGTCCTGATTGATGAGCCTCTGGAATAAGACAGAGGCTTAAGATAAAAGTGGAAGCATACCGGATAAAAAAACCTCAGACAGAATATCAGCGATCACTTCCGGTGCCAGATTAAAATTATCCCGGCTCCATTTGTGGAGAACGCCGATGGTACTGCCGATGGCGCAGGTGATCACATAGGAAACTTCTTCCTTTGTATGCCTGTCAGGCCTGGAATTAGATGTAGTTTCTGTAACATAATGATGGAGCATAGTCAGCATTTTTTCAAACAGATCATTGCCATGAGGCGTGCTCAAAAGACCGGACAGAAAAGGATTTTCCATAGTGTATCGGCACAGAGTCAGAAAATAGGAACTGCAGATATCCCGGTCATTTTTTGGCTGGAAATTTTCCATTATGGAAAAAACATCATGAATAGTTTTATCCTCAACTGCAGAGATCAGTGAAGGGATGTCCTGATAGTGATTATAAAAGGTACTTCTGGCAATACCAGCTGTTTTAGTGATGTCGGATACAGTAATCCTGTCAGGCTTCTTTTCTTTTAACAATTTGAAAAAAGCACCTAAAATGGCCTCGTCAGCCACAGAATATCTTTCATCGGGAATTATATTTTGCATAGTTGTTTCCCCCGGGAGTCTGTAAGTAATACATAAAGTATATCACAAATCTGACCATAAAAAAATTATTTTTCCAGGACTTTCTAGAGCCTTTTTCAGACACGCTCTAGTCCCAGAATATTTTCATTCTCAGTCAATTCTTTTACTTTCTGCATAATCCCATATCCATAATTGGTCGTGAGAAGATATTATGCTACATTACATTGCGATGTATTTGTCAAGCAGGAATGTATGTGCTATGATTAAACTGACTATAGAATAATCCGTTATCCGGAGAAGAAAAAATGGAAATATCAGAGGTATGATGGGAGGATTTATATGCGAAGAAGAGACAGAGAGGTAACAGAACTTAATGAGATCATACATATACTTGATTCTGGCAAGGTTTTGCACCTTGGGCTGGTGGATCAGGGAAAGCCATACATAGTTCCTGTGAACTACGGTTATGTTATGGAAAATGATAAACTTGTATTTTATGTGCACGGTGCTTTGGAAGGCCGTAAGCTTGACATTATCAGAAACAATTCAGACTGCTGTGTTCAGATTGAGTGTGATGTTCAGCCATTTTCAGGTAAAGTGGCCTGCCAATATGGGTGTAGTTATTATTCTTTTGATGGATTTGGAACTGCGGAGATTGTGGAAGCACCACAAGAAAAAATTAAGGCCATGAGCGCCTTAATGAAAATACAAACAGGTAAGGATTTTGAGTTTAATGAGCGGCTGGTTTCAATTGTCAGTGTCATTCGAATTGAGTGTGATTATTATACTGCAAAGTACAGACCATTACCGGCAAATCCAGTAGTATAAATTGGGAATAATTTGTTACTTGGAGGACAAAAAATGACTATTAGAAAAGCAGAAGAAAAAGACATTCTAAGAATAATTGAACTGTTGGGACAGGTATTGCAGATCCATGCAGATATAAGACCTGATATTTT
>ENA-OQBV01001620-OQBV01001620.1-human-gut-metagenome-genome-assembly--contig:-NODE-1620-length-10782-cov-4.116659_pt1 | contig 10782 bp, 11 predicted proteins | sample MGYA00242750_ERZ504559 | MGnify/ENA primary metagenome ERZ504559 (study PRJEB26092, sample SAMD00036230) | human gut metagenome | host: Homo sapiens | study: EMG produced TPA metagenomics assembly of...
GTCTCCAAACAGACAATGAGCAAAATTATGAATGGTGCAAGAGCAATCAATGCGATTGAACTTCATAAGATTTCTGAATATCTGCATGTGTCGATGGATCTCTGATGAAGATGCCAGAAAAGCCGATGGATACGAATGTGATTCATGCGTTTATGGGGCGTGTTAAAACAGAAGAAGCAAGAAAGGGAATCCGGCTTCGGATGAACTGTCCGACATGATTCTGTTCCACACTAGGGCATGCGAGAATGGCAAAAAGATGGAGCAGCTCTGGGAGGATAAGTGATGAACAATGTTCTGAAAGATAGCCTTTTTGTAAGCCAAAACAGGAAATTTGATGAAATTCAATCTGTTGTCAGGCAGTTTTTCGGCAGAGTATGTCGGTAATTCTATTATCAAAGATAATATTTTTGCTGTTATACAGAACTATGCAAGAAAGAAAGAAATTGCACTGGAACTGCTTCGTTTTCCAATTCATGATGATGAATTATGGGCATTGACTTTTTTGAAGCAGGATACGATTTTTGTGTGCGTAAATACGGCACTTCCACTATGTAAGCAGTTTTTCGCTGCGTCGCATGAATTGTACCATATCTACTGTTATGTAGAAAATGCAGACCAGAGCTATATAAAAAATGGTTCTATGCTGGATTCGGCAACAGGTGATGAAACAGGAAGAACACAGGAGGACTTGGAAGCTAATGCCTTCGCAGGTCTGCTTTTGATGCCGGATCAACTTCTCCATGAGCAAATTCTACTGTATGGAATTGATAAAGATTTGGTTTCGGTAGATTCCGTTTTGATACTTATGGATATGTTTGCTATGCCCTACAAGGCAGTTGTACTGCGCTTGTTTGAAAGTGGAAACATATCCCACCAGCAGGCTGAAAAGCTGCTGGAGATAAGTTCTGCGAATGTAATGAAAAGGGCATCACTGATAGGTAAGGCAAAGCGCTGGCAGCTTGATGGCAGGGGAACAGAATCTTTTGGCACACTCCTTGAGAAAGTTGAGTATAACAGACAGCATGAGTATCTGACAGAATCCAGAGAAAATGACGATGTGGCTTACATTACTCAACTGAAAAAAGAGTACGGTTTGGATTGAGGGGTGTCAAAGCGAAGTGAAAAAATATGCACTGCTAGATACCGATTTCATTTCCAAAACGCACTCTGTTCAAGATGGCGGCGATAATCATTTGATTGACCGGGTCATGGAATTGCCGGAATATGTGTTCTTTTGTCATGCGCAAATCGTAACAGAACTTAATCGGTATAATGCTGATGCGCCAATCTGGTTGAGCGAAAAGATTGGCGCGCAAAAGATAAAAAGCTACACAGATCAAGAAATTCTTGAAAGCCTGTCACATGTACGAGGGCCGCTGGCGTGTGCGACTTATACACAGATGTTAAAATTGGCCTGTGATGTTTTTTCTAAAGATTACTTTTCGGAACATTATCGAGCATTGGAAGATGCTGATTACACGGCGATATCGAGAGAGGATTATTTGAAAGAGCTTGAACGACTCGATATCGAAGTGGGCAAGAAAAATAATCTTGGAGAAATCAAGTCTTTTGTGCTGTTGCAGGTCTTGTCGGTGATGCTTGGGGAGCAGATTTATGTGTTCTGCTCCGATGACCGAAATGCTCGGAATGGCGCTACAAATTTTGAAGATGTTCGATGTATTAGTCTGGTATCGGTATTCTCGCGTTTGAAGGAGGAAGCAAACTGGACGTTTGAAGATGCTGAGCCGTATATTGAATCGCTCATTGCATTTTATCAAGATCATCACCAAACTACTTTCCGAGTAATGGAAGCGTCTGAGGTTAGAAGATTGCAACGGATACCATGCAGACAGGTGTTGCAGGAAATCTTTAACGGAAAATTTATTGAATTGAAAAATGGTATGTTGCGGTACAAGCGGTAAGTGAAAACAGGTTAAAGAATACCAACAATCACATGTCTAGTTGGGAAACCAGCGGAGAAAGTTATTGCAATGATAGAAGCAAAGAGTTCAGTAAAAACAGAAACATCTTAAAAAGTATACAGAGTATATTGCGAAGAAAAATCGCATATGCTATAATGCTCGCAGGCAAAAAAGAATTAAAGTGTTTATAACAAAAAAATCAAAAGCCCTCGAAGTTGCAGCTTCCAGGGCTTTCTTCTTATTTCATTTTTTATTACAGTGGACAAGGAATCATCAGGTCAGAGCTCCGCTGTTTGTAGTATAGACGATAATTGTTGATTTTATTACGCAACAGGAATATTCAGTTAGGCTTACGCACAACAGAAAATTCTCATTCAATGCAGAAAGGGGCGGTTTTATGAAGCAGGATACACTGGAGGGCAGAGCAAAAACGAAAAACGGTGTCATTCGATTATGCTTTTCGGTGCTTTGCATTTTATTGGAAGCAGCTTTTATCATTATCGTGATCACAAGGCTGAATGAATATGCGGAGATCGTTAATCTGCTGACTAGAGTCTTTGCAGGAATTCTGGTTCTGGCACTATATGCATCCGATCAGACCTCTTCCATGAAAATGCCGTGGATCATTCTGATACTTGTGTTTCCGATTATGGGTGTAGCACTGTATCTGCTGATCGGATTAAATGGCGGAACCCGTAAAATGCGAGAACGATATGCGGATATCGACAGAAAGCTTCTGCCGCTTCTGCCGGATAATCGGGAAAAACTGGAAAATATCAAAAACAAAATCCCAAAAGCAGGAAATATCAGTGAGTATATTTGGAAAAATGCAGGTTATCCCGTATACCAGAATACGGATATTGTTTATTATGATGAGGCGGTAAAGGGATTAGAAGCACAGTTATCAGCACTGTCAAAGGCTGAAAAGTTTATTTTTATGGAATACCATGCGATAGAAGATGCAGAGGCCTGGAAAAAGATCCAGAAAGTGCTGGAGGAGCGTGTGCAGGCAGGCGTGGAGGTGCGAGTATTTTATGATGATATGGGCTCTATTGGCTTTATTAATACGGATTTCGTAAAAAAGATGGAGCAGATCGGAATCCACTGCCGGGTATTTAATCTTTTTATGCCGGGTCTGAATGTATTTCTGAACAACCGTGATCATCGAAAAATAACCGTGATCGATGGAAAAGTAGCTTTCACAGGCGGCTATAATCTGGCAAATGAATATTTCAATTATACCCATCCCTACGGACAATGGAAGGATACCGGGATCCGTCTTGAAGGCGATGCAGTTCAGTCGCTGACAGCAACATTCCTTGAAATGTGGAATGCAGCCAATGACAGGAATAATAATGAGGATTTCAGCAAATATTTTATAAGATCAGAATATAAGGCAGCTCAGAACGGATTTGTACAGCCTTATGCAGATAGTCCAATGGATGATGAACAGGTAGGAGAGGAAGTTTATATCAGCATGGTCAACAAAGCTGAAAAATACTGCTGGTTTATAACGCCATATCTGATCATTACGGATGAAATGACACATGCGCTGTGTCTTGCTGCAAAGCGGGGGATTGATGTCAGGATCATTACACCGGGAATCCCGGATAAAAAAATGATTTACAGTGTTACACGTTCCTTTTATCATGGACTGGTTAAAAATGGAGTGCGGATCTATGAGTGGACACCTGGCTTCTGTCACGCCAAGATGAGCGTGGCAGATGACTGTATGGCAACCTGCGGAACCATAAATCTGGATTACAGAAGTCTTTATCATCATTTTGAAAACGGATGCTTTATGGCAGACAGTCCGGCTGTGTTATCTATAAGAAATGACCTGGAAGAAACAATGAAGGAATGTCGGGAAGTAACAGAACAATACCGTACAGGACGCAGTGCATATCTTCGTCTGGGACAGCTTTTCATGAGATTGTTTGCAGGATTATTGTAAGGAAGAGGTGTAGATCTATGTGTACAGCAGCAACGTATCAGACAAAGGATTTTTATATGGGAAGAACTCTTGACTATGAGTTTTCCTATGGGGAAGAGGTGACCATAACCCCAAGAAATTATGAGTTCGATTTCCGATATGCAGGAAAAGCAAAAACACATTATGCTTTCATAGGAATGGCGTTTATAGCAGGAGATTATCCGCTTTATTATGATGCGGCTAATGAAAAGGGACTAGGTATGGCAGGACTTAACTTTGTGGGGAATGCGGCATATGCAGAGGAAGCGACAGAGGCAGATAAGGATCTTGTCCAGGTGGCGCAATATGAATTTATTCCATGGATCCTTACCCAGTGTGCTTCGGTGGCTGAAGCAAGGAGGATGCTTTCCAATATGAAGCTTATGGGAACACCCTTCAGTGGACAGCTTCCAACGGCACAGCTTCACTGGATGATCGCAGACAAGGAGGAATGCATCGTTGTAGAATCCATGAAAGACGGAATGCACATCTATGACGATCCTGTTGGCGTACTTACAAATAATCCTCCATTCCCCGGTCAGATGTTTGCACTTAACAATTATGCGGGTGTATCCAGAAAGCAGCCGGAAAGTACATTTGCAGGAGTGCTGGAGTTGGATCCATACAGCAGAGGAATGGGCGGAATGGGAATTCCGGGAGATCTTTCAAGCCAGTCAAGATTTGTAAAGGTTGCATTCACAAAATTAAACGCAATATCCGGAGATGGGGAAAACGAAAGTGTCAGCCAGTTTTTCCATATTTTAGGCTCTGTTGATCAGCAGCGGGGATGCTGTGAGGTATCAGAGGGCGCATATGAGATCACGATCTATACTTCATGCTGCAACACGACAAAGGGAATCTATTATTATACCACATATGATAATCACCAGATAACCGCAGTAGATATGTATGCGGAAAACCTTGATTCAGACAAGCTGATCCGTTATCCGATCATATTAAACGGTGAGATCCGATGGCATAATAAATAAGAACAGGATTTTTACAGAAGATAATGAGGTAGGAAGATGGAAAATTATTCAATAGTATTCAGCAGCTTAACCGGTAATACAAAAAGCTGCCAGTCAGCCGATCGTAGTGTATACAGAGATTTGACTTTACAGCAGAGAAAAATATCAAGTATAATACTATAGCATTATTAAAAATCCCTTCCGGGAAAACAGAAAAACCACAATGATAAAGGAATATAACAAATGAGTATTTTAAATGTAGAACACCTGACCCACGGGTTTGGAGACAGAGCGATTTTCGAAGATGTATCTTTCCGGCTTCTTAAGGGAGAACACATCGGACTTGTAGGCGCTAATGGCGAAGGAAAGTCCACATTTATGAGTATCGTGACCGGAAAACTGATGCCGGATGAGGGCAAGGTAGAGTGGGCAAAAAATGTCCACGCAGGCTATCTGGATCAGCATGCAGTTCTGGAAAAGGGGATGACCATCGGCCAGGTGCTGAAATCCGCTTTTGATCCTCTTCTCAAAAAAGAAGAACGGATGAACGAGATCTGCGACAAGCTGGGAACTGCAGATCCTGACGAGATGGATGGTCTGATGGAAGAGCTTGGAACGATCCAGGACGAACTGACACTTCACGATTTTTATGCGATCGATGCCAAAGTGGAGGAGGTTGCCAGAGCTCTGGGCCTTCTGGATCTGGGGCTTGACCGTGATGTTACGGATCTAAGCGGCGGACAGAGAACTAAGGTACTTCTTGCGAAGCTTCTTCTTGAGAAGCCAGATATCCTGCTTCTGGATGAGCCTACCAACTATCTGGATGAGGAGCATATTGCATGGCTGAAAAGATATCTTCTGGATTATGAGAATGCATTTATCCTTATTTCCCACGATATTCCGTTCCTGAATTCTGTAGTTAACATTATCTATCATATGGAAAATCAGGAACTGAACCGTTATGTAGGAGATTACGATCATTTTCAGGAGGTCTATGCGGTCAAGAAGGCACAGCTGGAGGCTGCTTACCGCAAACAGCAGCAGGAGATCAGTGAGCTGAAGGATTTCGTAGCAAGGAATAAGGCACGTGTTTCCACAAGAAACATGGCTATGTCCCGCCAGAAAAAGCTGGACAAGATGGATGTGATCGAGCTGGCAGCAGAGAAGCCGAAGCCGGAGTTCAAATTCCGTTATGGCCGAACACCAGGAAAGATGCTTTTTGAGACACATGACCTTGTGATCGGTTATGATGAGCCGCTTTCCAAGCCACTGAATTTTACTATGGAGCGAGGACAGAAGATCGCACTGGTGGGAACCAATGGAATAGGAAAAACAACACTTCTTCGAAGCCTTCTTGGACTGATCAAGCCTCTTTCCGGAAGCGTGGAGCAGGGCGAGAACCTTGAAATCGGATATTTTGAGCAGGAAGTTAAAGGTGAGAATCGAACTACCTGTATCGAAGAGCTCTGGCAGGAATTTCCGTCATTTTCCCAGTATGAAGTGCGTTCCGCACTGGCAAAATGCGGCCTGACGACCAAGCATATTGAGAGCCAGGTACGAGTTTTAAGCGGTGGTGAGCAGGCAAAAGTGCGTCTTTGCAAGCTGGTGAACCGTGACACCAATATTCTTCTTCTGGACGAGCCTACCAATCATCTGGATGTAGATGCAAAAGACGAGCTGAAAAAAGCTCTCCGGGAATACCGCGGAAGTATTCTTCTCATCTGCCATGAACCGGAATTTTACCAGGATGTGGTAAATGAAGTCTGGGATATGAGCAAGTGGACAACCAAGATATTCTGATAATGGATATAGATATATGGCAGAAAAGACCGATATAATTCAAAAAGTACAATAAATGGGACATAAAGATGACAGCATAAGGGCAGCAGAGTCTGCCAGACAGAATACAGAGGACAAATAAATGGAAGAAACACAATTGAAAAAATTCAGTATCGTTATGGAGGGCGGCGGTATGCGAGGTTTGTATACAGCCGGCGTGATCGATGTTCTGATGGAAAATGAGATTTATGCGGACAGTGCGGTGGGCGTATCGGCTGGAGCTGTTTTTGGATGCAATTATAAGTCCAGGCAGATCGGAAGAGTTCTTCGCTATAACAAAAAGTACTGCAAGGATAAAAGACTTGCAAGCATCCGGAACTGGATCACCACAGGAGATGTATACAGCCGGGAATTCGGATATTATGAACTGCCCTGGAAGCTGGATATTTTTGACCGTCAGACCTACGCAGAAAATCCCATGAAATTTACAGTGGTGTGTACGGACCTGGATACAGGAAAACCGGTGTATCATGAATGTCCCAACGGAGATGTGGAGGATATTGAATGGATGCGTGCGTCTGCATCGATCCCGATAGCCTCCCGGCCGGTGATGCTTGGGGGGAAGAGACTTCTGGACGGTGGTGTGTCTGATCCGATCCCGGTTAAATGGATGCTTTCCCGGGGATACGAAAAAAACGTAGTGGTGCTTACCAGAGATGTGAAGTACCGAAAAAAAGCAAACCCGAAGATGCAGCTTTTTCTGAAAGCAGTATTACATAAATATCCGGCTTTTCTGAAGGAATCTGGAGGAACGGCATATCCATTATAATGAAACACTGGAGGAACTGGCTTCTCTGGAAAAAGAGGGGCGTATCCACATCATCCGTCCGAGCAGTCCCATCCAGGCGGCGATGATCGAGCGTGATGAGAGCAATCTGGAGCGGATCTACCAGACAGGAAGAGCAGATATGAAAAAGGATTTGGAGAAGCTGAAAGCCTACCTGGATTCCTGAATCACAGACCGAAACAAAATTCGACTTATACCCCTTTCTATGTTATGATATTGGATATCATTACAACAGAAAGGGGTATTTTCAATGGGAGAAAAACCTCAGAATATAAAACACAGACATATAAGCCTGGGCGTGCTTGCCCACGTGGATGCAGGAAAGACGACTATTGATCAGGAACGGCCTGCTTTTTTAAATGCGGAAGGATCCGGAAAATCGGAAGAGTCGATCACAAGGATGCGTATCTGGATACCTATGAGCTTGAGAGGGAGAGAGGAATCACCATTTTTTCAAAGCAGGCAGTTTTTTCCATGGGGGATATGGAAGTGACACTTCTGGATACGCCGGGGCATGTGGATTTTTCTGCTGAGATGGAGCGTACTCTGCAGGTGCTGGATTATGCGATCCTGGTGATCAACGGAGCAGATGGTGTGCAAGGGCATACACAGACATTGTGGAGACTGCTGACACAGTATAAGATCCCAACATTTCTTTTTGTAAATAAAATGGATCAGGAAGGAACAGACAGGGAAAGACTTCTTGAGGAGCTGAAGAAGAAATTAAGCGGATGCTGTGTGGATTTTAGTGGAGAACTGGAATGCTCCGGTGCAGAAGCAGCAGGGAAAAAGGTGAATCCTGTGGATAACTCCGGGAAATCTCCGTCAGCTGAAGGAATGCAGCTGAAAGACAACGCCAGTGAAGCAGAAAAAGAGAATATATCCGGAATGCAGGGCGCTTCTGATAAAATAAATGGAACTGATGATTTTCTGGAAAATATCGCCATGTGTGAGGAGAACCTTCTGGAAAGCTTCCTGGAAACAGGAACGATCACAAAAAAAGGACGTGGCAGAGCTGATCCTGGAGCGAAAGCTTTTTCCCTGCTTCTTTGGATCTGCCCTGAAGATGGAAGGCGTAGATGCTTTTATCCATGGAATGGAGACCTACATGGCAGTACCGTCCTATCCCGCAGAATTCGGAGCCAGGATCTTTAAGATCGCCAGAGATGAGCAGGGAAACCGTCTCACTTATATGAAGATCACCGGCGGCAGCCTGAAGGTTAAGGAGACGCTGACCAATGCAGGAAGAAATGGTATTCCGGCAGAGGAGATCTGGGAGGAAAAGGCAGATCAGATCCGTATCTATTCCGGTGCAAAATTTGAAATGCTCAAAGAGGCAGAGGCAGGAACCGTCTGTGCAGTTACAGGTCTTACCGAAACATATCCGGGAGAGGGACTTGGCATTGAGGCGGATTCTGCCATGCCGGTGCTGGAACCGGTACTGAATTATCAGATCATCCTTCCGGAGGGCTGTGACGCTCACAGGATGCTGAAAAGCCTGAAGGAGCTGGAGGAGGAAGAACCGCAGCTTCATATCATGTGGGATGAGCAGCTGGGAGAGATCCACGCCATGCTGATGGGCGAGGTACAGATCGAGATCCTGAAGCATCTGATCTGGGAGCGCTTTCATGTGGCAGTAGAATTTGGAACCGGTAATATCGTATACAAAGAAACCATTGCCGCACCGGTGGAAGGCGTGGGACATTTTGAACCGCTTCGTCATTATGCAGAGGTGCATCTTCTTCTGGAACCGGGAGAGAGAGGAAGCGGACTGCAGTTTTTTACTGCGGCAAATGAAGATCAGCTGGATCGGAACTGGCAGCGGTTGATCCTGACACATCTGGAGGAAAAAGAGCATCTGGGAGTCCTTACCGGATCACCCATCACCGATATGCAGATCACACTTCTCACCGGGCGGGCACATCAGAAGCATACGGAAGGTGGAGATTTCCGGCAGGCGACCTACCGTGCTGTGCGCCAGGGCCTTAAGAAAGCGGAGACAGTTCTTCTGGAACCCTATTACAGCTTCCGACTTGAGGTTCCGGCAGAAAATGTAGGACGTGCCATGACGGATATCCAGAGGATGCAGGGAACCTTTCAGGGACCGGAAACCCAGGGAGAGCTGTCGGTGATCACAGGAAGTGCGCCGGTGGCAAAAATGAGGGATTATCAGAGCCAGGTAGTTTCCTACACAAGAGGCAGAGGTCATCTGACCTGTACTCTGAATGGCTATGAACCCTGTCAGGATCAGGAGCAGATTGCAGAGGAAATCGGATATGATTCCGAGAGAGATCTTGAGAATCCTACAGGCTCTGTATTCTGTGCCCATGGAGCAGGCTTCGTGGTTCCCTGGTATGAGGTAGAAGAATATATGCATCTGGAAGGAGCTCAGCTTCCGGACAGTAATGATGCCTATGAGGATTCCGACAACAGCTTTGCAGGAGTGCGTGCAGTTCAGGGAACAGCCAAAAACAGTCCGGATCGCAGAACAGCCAATGCCGGCCGTGGAAAATATACCTCCATGTATGGAAGCTATGAAGAGGAAAAAGAACTGAAGGCAATCTTTGAGAAAACCTTTGGTCTGGTGAGCTCAAAGAAATACAGCAGTAACAGCCGAAGCTTCGGAAATCTGGAAAGCGGAAGCAGCTTTTCCGGGAAGGGAGGCAAAGGTGCAGCAGATTCCGGCCTTCCGGCAAAAAACCGGTCACGGCGCCTGGAGAAAACAGCAGTCCAGCCATCCACAGAGAGGACTATCTGCTGGTGGACGGCTGCAATATCATATTTGCCTGGGAGGATTTAAGAGATCTGGCACAGGCAGACTTTCATGCGGCACAGTCCAGGTTAATGGATATATTAAGCGATTATCAGGGAATCAAGGGCTGCATCCTGATCCTGGTATTTGATGCCTACCGTGTGGAGGGCCATCCGGAGGAAACCTTCCAGTATCATAACATTCATGTTGTCTATACAAAAGAAGCGGAAACTGCAGACCAGTATATTGAACGCACTGTCCATAAAATCGGACGGAAGCATAACGTGACAGTTGCCACATCAGACGGACTGGAGCAGATCATCATTATGGGACAGGGAGCCGCCAGGATCTCAGCGCGCGGATTCAAAGATGAGATCGCTTCCGCAAAACAGCAGATGAGAGAAGAATGGCAGGAGCGCAGAGACAACAGCAAAACCTATCTCTTTGACAGTATGACACCGGAACTGAAATCTCATATGGAAGACATCCGTCTGGGAAGAAAGAAAAAGAAGAATTATAACAAAAAATATATGCCCTCATTG
>ENA-OQBV01001621-OQBV01001621.1-human-gut-metagenome-genome-assembly--contig:-NODE-1621-length-10781-cov-4.369345_pt1 | contig 10781 bp, 9 predicted proteins | sample MGYA00242750_ERZ504559 | MGnify/ENA primary metagenome ERZ504559 (study PRJEB26092, sample SAMD00036230) | human gut metagenome | host: Homo sapiens | study: EMG produced TPA metagenomics assembly of...
TCACATAAAACACAACAAAAAAGAATCCTGTTGCGAAATAATTTCCTATACAAAAAGCAGCAGGCTTCAGATCTTTCCGAAAGCCTGCTGCTAAACTTCATTCATTTTTATTATTTTACGATAAAAGATTTTCTCTTACTTACAACATCGAAGATAACGGCTGCAAGAAGAACCATACCTTTGACAACCTTCTGGATATTCTGGTCAATACCCATGATACTCATACCAAGGTTCAGAACACCCATAAGGAGGGCACCAATGATAACACCGGGAACTGTACCGGTACCACCATAAGCAGAAGCACCACCGATGAAACATGCACTCGATCGCATCCATCTCGAAGTTTGTACCTGCCTGTGGGTTGGATGAGTTCAGTCTGGCCATTGTCACCATACCTGCAATAGCTGCCAGAAGGCCCATATTCAGGTAAGCAAGGAAATAAACCTTGTTTGTGTCAATACCGGAAAGCTTTGTTGCCTTCTCATTACCGCCAACTGCATAAAAATAACGACCTGTTGTAGTCTTGGAAGCAATGTATGTATAAATTGCGATGATCACTGCAACCCAGAGAAGGGAATTCGGGATACCTTTGTACTGAGCAAGTCTGAACATGAATGCAAGAACAACTACACAGATCAGAACCATCTTCACTGCAACACCACCGAAAGACTCAACACTGTAGCCTTTTTTTGCACGGTCTGCACGGTTTTTCATAACAAGTGCAACATAGACGATGCAGACAATAATGCCAACTACAAAACATGTTCTGTTAAATCCTTCACCTCCACCAAGGAAGTCCGGAATATAGTTATTGAACAGAGCCAGATAAGCATCCGGCATCGGGGCCAGGGTCTGTCCTTCCAGAACTACGTTGGAAAGGCCACGAAAAGCAAGCATACCTGCCAGAGTAACAATAAATGGAGGAATTCGTACATAAGCGATCCAGAATCCCTGCCATGCACCAATGGCAATACCCACAAGAAGCATCACGATCATAGTGAGATACGGGTTCATACTGTTGAGAACCATCATCTTACCACCGACAGCAGCAACAAAGCATACAACAGAACCAACTGACAGATCGATGTTACCACCTGTTAAAATACAGAACAGCATACCGGTTGCAAGAATAAATACATATGCATTCTGGGCTACCAGGTTATTTACATTCTGCGGAAGAAGCATAACGCCCTTTGTGTTCACAGAAAACATGATCACAACAAATACCAGAACAATGACCATGGTATATTTTTTTAATATTTCTGAAAAACTAAATCTTTTTTCTCCATCTTCTTACTCTCCTTTACCTGACTTCACGATCCTGGACATGATCAGCTCAGATGTAGCTTCCTCACCACTTACCTCACCTACGAATCTGCCCTCGTTCATGATATAGATTCTGTCTGACATTCCAAGCACTTCCGGAAGCTCAGAAGAGATCATGATCACAGATTTTCCTGCTGCGACCAGGTCATTGATGATACAGTAGATTTCATATTTGGCACCTACGTCAATACCTCTTGTAGGTTCATCCAAGATCAGAATATCCGGTTCTGCAAACATCCATTTTGCAAGAAGGACCTTCTGCTGATTACCACCGCTCAGGTTTCCGACATTCTGCTCAACTGTCGGACACTTGGTTTTCAGTTTCTTCCTGTATTCCTCAGCAACTGCGTATTCTTTATCCGTATCGATCACTTTTCCATTACTGATACCGGACATGTTTGCAAGCGTAGTGTTCATCTTTATGGACTTGGAAAGGATCAGCCCGTTTCCTTTTCGATCCTCTGTAACATAAGCAAGCTTGTTGTCGATGGCTTCCTGAACTGTATTCAGCTTCACTTCTTTTCCGTTCATGAACACCTGTCCAGAAATTTTAGTTCCATAGCTCTTGCCAAAAATACTCATAGCCAGTTCTGTACGTCCTGCTCCCATCAGTCCTGAAATACCGACAACCTCTCCTTTATGTACTTTAAAGGATACGTTATTTACCACCTTACGTTCTGTATACAGCGGATGATAAACATTCCAGTTTTTAATCTCCATGGAAACATCGCCGATCTTTACATTTGGACGTTTCGGGAACCGGTCTGTCATCTCACGTCCAACCATTCCCTGAATGATCCTCTGCTCAGAAAAATCGTCTTTATTTTTATCCAGTGTTTCAATGGTAGATCCATCTCGGATAACTGTGATCTTATCTGCTACATAGGAGATTTCATTTAATTTATGGGAAATGATGATAGAGGTCATTCCCTGCTTCTTGAATTTCAGAAGAAGATCCAGAAGAGCTTTGGAGTCATCTTCATTCAGTGATGCGGTAGGCTCATCCAGAATGAGCAGCTTTGCATTCTTTGCAAGTGCCTTTGCGATCTCAACCAGCTGCTGCTTACCTACACCAATATCCTTGATCAAAGTTCTGGAGGATTCCTCCAGTCCTACTATTTTCAAATATTTATCTGCTTCTCCATAAGTTTCATTCCAGTTGATGGAAAAGCTTTTGCCTCTTTCATTACCCAGATACATGTTCTCCCCGATAGTCATGTACGGGATCAGAGCAAGTTCCTGGTGGATGATTACAATTCCTTTATGTTCACTGTCTTTGATAGTGTTAAACTTACAGATCTCACCATCATAAATAATATTTCCTTCATACGAACCGTACGGATAAATACCACTTAATACATTCATCAATGTAGATTTACCGGCACCGTTTTCACCTACCAGTGCGTGGATCTCGCCTTCCTCGACCTGGAGATTAACATTATCCAGTGCCTTTACACCTGGGAAAGTTTTGGTGATATTTTTCATTTCCAGAAGTATCTTAGCCAACTCAATTTCCCTCCCTTTCCACTGTTCATGCAGGCGGTTATATTCCCCGCCTGCATGTGATAAATTTCTTTCTTAAAAATTCTGATTATTTGATCTGATCCTCTGTGTAGTATCCGGAGTCGATCAGGATCTCTTTGTAGTTATCTGTTGTAACAACAACCGGATCGCAAAGGTATGTCGGGATGACACCGGTTCCGTTATCATAGGATTTTGTATCGTTCACTTCCGGCTCCTCACCTTTCATGATGGAGTCAACCATTTTTACTACTGCAGATGCAAGAGCTCTTGTATCTTTGAATACAGACATTGCCTGTTTTCCTGCTACAAGGTTCTTAACGTTTGGTGTGTCACAGTCCTGACCAGTAATGATCGGATATTCTCCTGTGTAGGAAGCTGCCAGTGCATTCTCAACACCAAGGGCTGTGGAATCGTTGGAGCAGAGAACTGCGTCAAGATTTGTTCCGTCAGAGTAGTTACCTGCGATGATAGTATCCATTCTGTCCTGTGCTTTTGCACTGTCCCAGTTAGCTGTAGCAACCTGCTCGAACTCTGTCTGACCGGATTTTACTACCAGCTTACCGTCATCGATGTATTTCTGGAGAACATCCATTGCACCACCGAAGAAGAAGTTACAGTTGTTATCGCCAGGATCTCCTGTGAACAGCTCAATATTGAATGGTCCGTCCTGATTGTCAAGATCCAGTGCATCTACCAGGTACTCGCCCTGTTTCTGACCTACTTTGTAGTTATCAAATGTTGCATAATAGGTTACTGCATCGGAATTCATAAGAAGACGGTCATAAGAGATAACCGGAATTCCTTTTTCTTTGGCCTGTTTCAGAGGCTCGCCAAGGCTGCTTCCATCGATGGATGCCACAACCAGAAGGTCACATCCGTTTGCTACCTGGTTCTCAAGCTGTGAAACCTGTGTGCTTACATCGTTGGATGCATACTGAAGGTCTACCTCATATCCTGCTGCCTCCAGCTCTTTCTTCATGTTATCGCCATCCTGGTTCCATCTCTGGAGATCCTTGGTCGGCATGGTAACACCGATCAGTTTCTTGTCTGCTGCCTGTGCTGTTGCTGCCGGAACTACCACCATACCAGCTACCATTGTTGCGCAAAGAAGTGCAGATACCATTTTTCTTTTCATTGTAAAATCCTCCGTTTCATTATTTGTTTTTGGAATCACGTTTCCTTTGATGATGTTACTATAGCACAGGACTGTCTGGACATAGTTGGCAAGGACAGAGACATTTTTTTGCAAAAGAAAAATGCCCTGCATCAGGCAAGACATTTTTGCACCAAAAATCTGCTATTGATTTTTGTCATAATTGTGTATTATTGCGCATATGGATACACTGCCACATTACTTGCAGAATTTCACTGCCACATATATGCCGGTATGCAATCTGTTCTGCATTACTCTGTATCGTAATCTATATTGAGATATACTTCATCTCGTCTGTGGAAACCGCCGTCAATGATCACCTCATCAATATTATCCCTTGTAACGGCAACCGGTTCCAGCACCTTCGCCGGGATATCGTAGCTTCCATCGTTCATGGTATCTGTCACATCTGACGAAATCTTTCCCTCTTCTGCCATCTTCACCGCATATTCAGCTGCCTGGCGTGCCAGATCTTCGATAGATTTAAATGCTGTCATGTACTGGGTTCCTTCCACAATACGCTGACATGCAGCCAGATCACCATCCTGGCCTACCACGATCACCTGTCCGGCAAGCTGGTTTTCCGCAAGAATCTGTATCACCTGGCTGGCAATATCATCATTTCCGCACATGATTCCCTTTACATCAGGATACTCTTCCAGTGCTTCCTCCACATAATCTGCTGCCAGCTCCGCGACCCAGCCCTCACAGTTGGCTTCGTAAACCACCTTCAGATCACTGTTTTTCAGAGTGTCTTCAAATCCCTCTTTTACCATGTCCACATTGTTATCTGAAGCAGATCCCTGGATCATAAAAATCTTTCCGCCATCAGGGATCGCTTCCATCATGGACTGTGCCATAACCTCTCCGACTTTCCGGTTATCAAAGGAAATATACATGTCTGTATCCGCATCATTTACCATGCGGTCATAGGAGATCACCCTGATTCCTGCATTGTGGGCACACTCCACAGCCTCAGATAATGCTTTGCAGTCTCTGGCAATGATCACGATCACGTCCATATGCTTCTTGATAAAATAGTCAATCTGGCTGATCTGCTCTTTTGTATCTGCTCCCGCATCCTGAACATTCACTTCCGCTCCCAGCTCCCTTGCTGTTGCCACGAATACATCCCTGTCACGAATCCACCTCTCAATAACAAAAGAATCCACTGTAAGACCGATCTGAATTTTCTTTTCACCACTGTCTTCCTCTGTATCGTTTTCCTGTGCAGCTGTCTGCTTTGTTTTTTCGGAAGCGCAGCCATTCAGCATCAATGTCAACAGACACAGCAAGATCAACAGCTTCCTAATCATTTTCCCCCCGCTCATATTGTCTACCTCAACTTCTCTCTAAATTCACTTGGTGTCACGCCTTCGTATTTCTTGAATATCCTGCTGAAATAATTGGGGTCGCTGTATCCGGATTCCGCACAGATCTCCTTGATGGAAAGCCCTGAATCCTTGAGAAGTTCTCTTGCATTCCGAAGCCGCACTTCTGTAAGATACTCGATAAAATTTCCTCCGGTCTCCTGCTTAAAAAGCTTGCTGAAATAATAAGGGCTGATATCCACCTCCCGTGACACCTCATCCAGTGAAATATCTTTTTTGTAATTGTCCCGAATATAGGACTTTGCTTTTTCGATAATAGAAACCGCTTCTTTTTCCCTTGCACTTTCCATGTTACTGCAGATTTCTGATGTTTTGCCCAGGAACCATTTTTTCATTCCTTCTATATCTGTATATTCCTGGATCTCATGAATATAATTTCTGCGGCAGCTGATCGCATATTTCACGGTACCTGCAAAAAAGGCCTTTTTTTCCACTCCCATCACAAGCTCCAGGATCTTAATGCGCATGTCCTCCAGATCTACTCCCGGCTGCTTCTCCATCCACCTGATAAATTCCTCGGCACAGCTTAAAGCTCCTGCCACATCCTTATCCATCACCCGCTTTTCATAGCGACGTTCCAGATCTCTTGGATATTCGCCGTCATATTTCTGTGCAGCTGGAACATCCTCAATATGTATCACATGGCTGGTGCTTTCCCGAAGTGCGATCATGGCCTCCTTGAAGGATTCTTTCATGGTGCTTCCCATCTCCTTCACCCGGCCGATACCACAGCGAAATTTACTGTCGATCCTGCTTTCCAGCTTATGTACCATGTTTCTGGTTCTTGTTACAACCTCCACACGTTCCTCATAGGACTCCCTGGAATTACGGTACGGAACAAGCAGTACAATACGGTTTCCCATAATGGGTCCTACCAGACATTCAAAAAATCCCTGAGCGATTTCCCGGAATGTGGAATAAAATTTGTTTGCCTTCACACTGGCCCCCACCGCATTGGTAAGAACACCATTTTCCGTAGAATCCCCGAATTCAGCCACGATCATATATCCATATTCTTCCCGGATATCCAGAAGCTCCCTGTAATTATCCTGATATGTCTGAAAATCATCCTGCAGAAGAATATTATTGATATATCCGCTCTCGATCATGGGTACAACTGTCTCCAGCTTTTCACGGATACGGAGATCATCGCTTCGCTTCTGTCTTGTGGAATCTACCTTTTCCATAGCTTTGGAGCATATTTCCAGAATCACCTTTTGTTTACCGGCTTGGTAAGAAATTCCATAACTCCAAGATTTACCGCTTCCCTGGCATAATTAAATTTATCATAGGCTGTAATGATCACAAAGACCACAGATCTGTTAAATTTCTGAATTCCCGGATTGCCTGGATCCCACTTAAGCCCGGCATCTGAATGTCCATAAAGCAGATATCCGGCGGATATTTCTCCGCCTCCTCCACAACCACACGGCCTGTCTTGGCTGTATGGATCTCACATTCATTTCCATAGTTGGAACTTATAATATTTTTCAGGGATTCCAGCATGATCCCCTCATCATCAGCAATCAGGATTCTGTACATTTTTTTCGCTCCTCTCCAGAGGAATATTGATCACTACCTCTGTTCCCATTCCTTCACCTTCACTGTATATTTCCATTAATCCGTCCCGCTCATAATACAGTTCCAGACGGCTGATCACATTATTCATTCCAATTCCCGTGGAATCACCCTCGCCTGAACTGCTGTGGACTTTTTTTGACAGTACTCTTTGTATCTGTTCTCCGGTCATGCCCAGTCCGTTATCCCGAACACTGATCTCAATATGGTCGTTCCATTTCTCCACACTGAGATCAATATGTCCTTCCCAATCTATATTCCGGATTCCATGATTGACTGCGTTTTCCACAACCGGCTGCAGGATCATACTGGGAACACGTACATTTTCCACATCACATTCCACTTTTTTTGAAAAATGGATGTCCCCGGCAAACCGTACATTCAGAATATAAATGTAATTGTCCACAGCCTCCAGTTCTTCCTCCAGTGTGGCATCTTCCTCACCCTTCTTTACATTGTAGCGAAAAAAATCTGCCATCTTTTCCACAAAGATACTGGTTTTTTCTGCATCCTCCATCATTGCAAGCTGTACTCCTGCATTCAGGGAATTAAAAAGGAAATGCGGATTGATCTGAGACTGGAGATACTTAAGCTGTGCCTCCTTGAGATGTGTTTCCATCAAAAGCTCCCTCTCTATCATCTGCTGTTCTTTTTCCATGCTGGCCTTTGTCCTGGCAATGTAAAGACCAAGATTATCCACCATGGTATTAAAGGCTCTTGTTACCGTTCCAAGCTCATCCCTGGAATCTGCTGGGGGCATCTTTACATTAAAATTCCCCTGACCTACCAGCTGTGCAGTTTCTGCCATATTAGTCAGCGGCAGGAACATCTCCCTTGTTGCCATGATCAGAAGGAACATCCCACAGATCACCACCAGAAGCATGATCATCATATTACTGATCTCCAGATATCTCATAACCGCCCGGAGAGCTGCATAAGTCTGGGAATTTTCTTTAAAAAGCTGCTTGTTCAGCTCATCCATAGAACTCTGGATATAACTATAAAGCTCCAGACTTTCATCATATTCCTGCTTATATTTCTCCACATTCCTGCCTCTCTTGGCAGCTACAGTTCCTGCGGTACAGGAAAGATATGATTCTGACATCTTACGTATCTTCTTCTCCAGAAGTTTTACGGAATCATCAATATTCCGTTCATTTAACTTCTCCAGCTCCTGCCTGTATTTCGCCTCATTCTGATAATAATCCATCAGTGCCTGAGAGTTTTTTACCTTCAGATACTGGTACATACTGTCCTGCACATCGTCAAAAACCTGCCCAAGCTCTGTGATCTGGGCATTGCTGGCATACACATCATCCATCTCCTGCATGGAGTTGTTGATCCGCGCATAAAACAGCATGTTGATGCTGAACAGTAAAACTGCCAGCACGCCAACCTCGATCATGATCTTGCTTACAAGAGAAAAGTCACTCCAACGGATCTTTTTCATCTGTGACTGCCTCCCTCCTCATCTTCTTCACTGCTGTTCTGTCAAGAAAATTAATGTCTACGTTGTAGAAAGAATTGGTTCTTCCATCTTCTATATAGCTGGTAACTGCCTCCACACTGTACTGTCCCAGCTGGGTCGTGTCCACATCACAGGTAACTGAAATAACACCTTTTTCAACTGCCGCCAGAATATCCTCAGATGTATAATAACCAATGATCTTCACTTTTCCTGCAAGGTTGAAATCCAGAATTGCCTGTCTTGCACACTCCGTTGTCTCCTCATCCATACACACAAGGATATCCGGAACATTCCGCTTCTGCTGAAAAATATCAGTAACTGCCTCCTCTGTTTCAAAGGTTCCTGTTGACAGAAGATTCCTTCCCTTGATCTCAATATCCTCAGAACCAGCTGCCATCTTCACCGCATTGCTGATCTGAGTGTATATCTGACTTTCGTTCATATCATCAATGTCCCGTTTCTGCAGAATCAGGATCTTCTTCGTGTTCTCATCCACGTATTTGGCAACAATTTCCCCGTAAGCCATGCCAAGCTGATAATCGCTGACTCCCACAAAGCTCTGGCGGCGGCTGTGCACCGCATCACTCATGACTGTAACCACCGGTATTCCGTTTCTTACTGCAGTATTGATTGCTTCTTCCAGACCGGCTTCTCCATTATACTGCAGGATAATACCATCCGCCTTGGCCGCAATGCTCATATTCATATAATCAAGTTTATCATAGGATGTTTCTCTGTCCGGCCCCATGATCTCAAGCAGTACATTATTCTGAGCTGCTTTTTTCTTCGCACTGTCATATACTGCCTGCCAGAACTGGGAATCGGGGCTGTCCACGATCATGTCGTACTGGTATTTATATATTTTCTCTTCCTGTTCATCCAACCCTGCTTTTTCACTGATTCCTCTATAATAGGATTCTCCTGTCATATAAGTAAGTACTATCACGGCAGCAAAAACCAGCAGGATGCAAGCTGATTTCTTTTTCATAATACACTCCATTCTGTTTCACAAAACATTCCGGGTTTCAGTTTATCATAATTTCACAGAAAAGTCACTGTTTGGCATGGATTTTCTGTGCACTTTCATGTTATATTAGTAACCACAACATTACCAAAGGAGGCCGCAAAACATGACAAATGCAACCAAGCTTGCCCTGGAAGAATCCCTGAAGCATCTACTTCTTAAGAAACCTTTAGATAAGATCACCATCAATGACCTGACTACGGACTGCGGGATCAGCCGCATGACTTTTTACTATCATTTCAAAGATATCTATGATCTTGTGGAGTGGTACTGTCTGGAAGATGCCAGAATTGCCCTTCAGGGCAAAAAAACCTCTTCCACCTGGCATGAAGGGCTTCTGCAGATCTTTGATGCCGTGATGGAAAACAAGCCGTTTATCTTAAATGTATACCGCTGTGTGGGACGGGAACAGATCGAGAATTATCTGTTCCAGCTTACCTGCGATCTTCTTATGGGCGTGGTAACAGAAAAATCAAAAGATATCCCCATCACGGATGAACAGAAAATTTTTATCGCAGATCTGTATAAATACAGCTTTGTAGGGATCATGCTGGACTGGATCAAAAACGGCATGCGCGAAGATTATCGCGAAATCGCAGATGATACCGCAACCGCACTGTACGGAAGCATCGACAACGCCATCCGCAATTTTGCCGCCAGAAACAAAACAGCAGAAATGCATACAGAATAAAAACTTATCAAAACAGACATAATGATAAAAAACTGAACACTTTCGGTATTTTGTAAATAGAATCTTTTTTCCGGATGGGCTATCATAGCCTCAACAGCAACAAAGAACAGTTAATCCGATACAAACAGGTATCTCATTTACGAAAGGTGGATGTCATATGTCAGATAAAAAAGGATTCATGGGACTTGCAGCACTTGCGGCAGCCGGAGCCGGCGCAGCCATGCTGATGAAAAAAACAAGAGAGATCAACGAAGAGGAAACCCTCCATGTGAAAGAAACTACTGCAAACTACCGCAACACCGAGCGTGGAAAGCATGACAAAAACAGCAAAGGGATTTATTATTCCAACGGTAACTACGAAGCCTTTGCCCGTCCGGAAAAACCGGAAGGTGTGGACGACAAGCATGCCTACATTGTAGGAAGCGGTCTTGCTTCCCTGGCTGCTGCATGCTTCCTGGTAAGAGACGCACAGATGCCAGGTGATCATATCCACATCCTGGAAGCCATGGATATTGCCGGCGGTGCCTGCGATGGAATCTTTGATCCGTCCAGAGGCTATATCATGCGTGGCGGTCGTGAGATGGAAAACCATTTCGAGTGCTTATGGGATCTTTTCAGAAGTATTC
>ENA-OQBV01001622-OQBV01001622.1-human-gut-metagenome-genome-assembly--contig:-NODE-1622-length-10780-cov-4.278607_pt1 | contig 10780 bp, 5 predicted proteins | sample MGYA00242750_ERZ504559 | MGnify/ENA primary metagenome ERZ504559 (study PRJEB26092, sample SAMD00036230) | human gut metagenome | host: Homo sapiens | study: EMG produced TPA metagenomics assembly of...
GCAGATCCTTCTGTACATGTCTTTAATGACAGACTCTATATTTATCCGTCTCATGACTGGGAAAGTGGAGTGCCTGAAAATGATAATGGTGATCATTTTAATATGAAAGACTATCATGTGTTTTCAACGGATGATGTGATGCATGGAGAGATTGTAGATCACGGAGTTGTTTTGAAAGTTGAAGATATAGCTTGGGCAGGCAGACAATTATGGGATTGCGATGTAGCTTTCAAAAATGGTAAATATTACATGTATTTCCCAATGAAGGACCAGAATGATATTTTCCGTATGGGAGTTGCTATAAGTGACAGACCTGAGGGACCTTTTATCCCACAATCCGATCCGATGAAAGGTAGTTACAGCATTGATCCTGCCGTATTCTGCGATGACGATGGCAGTCATTACATGTACTTTGGGGGAATTTGGGGAGGACAGCTACAACGTTATCGTGATAATAAAGCTATAGAGAATCCTTGCCTGCCGGCAGACAATGAACCAGCATTACCCGGTCGTGTAGTCAAGTTGCGTGATGATATGCTGGAATTTGCAGAGGCTCCACGTGCTGTCCTTGTCTTGGATGAACATGGAGAACCCTTGAAAGCTGGTGATCCTCACCGCTTTTTTGAAGCATCGTGGATGCATAAATATAATGGCAAGTACTATCTGTCGTATTCTACAGGAGATACTCATTTCTTATGTTATGCTATCGGTGATAATCCATACGGACCTTTTACTTACCAGGGTGTTATTCTTACTCCGGTAGTTGGATGGACTACTCATCATGCTATCGTGGAATATAAAGGAAAATGGTATTTGTTTCACCACGATTGTGTACCTTCTGGAGGAAAAACATGGTTACGTAGCTTAAAAGTTGTGGAACTGGAATATGATGCTGAAGGTAAGATTATTACAATAGATGGAGGAGGAGAATGATCAGGAATTTATTTCTCGGTCTGTTATTCTGCGGATGGACTTTAGGAGCATCCGCAGAAGACGGCAGTCGTTTATGGCTGCGTCAAGATACTACTGCGAGTGCAACAATTGATTGTTTGTTGCACTCGCAGACGTTGAATATTGCACAGCGTGAACTGAATAGGTCGTGGAAAGGTGTTCCTGTCACTTTACAACTCTGTGCAGATAAGGAACACCTTGCTTTAGGAAAAGATGGTTATACTATCCGTACGGATAAAAATCATATAGTTATCGGTTCATTGTCGGAAACCGGACTGCTTTATGCTGCTTATCATCTGATTCGTTTACAGGAAACGGATATTGATTTAGGCCATCTGGATATAAAGGAAAAGCCGGCATATGAATACCGAATACTGAATCATTGGGATAATCTGGATGGAACAATAGAACGCGGTTATGCTGGGCATTCGCTTTGGAAATGGGAAGAACTGCCTGATGTGTTATCTCCTCGTTATGAAGCATATGCACGTGCCAATGCTTCGATTGGAATCAATGGTACGGTATTAAATAATGTCAATGCTTCTCCGGAAATATTGTCGGATGCTTATCTGTTGAAAGTAAAAGCGCTGGCTGATGTTTTCAGGCCATACGGTTTAAAAGTCTACTTGTCTGTAAATTTTGCCTCTCCTATGGTTTTAGGAAAACTTGCTACAGCAGATCCTTTAAATACCGAGGTTTCAGAATGGTGGAAGAAAAAAGTATACGAAATATATTCGCAGATTCCTGATTTTGGCGGTTTTTTGGTGAAAGCTAACTCCGAGGGGCAGCCTGGTCCATGTGATTATCATCGTACACATGCTGAAGGAGCAAATATGCTTGCAGAGGCATTGAAACCGTATGGAGGAATCGTAATGTGGAGAGCTTTTGTATATAGTCCTTCCGACAATGACCGTGCGAAACAGGCTTATCTGGAGTTTCAGCCACTGGATGGAAAGTTCCTCGACAACGTTATCGTGCAAGTAAAGAATGGTCCTATTGATTTTCAGCCGCGTGAACCGTATAGTCCTTTGTTTGGGGCGATGAAACATACACCATTAATGGCAGAATTTCAGGTTACACAAGAATACCTTGGGCATTCCAATCATTTGGCTTATCTGGCTCCGATGTGGAAAGAATTTTTCAGATATGTTGATCCAGATATGTTACGTGCCGTAGCAGGTGTGACTAATATTGGTGATGATGTGAATTGGTGCGGACACGATTTTGCACAGGCTAACTGGTATACTTTTGGCAGACTTGCCTGGAATCCTCGTCTGTCGTCGGAAGAAATTGCCGATGAATGGTTGAAACAGACCTTTACATCGAACAAAGATTTTCTTGTTCCAATGCGTGAAGTTATGCTGGAAAGTCGTGAAGCGGTGGTTAACTATATGATGCCATTGGGGTTACACCATATATTTGCGTGGGGACATCATTACGGACCAGAACCGTGGTGTGAGATAGAAGGGGCACGTCCCGACTGGCTTCCTTCGTATTATCATCGGGCAGATAGTGAAGGACTTGGCTTTGACAGAAGTGGTACAGGTAGTAATGCTGTTTCGCAATATCCCGATTCGTTGGCGAATATATGGGGAACGCTGGATACATGCCCCGAAGAATTTTTGCTTTGGTTTCACCATGTTCCGTGGACATATAAATTGAAAGACGGATATACGCTGTGGGAAGAACTGTGTTATAAGTATGATACGGGGCTGAAAGAGGTACGGCGTTTTCGCGATACATGGAATCAGATGCGTCCGTATATTGATACAGAGCGTTATGAAGCAGTTGCAAAACGCTTGGATATTCAGGTAAATGATGCCGTCTGGTGGAAAGATGCCTGCTTGTTGTATTTTCAGAGCTTTTCGAAAATGAAATTTCCCAAAGATATAGAAAAGGCAACTTTCCGGCTGAAAGAACTGAAAAAGGTACATTTGCCTATTACGAATTTTGAATGTCCAGGGGCAGATATATTGCCAAGAAAGGAATGAGCTGAAATATAGTCCTTCTGCTTTTCCTGATAATAACAGCGGATTAGGTCTGTTTTTTGTACAAAAGTTGAAATAGTTTGTACGAAAAGGTAAAAAGGTTTGTACGAAGAATAAAGAAGTTTGTACAGAAAAAAAGAAAACTCCAGCATGTTTTTAGAACGATATGCTGGAGTTTTCTTTTTTGTAATATTATCTGATTTTCGATGTGGCTGATGATTTATTCTTCTATTATGTCATTCTCTGTAGCATTTTCTTCATGAGCGTTTTGCATGTATTCTTTAGGGGATAATCCAAAATATTCTTTGAATGTATTCGAAAAATGCGACAGGTTGTTATAGCCTACAGCATAGGCTACTTCAGAAATCGTCAGTTTCTTCTCTTTCAGTAGCTTGGCTGCCTGTTGCATACGTATGTTGCGTATGAAATCTCTTGAAGATAAATTGGTGAGTTCCTTCAGCTTACGATGCAGGTGCACGCGGCTTAATCCTACACTGTTCGCTAGCATTTCTACGTTCAGGGTAGGCTCTGACAGATTTTCATTGATGACTTTCATTATTTTGTTCATCAATACTTCATCTGCCGATTTCAGTTGGATATTCTGAACTTTGTCGCTTTGCTCCTGAGCTCCGCTGAACTTATTCTTCAACAGTCGTCGGTTCGAAAGCAGATTGCCAATCGTACTCTTCAATACTTCTATATTGAACGGTTTGATCAGATAACTGTCAGCTCCGATTTCGATACCTTCTACCTGTTCTTCCGGACGTCCTTTAGCTGTCAGTAAAATCACAGGGATATGGTTGATATTGGCATTTTGCTTGATCTTTTTGCATAATGTCATACCATCCATTTCAGGCATCATTACATCACTTATGAGCAAGTCCGTTGGATTGTTTAGCAGATATTCGTAGGCTTCACGTCCATTGTTGCAAGTATGAATTTTATAGTCTGCCGACAATTCATTTTTCAGATAGTTCAGAATCTCTTTTTCATCATCAGCTATCAGAATGTGGAAGTTGCTTTTTGATTTGATTTTCTTTTCAGTTTCTGTTTCTTCTGTTGTTTTAACTGGCTGTTCAGATGTTGTGGTAGTAGTAATCGTTGGATTATTCTCTGAGGTAGTTGTATCTGGTTGTTCCAGTTCTTCCATTTTCAAATGGTCACTACCTTGTGGAATGCGGATAATAAATTCGCTGCCTTGTACATCTGTACGGTTACGGGCAATGATTGTACCATGATGAAGCTCTACCAGTGACCGGGTTAAGTGGAGTCCTACTCCGGTTCCGGCCTGATTGCGTGTAATATCATTGTTGATTTGGTAAAATCGGTCGAATATGCGTTCTATCTGCTGGTCATCCAGGCCTATTCCTGTGTCGCTTACTTTAATTTCTATATATTTCTTAAGCGGAAGATGTGCTTCTTCATCTTCTCCTGTAGTGAGTGAAATCGTAACATTTCCTCCTTCGGGAGTATACTTGAAGGCATTCGAAAGCAGATTCATCAGTACTTTGTCGAAGTTATGCAGGTCAAGCCATGCACTTAACCGATTGTCCTGATGTTGGAAAGTAAGTGTGATATGTTTGTTTTGTGCAAGGTAACTGAATGTAGTTACTACATCATCAATGAATCCGACCAGGTCTGTTTCTCTTAGCTTCAGATTCATCTGTCCTTTATCTATTTTACGAATATCCATCAATTGGTTGATTAATCGAAGAATACGCTGTGAGTTACGGTAAATCATCATATAACTCTTTTCTAGTTCTGAGTCATGACAGTTGGCTATCAGCTTTTCAAGCGGATTTATAATCAACGTGAGAGGAGTACGAATTTCATGTGATATATTGATAAAAAACTGTAGTTTAGCCTCGCTTATTTCTTCGGCATGCTTACGTTCTACCATTTCTTTACGGCGTTCGAAGCGTGTACGCAAGTTTCCGATGATAGCCAGTATGATGAAAATAGTCAGTATGGCATATATAATATATGCCCACCATGATTGGAACCAAGGCGGAGTGATGATGATTTCGATACTGCGGGTAGGTGAATTGTAACCATGATTGATAGCATATACCTGGAATGTATATTTCCCGTGAGGCAGGTTGTTGTATGTCACTGTATTGACTCCGGGTGCTGTTGACAACCATTCTTCATCCAGCTCCTTGATACGATATTTATAGATAACCTGACGTACGTTGTCAAACTGTAATGTAGAAAACGATATGCTGAATGTATTATCTTTATAGTTTAGCCGGAACTTGTCCGATTCTATCACAGCTTTTTGGGTAATAGGTTCTCCTCCTGACAGTGTATTGGTATTTACTGATTTTCCAGCAACGATAAATTCAGTAATTGTAATAGAGGGAGTAGGAGTATTGTTTGCTATTTTTTCCGGCATAAAGCTGGTGATTCCATTTACTCCTCCGAAGAAAATTTCACCGCTTACTGAACGATAGAAAGCTCCTCTTGTAAATTCATTTCCTTGTAGTCCGTCGCCTGAAAAGTAAGTGGTAAAACTTTGTTCTTTTCTATTCAGACAGCTGATTCCGTTGAATGTGCTTACCCAGATATTATGATTATTATCTTCGCATACACCGCAAATAATGTTGTTACTCAGTCCATCTTGCTGTGTATAGCGTTTTATTGTTTTAGTTTTCCGGTCAAACGAATATAAACCATTTGATGTTCCTGCCCATATCGTTCCGTCGTGGCTTTCAGTTATGGCATAACCGATGCATCTTGTTATGATATAGTTATTGGATGTGTAGTTGATGAAGCTTTCTGTTTGTGGATTAAAACAACTGATACCCTTAAAATGTCCGATCCAGATCATACCTTCCTTATCACAATACAAAGAATTTATCCAGTTATTGGGAAGTTCATCCTTAGTCCTTATTCCGGTACTTTCTTCTGTACTGTTATAACGCTTCAATAGTTTGTTGGTCTTATTATATACATAAAATCCAGAACCATAAGTGCTGAAGTATAAGTTGTGATTATGATCTTCGGTGATAGAAAAGATACGTTCATTTATCAGTTCTGGAATAAATTCACAGAATCCGGTTGCAGGGTTACACCGTGCAACTCCTTTTGTGTATGAACCAAGCCAAAGTTCATTGTTTGAATCTTCGAAGATACTTAGTATCGTATTGGCAACGCTATTTGGACTTCCTTCGGGAGTAAAGTGGTTTATCTGATTGAAATTCTTATCCAAGACATACAATCCGTCATTGTCTGTTCCGACAAACAGTTCTTTCTTGCTGTTTTGGAATACAGACATAACACAGTTATGACCGATGGGGTTATCGTGTATTTGTTTTTGTCCGTGGTAAAGAAAAGGGTTACGTTTGGTGGGGATGAAAGCAATTCCCCGCTGGAACAGACCAAGCCAAAGATTTTTGTCCCGATCCATTAGGATAGAGTGTACCTTACCGTCGTTAATATTTATCGGAGCGTTTTCAAGAGGGTGGTCTTGAATCTCTTTGTCTTTCAATGAATACACTTTTAGTCCTTCTCCGTCGGTTCCAATATATAGTTGATTATTTATAAATTTCAGTGTCTTGATTTGCAAGTTGTTTCTTCCTTTGTAAGGAACTTGTGTAAAACTTTTGCTACTTGCATTGTATATATTAAGACCTCCAGTCAATGTGCCGATATAAATGTTTCCACTGTTTCCTTTAGCCAGATCGGATATGTTGTTTTCACTGATAAAAGGAGTACGGAAAGTTTGGACAGCTTTTGTTTCAGGGTTTATAGCAAATCAAATCCGTCATTTTCTGCTCCCATCCATAAGTTCCCTTCGTTATCTTCTAACATAGAAGTCAGATGCAGCATACCCATTTTATAGAAATCCATTACACAGTCGCAACGTTCTGCTTCTGCGTTGGCTTTGAATATACCTCCTCCAGAAGATGCAACCCATATTTCTCCATTCTTGCGTTCGATAATTTGAACATGTGTGTATGGTAGTAACCTGGGTAGAATTTATGTATAGTGGTACTTCTGTAAATGAATTGGTATTATGATTGTACTTCATCAGCCCGCCCAATGAAGCTACCCAAAGATTGTTTTTGCTATCCTCGAAGACTGAAAATACATAATCGTTACGAAGTGAGGTAGAATCATTTTCTATGTGGTGGAAGGTTACAAACTTATTTCCGTCAAATAAATTCAATCCATATTCTGTAGCAATCCAGATAAAACCTTTCTGGTCTTGATAAATATCATTGATCAGGCTGCTTGATATTTGATTGTCGGTAGAAAATAAGACACTAGTCTGGGCACTTGCCGGAAGTATAGACAAGCAATAAATCAGACAGATAAGGAATGTTTTTGTTAGTATTCTATTGATTTGCATGATGTTTTTGTTTCTACAAAGATAGAAAATGTTCTATTTTCCACTACTCATGAATTGGTATTTTCTTCATATAATCAGTATATATCCGGATATATTAAATCATTTACTCAGTTATTTCTAGTAAAATGATTTAACGTATCCGGATATTACCCTTCGAGATGATTTTTACTCAAATGATATGTCTTTTAGTCTGTTACGCTAATAGATATTTTCTGTAATTGATCTATACGTGTAAGTACCTCCGTAAAGCAGTTCATAATTACCTTCTACCATACGCATGGTGTTGGTGTTTGTATCAAACCATTGGAATGTTTCACTGTCGAGGGTGAAAGAAACATTTGCGCGCTGTCCTTTTGCAATGTGGACGCGTTTGAAGGCGCGGAGTGTATGTGAAGGACCTTCTTTATCTCCCGGGCAACTTAAATATACTTGCACCACTTCTTCTCCGTCATAATTTCCGGTATTTTGTACGGGGATTGTGAGTGTTACTTCTTTACCTTGGCTGATTGTTTGCTGACTTAATGTAGCTGGACCGTATGTAAAGTTGGTGTAACTCAATCCGTGACCGAAGCTGTATAAAGGACTTTCTGTCATATAACGGTAGGTACGTCCCTTCATCGAGTAGTCTTGAAAGTCAGGAAGCTGGTCGGTATGCTTATAAAAAGTGACCGGAAGTTTACCCGAAGGATTGTAGTCGCCAAATAAAACATCGGCAACAGCTGTTCCTCCAGCCTGACCAGGATACCATGCCTGAAGAATGGCATCGCAAATCTTGCTTTCGGGTTCCAGTCCGACAGCCGAGCCTGAATAGTTGACAAAGATAATCGGCTTGCCTAATTTTTTCAATTCACTTATCAATCGTCGCTGAATAGCAGGAAGTTCGATTGTTGTGCGGTCGCCGCCTTTGAAACCTTCTGCATTTACTGGCATTTCTTCTCCTTCAAGAGAAGGTGAAATACCTCCTGCAAAGACAATGACATCGGCTGCTTTTACTTTGTCGATGGAAGCTTGCAGGTTTACAGGAACATTGCGTCCCATATCAAAATTCAGTTGGGCTGCTCTGTCTTTGCTGTAGAAGATAAAGTCTATTTTAATGTTGTATGTTTTTCCTTTTTCAGCTTTCAGCGTATACAGATTCATATTGTTTTTCAGATATTTTCCGCTGGCTACTTCTTTTCCATCTATGCTCAGGCGGATTATGCCTGCTGCCTCGAAGTGGAAATTGATATCCTCTGTTTCGGGTGCGGTAAATACCGATTCGTAGCTTGCAGAGAAATCTTGAATATTTACTCCTGCTGCAAATACTGTTGCTCCTAATGTGGTAAACTTGAAAGGAGTACTGGTATGGGTGACGGTAGCAGGTTTGCCTTCCATCTTGATGTTGTTCCAATAGGTAGAGCGGAATCCAGGTTTCCCATCGATGCTACATTGGCTGAATACACTTTCCAAACTGATACCAGAAGTACGGTCACATCCGAAGTCGTAAATCAGCTGATTTGCCGGAATACGTTCTTTCAAAGCTTCGTACAAGGTAGAGGTATGGGAAGGAAAACCATTGTAGTTACCCCATTGCATGACAGAGTCGTTGGCATTAGGACCGATCAAAGCGATTTTCATGTCTTCTTTCAACGGCAGGATATTATTCCGATTTTGCAGGAGGACAATGCTTTTTCGTGCAATTTCCAGTGCTAAGTCTTTATGTGCTTTGCTGTCGACTACAGAATATGGAATACTGTCCCAGCAGACATGTTCGTCCATTTCGCCTAATTCGAAACGAGCTGTCAGCAGACGTTTTTACAGAAATGTCAATTTGTTTTTCGTCTATCAGTCCTTTTTGTACAGCTTCCGGAAGTGATTTGTAATTATTTCCACATTCCAGATCTGTACCACTCAATACAGCTCCTGCACTGGCCGTTTCTTTATCGGGATGCGTTTCATGATCGCCTTTGCGCCAGAAGTCACTGATAGCACCGCAGTCGGATACTACTATACCTTTGTATTTCCATTCATCACGCAGGATTTGCATCAGCAAACGGTTGCTTCCGCAGCAAGGTTCACCTTCGAAACGATTGTAGGCACACATCACTTCTTTTACATCAGCTTCCTGAACCAGTGCTTTGAAAGCCGGCAGGTAAGTTTCCCACAAGTCACGTGGAGCAATGTTTTCGGCATTGAAACTGTGTCGGTTCCATTCGGGGCCTGAATGAACGGCATAATGCTTGGCGCATGCATGAAGTTTGTCATATTTCATATTATCCGGACCTTGCAGACCTTGAACTACGGCAACCCCCATTCGTGAAGTGAGATAAGGATCTTCTCCGTAAGTTTCCTGTCCTCTTCCCCAGCGAGGATCGCGGAATATGTTGATATTGGGAGTCCAGAATGTCAGTCCCTGATAGCGTTTCAGGTTACCCGATTTACTGAATTCTGTATATTTGGCTCTGGCTTCATCGGAAACGGCTGTAAAGACTTTGTAAATCAATTCATCATCGAACGATGCAGCCATACCGATTGTTTGAGGAAATACAGTGGCAATTCCAGCTCGGCCTACTCCATGAAGAGCTTCGTTCCACCAGTCGTAGGCTTTGATACCTAGTCGTGGAATAGCAGGAGAAGCATTTTGCATAAGAGAAACTTTTTCTTCCAGGGTCAACCGTTCAAGTAAATCGGATGCCCGTTGTTCAGGAGTAAGACTGGTGTTTTGATAAGGAAATTGTTGTCCCATAACAGGAGCGGTAAATAAAAGCATACCTAACCCCACAAGTGCTTTAATTTTTTTGTTCATGTTTTTATAGTATTATTTGTGTGTTGACTAACCCTTTGATTGCAAAGGTAAAAGAATTTATAATAAGGGGATAAAAAATCTGGGAAAAATTGACTCAATTTCTGTTGAGGCTAAAAATAAAAATCCGTTTTAATGAACGGGAGAGTTTGGGGATTGAAACTCAGTTTGTTCATTAAAACGGATTGTATTTGTGGGCTGACCTATAAGGCTTTGCCGAAATTAGATTTATTTAGGCAGATAATTGTTCCAGTTTGGAGTTTGTTCTATACCAAATCCTGCATTGATTTCATCATTTGGAATTGGATAACAGAACTGAGATATATCGTAGTTTGTGTATTTATACGATACTTGATCTTCGACGTTGGCATATACATCGGCTTTTTCACCCCAGCGTCGCAAGTCATAAAAACGAAAACCTTCTTGGAACAATTCACGTGCACGTTCGTCTTTCAGGAATGCAAATACTTCTTCTTTGGTATTTCCTAAATCGTCGGTACTGGTAATGTTTGAATTTCTCTTGGCTACAGTCAGCAGAGCTTCTTTAGCACCGTTTAAGTCTGGTTGTGCTGCTCGTAACTTTGCTTCTGCAATGATTAGTTCCATTTCGGGAGCATTAACGATATAGTTGGTTGCATATGCAGTATTTCCTCCTCCATACCAGAACTTTCCTCCATATTGATTTGTGTGTACGAGCCTTTTTGA
>ENA-OQBV01001623-OQBV01001623.1-human-gut-metagenome-genome-assembly--contig:-NODE-1623-length-10773-cov-4.021041_pt1 | contig 10773 bp, 10 predicted proteins | sample MGYA00242750_ERZ504559 | MGnify/ENA primary metagenome ERZ504559 (study PRJEB26092, sample SAMD00036230) | human gut metagenome | host: Homo sapiens | study: EMG produced TPA metagenomics assembly of...
TTTTATAGGTCATATCAAGGCTCATTCAATCGTGGTAAATTCGTGGTAAAATGAGTTTTTTCTATACTTCAAAATACTTGAAAGTATAGTGTTTATGCGGATAATCGAAAATTAGATATAAAATTTTAAATAACTAATATGTTGATTCGTCTTTTCTTTGCTTGCATATTAGTTTTTACAGATTTGGAGGTGCTTAGTATGCTTCATGAAGTTAGTTTTCATTCCTTTAATGACCGTGATGAGGTGCAAGGTTGGGTTTATGTACCTGCCTGCAAACCAAAAGGAATTGTACAGGTGATCCATGGCTTTGGTGAACATTCCCGTCGTTATTTCCATATGATCGTAAAATTTATGGATGCAGGGTATATCGTTGCTGCAGATGACCATGTTGGACATGGAAAAACTGCAATGTATAACGATACCTGGGGTGACTGGGGTGATGCTGGTTTCCATACAATGATGGAAGATGAACATAAGTTAAAAGAAATCGTCAGCAAAATGTATCCTGATCTTCCTTATTTTATGTTTGGACACAGCATGGGATCTTTTATTACGAGAGATTTTGCTGCAAAATATGGAGAAGAACTTGCAGGAATCACAATCTGTGGTACAGCTGGTCATTTCCGTGGTGCTACAGAAGCTGAATCTGCCTTATTGGCTGCTGTAGCTGAAGGAAAAGGGAAAGAATCTGACCCTTCCTTTACTGCTGATCTAATGGGTTGGATGTGTGAACGTTGTGGTAATATTTCCATAGGCAATGAATGGATCTGTTCTGATCCTTATGTTCAGCGAGATCATGCAGAAGATCCATTTGATGCATTTACCCGGCCAACTACAAATCAATCTCTGCTTTATTTTGTTCAGATGATGAAAGCGATCACTGGTACCGAATGGGCTGGCAAGATTCCTTCTGATCTTCCGATTTATAATATCGGTGGAGATCAGGATCCTGTTGGTGAATATGGAAAAGGTATTTATGAAGTTACCAACTGGCTTGTAGATACTGGACATACAGTAAAAACTCGTGTTTATTCTGGTTACCGCCATGAGATTCATAATTATGATGAAATCAAAGATGAGGTGGAAGCTGGTATTATTTCTTTTATGGATTCGATTTTAGATGAATAATATACATACCAAATTGTAAACAAAACACCACAGGAGATCTTTATTTCCTTCTGTGGTGTTTTTATTTCAGTTGTACTATTTTAATTGACTTAATAAAGATGTTCCGATCGTTCCTTCTGGCATCGTAACACCAAAATTATCTGCGATCGTAGCTCCGATCACTGCAAATGTATCTTGATCTTCTATCCTTCCATTTTCTTTCATAGACTTTGAATATGCGATAAATGGTGTGTATTCTCTTGTATGGTCTGTTCCTGTATAAGTTGGATCATTTCCATGATCTGCGGTGATGATCAATAAATCATCTTCTTTTAAAACTTCTAACAGATTTCCTAAACCAACATCAAATTTCTCGATCTCTTTTGCATAGCCGACTGGATTTCTTCGATGTCCCCAGAGTGTATCAAAGTCTACCAGATTGGTAAAACAAAGTCCATGAAAATCTTCTTTGCATACATCCACGGTCTGCTGCATTCCATGCACAGAGCTTTCAGAATGATATGCTTTTGTGATTCCTTCTCCACAGAAAATATCATTGATCTTTCCTACTGAAATTACGTCAAATCCTTCATCTTTTAATGCATTTAAAGCAGTTCTTGAAAATGGTTTTAAAGCATAATCCCTTCGATTGCTTGTTCTTACAAATTCGCCTTTTTTCTTTCCCACATATGGTCTTGCAATGATTCTTCCGACTTTCCATTCATTTTTCATCGTAAGCTCTCTTGCGATCTCACAACAGCGATAAAGATTCTTAAGATCAAAAGTTTCTTCATTTCCACAGATCTGCATCACAGAATCGGCAGATGTATATACGATCATTGAACCATTTTTAATCTCTTCTTCACCTAATTCATCCAAAATCTGCGTTCCACTGGCACATTTATTGCCAATAACTTTCTTTCCACATCTTTCTTCTAATTCATGGATCAATTCTGGTGGAAAACCTGTGTCTGTAAAGGTAAGAAATGGTTTCTCGATCTTAAGTCCCATCATCTCCCAGTGACCTGTCATAGTGTCTTTTCCGTTACTAGTTTCTTTTAATCTGGTATAGTAGGCAATTGGATGTTTTTCTTCTTCCATTTCTTTTGTTGGATGCAAATTTAACAATCCAAGCTTTTTTAGATTTGGAATATTTAATGTTCCCACGATATCACAGATATGCCCAAAGGTGTCTACATCATGATCTCCAAATCTGGCTGCATCTGGCATTTCTCCGATCCCTAAGGAATCTAAGACAATGACAAAAATTCTTTTGTATTTCTCCATATCATATGCCCCCTTTTCATCTACTCTCGGAATCTTTTTTGTGCTTGATCTTATTATAAACCGATTTATTGCTTGCTTCTAGTCTTTTATTTCTTTAATCTTTTAACGAATTCTACCATTATATAAAAAAGAAAAAATCCCCCGGATATTCAATATCCGAGGGACCCATCATTTAATTAATCAAATTTATTTATAGTTTACGATTTTACCAAAGTCTGGTTTTAATGATGCTCCACCAACTAATCCACCGTCGATATCTGGCTGTGCAAATAATTCTGGTGCGCTGGCTGCAGATACAGATCCACCATACTGAATGCGGATTGCTTCTGCTGTAGCTTCATCATATACTTCTGCGATACATGCACGGATTGCTGCGCAAACTTCCTGAGCCTGTTCTGTAGTTGCAACTTTACCTGTTCCAATAGCCCAGATTGGCTCATAAGCGATAACTGCAGTCTTAGCCTGGTCAGCACTTACTCCCTGGAATGCGATCTTGATCTGCTGGCGAACGAAGTCGATTGTAACTCCCTGTTCTCTCTGAGCAAGAGTTTCACCACAGCAAACGATTGGTGTAATTCCATGTTCAAAAGCTTTTAATACTTTCTTGTTAACAGTTTCATCTGTTTCAGCAAAGTATTCTCTTCTTTCAGAATGTCCAAGAATAACATATTTTACTCCAAGATCTGTTAACATGTTAGGAGCGATTTCTCCTGTATAAGCTCCACTTTCTTCAAAGTACATATTCTCAGCACCGATTGCAATATTGCTTCCTGCTGCAGCTTCAATTGCTGCTGGAATATCGATTGCTGGTACACAGAATACTACATCAGAAGTTTCACTTGCTACTAATGGTTTTAATTCTTCGATTAATGCTTTTGCCTCGCTAGGAGTTTTGTTCATTTTCCAGTTTCCTGCTACGATTGTTTTACGCATAAGACTAATATCCTTCTTTCTTGACATTTTGTTTATAAAGTGTATTAAATATTAAATATTTAAGTGCAATGATTATTTGTCGTTGGCTGCTACTACACCTGGAAGGTCTTTTCCTTCTAAGAATTCAAGAGAAGCTCCACCACCTGTAGAGATGTGTGTCATCTTGTCTGCAAATCCTAACTGGTTAACAGCTGCTGCAGAGTCTCCTCCACCGATGATTGTTGTTGCATCTGTATCAGCTAAAGCCTGAGCAACGGCAATTGTTCCTTTGGCAAGGATAGGATTTTCAAATACACCCATTGGTCCATTCCATACAACTGTTTTAGCAGTTTTAACTGCTTCTGCGAATTTCTCACATGTAGCTGGTCCAATATCAAGTCCTTCTTTATCAGCTGGAATTGCATCAGCTGCTACAACAGATACTTCGATCTCAGCATCGATAGGATTTGGGAATCCGTCTGCTACTGTTGTATCGATTGGAAGATATAAAATTCTTTCCTAATTTCTCTGCTTTTGCCATCATTTCTTTACAATAGTCGATTTTTTCATCGTCTACTAAAGATTTACCAACTTCTAATCCCTGTGCTTTTAAGAATGTATAAGCCATTCCTCCACCGATGATCAGTGTATCACATTTTTCAAGTAAGTTATCAATTACTTTTAATTTGTCAGCAACTTTCGCTCCACCTAAGATGGCTACCATAGGTCTTTCTGGATTATTAACCGCATTTCCTAAGAAATCGATCTCTTTCTGCATTAAATATCCTACAACGGCTGTGTCAACATATTCTGTTACACCAACGTTTGAGCAGTGTGCTCTATGAGCTGTACCAAACGCATCGTTTACAAATACATCACAAAGGCTTGCAAGATCTTTGCTGAATGCTTCACCATTTTTAGTTTCTTCTGCTCTGTAACGAGTATTCTGAAGAAGTACTACTTCTCCATCTTTCATAGCAGCTACTGCTGCTTTTGCATTATCTCCGACAACATTGTCATCTGCTGCAAATTTAACTTCCTGTCCTAACAGTTCGCTTAAGCGTACTGCTACTGGTGCTAAAGATAATTCTGGTTTTGGTTCTCCTTTAGGTTTTCCTAAGTGAGAGCAAAGGATTACTTTTCCACCGTCAGAAATCAGTTTCTTGATTGTTGGAAGTGCTGCTACCAGACGATTTTCATCTGTAATCTGTCCGTCTTTTAAAGGCACGTTGAAATCGCAACGTACTAAGACTTTCTTTCCTGCTACATTAATGTCATCTACAGATTTTTTGTTTAACATGTTTCGTTTTTCCTCCTAAGATTGTATGCCATAAGGCATATCTTAATTGATCAGGGTTTCTCAATCCTTGATTAAAAATAGGGGCCCGGTCCAAAAGACCGGACCCCTTATCTGAGTCTTATTACACTGTATAATTACAGGCCTGTCCTCATTCCAATATCAAATTAAGCTAATTCAGCAAAGTATTTGATTGTTCTTACCATCTGGCTTGTGTAAGAGTTTTCGTTGTCATACCAAGATACAACCTGAACCTCTGTTGTTCCATTATCTAATGGAAGAACCATTGTCTGTGTAGCATCGAATAAAGAACCATATCTCATTCCTACGATATCGCTAGATACGATTTCGTCTGTGTTATATCCGAAAGATTCTGTCTGAGCTGCTTTCATAGCTGCGTTTACTTCATCAACTGTTACATTTCCTTCAACAACTGCTGTTAAGATTGTTGTAGATCCTGTAGGAGTTGGAACACGCTGAGCAGATCCGATTAATTTTCCGTTTAATTCTGGAATAACAAGTCCGATTGCTTTAGCAGCACCTGTAGAGTTAGGTACGATGTTAACTGCTGCTGCACGAGATCTTCTTAAGTCACCTTTTCTCTGTGGTCCGTCAAGAGTCATCTGATCTCCTGTGTAAGCATGGATTGTGCACATGATTCCAGATTTGATTGCTGCAAGATCATTAAGAGCTTTTGCCATAGGTGCTAAGCAGTTTGTTGTACAAGATGCAGCAGAAATAACTGTATCCTCTGCTTTTAATTCATTGTGGTTTACATTGTAAACGATTGTTGGAAGATCGTTTCCTGCTGGTGCAGAAATAACAACCTTTCTTGCTCCTGCTTCGATATGAGCAGATGCTTTTTCTTTAGATGTGTAGAATCCTGTACACTCAAGTACTACGTCTACTCCAAGTTCTCCCCATGGAAGGTTTTTAGCATCAGCTTCAGCGTAGATTGTGATTTCTTTTCCATCAACTGTGATAGAGTTTTCACCAGCTTCTACTTTATCAGCTAATGCATATGTTCCCTGTGAAGAATCGTATTTTAATAAGTGTGCAAGCATCTTTGGAGATGTTAAATCGTTGATTGCTACTACTTCATATCCTTCTGCTCCGAACATCTGTCTGAATGCAAGACGTCCAATACGTCCAAATCCATTAATTGCTACTTTAACTGCCATCTCAAATTCCTCCTAAGTCTTGATTAATTAAATTTTGATGGATTTGCCAATCTGTTAATCTATTGACAAACTTCCTTTTTATTTTAAACAATACTGACAAAAAATTCAAGTGAAATTTAGTATTTTTATCATGTATACAATAAAACGATTTTGTACAATTCTACCAAATTTTATCCCGTTTCTTCGGCACAATGAATAAAAAACTTTTCCTTATTCTTCTTCATCATTCTGACTTAAAATGTATCTTGCAATTGTAAATGCATATCCTGCGATTCTTTCCATACTAGAAATGATATCAAGGAAATATACACCAATATCTGGAGAACAAGCTCCATCTTTCATTCTCTGAATATGTCTCTTTCTGATGATCTTTCTTGTACAATATACATCTTCTGCATAAGATAATGCTTCTTTTGCTTCTTTGGTATCGTCAAATTCAATCGCACGGATTGCTGACTCAAATGCAGCTCTTACAATATTATTCATATTTCTAAGCTCTTCAATCGCATCTTCTGAAATATTTTCATTCATATCCTTGATATGCTGCAGATATCCTGCCATATTCTCTACATGATCTCCTGAACGCTCAATATCTGTGATCGAATCAAACAGATTGTTGACAACTTTCATCTCTTTTTCTGTGATCGCCAAATGACTGATCTTTACAAGATATTCTGTGATCATTGGTTCTAAATGGTTGATCACCTGTTCATCATTATGAACTTTATCGATCTTACTCTGTCTTGGTTCTCCACTCATTGCTTCTTTTGTTACACGATTTAAATTCTTTAATACGATCTCACCCATACGTACCACTTCTTTCACTGCATTCTCAACTGCAAATGCAGGTGTTTCAAGAATACGTGGATCTAAGTGACGTAATGCTTTCTCTTCTGGTTCTTCTTCTTCGTCTTCTACTGGCTCTTCACGAATGATAAGTCCAGATAATTTTACCAATGCATTCGCGAATGGGAATAACAGTATCGTCACAGATATGTTAAAGATCGAGTGGAAAATGGAAATCTGTGTACTGGATATATGCTGCATTGCAAGATCTGGGAAGATTCCAAAGAAAATCGTCATGATCACCCCATAAATAGCTGCACCTAATACATTAAAACTTAAATGGATCACAGCTGCTCTTTTTGCTGTTTTATTTGCACCCGCACTAGATAAGATTGCTGTGATACAAGTACCAATATTCTGCCCTAACGTAATAAAGATCGCTGATCTCCAGTTTACGATTCCTCTCATCGCTAATGTCTGTAAAATACCGACAGATGCAGATGAACTCTGAATGATCGCTGTAACAACAGCGCCGACTAAAACACCAAGGATCGGATTTCCTCCTAATACCTGAAATGCTTTGTAGAATACCGGACTATCCTGATATACTCCAATGGATGATGACATAGATGATAATCCAATAAATAAAATACCAAATCCGACGGCAATCTCCGCTTTCTGTGTCATCTTCTGCTTATTAGAGAATGTGATGATGAAAGCTCCGATTCCTAAAATAAATGGTGCAAAAAAATCTGGTTTTAACGCTCCCGCCCACTCATTAGCTGATACCAGCCATGCCGTGATCGTTGTACCTACATTGGCTCCCATGATAACACCGGCTGCCTGTGTAAGATTCATGATTCCTGCATTTACAAAACCTACAACCATAACAGTGGTTGCTGATGAACTCTGAATAATTGCTGTAACCAGTGCTCCTACAAGTACACCTAAAATTACGATTATTTGTTAAATAGCCAAGCAGGTCTTTCATCTTATTTCCTGCTGTCTTTTGAAGTCCTGATGCCATGATATCCATTCCATACAGGAACATTCCAAGTCCGCCGATAAACGCAAACAGATTACCGACATGTGTTAGTGTATTCATTTTTTACGATTCCTCCTGTGTTTTTACAGACCCTCTTATTGGATCTTCCACATATATTTCATTTGTCGTTATTCCGACATAAATAATTTTAACAAACCTACTCTTATATTTAAAGAACTTTTTACATAGATTTTATTTTTTCTTTACCTTTCTGTCATAATGTATATAATAAAAGTATTATATTAACTATTTACAAAGGAGTTTTTTATGATTCTTGCAGATTATCATTTACATACCAGTTTTTCTTCCGATTCTGAATCTCCTATGGAAGAAATGATCCGACATGCTGTTTCACTTGGTCTTAAAACTATTTGTTTTACAGAGCATCATGATATTGATTATCCTGTTAATCCTGATGGATTTGATTTCCTTCTAGATCTTCCTTCCTATAAAGAAGAAATATTTAAAATGAAAGAACACTATCAGGATCAGATTGAAATCAATTATGGAGTGGAACTTGGATTAATGCCAACAACCCTAGATCAATGTGCTGCATTCGTCAAGGATGAGCCTTTTGATTTTATCATTGGTTCTACTCATATTGTTGATTTTATGGATCCATATGATGCGATTTATTTTGAAACATATCCTGCCCGTCTGGGACTTGCTCATTATTTTGAAGATATCTTAAAAAATATTTCTTCTTTTAATCATTATTGTGTCTATGGACATCTTGATTATGCTGCACGTTATATCAAGGATCCTTCTTTTGAATTCCATTATAGAGATTATTCTGATCTTTTAGATGCCATTTTAAGGATGATCATTGAAAATGGCAAAGGTATTGAAGTGAATACTGCTGGACTTAAATACGGAATGAGTGATCCAAATCCTCATCATGAGATCATAAAAAGATATATAGAACTTGGTGGTGAAATTATTACGATCGGATCTGATGGGCATTGTCCAAAACATATGGCTTATGATTTTTATAAATTACCTGATTTTCTGTCTAATCTTGGAATTCGTTATTATACCGTCTTTCGAGATAAGAAACCTGAATTCATTAAGTTATGAGTTTCTCTGCATAAAAAGGAACGAGACAATAGGCTCATAATATTCCTATTGTCTCGTTCCTTGATTCTAGCTATATTAGAATCCCCTCATCCACTCTGATTTCAAATGAACATTTCCTTTGATTGCTTCGTCTAACAGATTGATCATTGCTTCCTTATCCTGATTTAATGTTCCTCTTAAATTCACATAATTAGATGCATGATTCGATCTGAAAATACAATCTGGGCAATCCATATATTTTAACATTTCTTTTGTCTCGATCAAAATATCATATGGATTTAACAGTTCAAATTCTCCGCTTCTGATCTTATCTGCTAACGGAAGATCTTCTTCTATCATTAATGTAAGCAATCCTATATAATCTGGCTTCATCTGGGATAAAACAAGTCCTGTATCTTTTGCATGTTCCTTCCATAGCCGTCTTCCACCTAACCCTGATATAGCTGTCACAGATAAACGGATCTTTGCCTGTTTTACTTTCTGTGCTGCCTCTATCATCTCTTGTGATGTTACACCTTTTTTCATATATGTAAGGACTTCATCATTTCCTGATTCCAATCCCATATAGATCATAGATATTCCAAGTTCTCTTAATTTGTCCAAATCTTCTTGTTGTTTCATCAAAATGCTTCTTGGCGATCCGTATAAAGTTACTTGTTTACATTCTGGGAATTGATCTTTGATAAAATGAAGGATTGCTTCAAGATCTGTCATCTTACAAATCAATGCATCTCCATCTGCCAAAAAAATCTTCTCTACATATCGATACTTATTTCTTGCATCTTGTAAATCTTCTAAGACTTCTTCTACTTTTCTGATCCTAAATCGTTTTTCTTTAAACATGCTGCAAAAAATACAACGATTCTGACTACATCCGATCGTTACCTGTACGATCAGACTGTATGCTTCACTTGGCGGCCGATAGATCATTCCTTCATATCTCATATCTTATCCTGCTTTCTTAATTATTTTACAATTCTTCTTACAGAAAGTACTTTTCGATAATTAGCCTTTGGTGAAATCTTAATTCCTGTTTTTCTTGAACTTGCATGAACAATCTTTCCATTGCCTTATATAAATAGCAATATGCCCACTATAACAGATCAGATCTCCTGGCTGTTTATTACTGTAAGAAACCTTACGTCCTGCACTTCTTTGTGAGGATGAACTTCTTGGAAGATTATATCCAAATGACTTATAGACGCTTTTTACGAATCCTGAACAATCCGCTCCCATATTCAAGTTTGTTCCTCCCCATACATATGGATTCCCAACAAATCGTTGTGCAAAACTTGCAACGGTTTGTCCTTTGTTATAAGTACTTCCCGTAAGTTTTGGTGCATTTGTACTGATATAAACATACTTTTTTAATGCATATCCAGTTTTGTTACCAACTTTAATTTTTCTCCAGCTTCCACTTGTTGATAATACTGTAACTTTTGTTCCTACACTTAGTTTCTTGATCGTTTTAGAACGTTTAGACTTTGCTGTTCTTAATTTGCACCAGTGTTTATAAATCTTTCCACTGTACCCTGATGCTGCCTGAACGGTTGTCGACGATGCTTGATCAGCTATCCTAACTGTCGATATCATTATTACGACTGTCATTATTATAACAGCTACTTTCTTTATTGTCTTTATCATAATTCTGCCTCAATTCTACTCTTTGATATTTTGTTACATTCCTGTTACATTTATTAAAATTAACACATTATTCTTCTTTTGTAAAGTGATTTTGTAGTATTTCGTAATATTTTTGTAACATTTCACAAAGTAATCTTGCTAAAATTCAAAGGGTAAAATCTGACATACGCTTTCTTTTCCTATAAAAAGAAAAAACAGACTAAATAAAATTCAATCTGTTTTCGTAACAGGGGCAGAGAGACTCGAACTCCCAACTGCGGTTTTGGAGACCGATGTTTTACCATTGAAACTATGCCCCTTTATTAAATTGTAAAGGATATACCTTCAAAACAACATACAAGAATCTTTCTACATCTCTTACACTTCAGCCTTCTTTGGTTAAAGCCTCGACCGATTAGTAACAGTCAGCTCCATACGTTACCGTACTTCCACCTCTG
>ENA-OQBV01001624-OQBV01001624.1-human-gut-metagenome-genome-assembly--contig:-NODE-1624-length-10769-cov-3.501316_pt1 | contig 10769 bp, 9 predicted proteins | sample MGYA00242750_ERZ504559 | MGnify/ENA primary metagenome ERZ504559 (study PRJEB26092, sample SAMD00036230) | human gut metagenome | host: Homo sapiens | study: EMG produced TPA metagenomics assembly of...
TGTGTATACAGATTTCCCGGCGCTTTCTTTCGCCATCCATCTGCTGCATCCGCAATCGACCCTTTCGAATAATCATAGGTTCGCCCCGGCGCCTCTGTACATGCCAGAAACGAGGCATCCCCATTTTGTCTGTCGTCGCCACCGCCACCAGATGATTGGCCCGGTAAACTACCCCTGTTTTCCCGTCCGGATGCAGCAGATCTTCTGCTGCAAACAAGCCATACACTGCACCTTCCAGCGTTGCATCCTATATTCCAACCAGCCGTCTGTTATACTATTCCTGAATGGAGAAAAAGTAGAAGAACTTTCCGCAGACAAAGTGTTTGTATTTACAGTGGCATTAAAAGACGGATTTAATATCATCACAGCACAGGCAGGTGAGGTTCAGGATACGATGACACTGGAAAAAGTAGAAAAAGAACCGGAAATCTATGTACTTCCGGAAGTGAATGAACGTGCTGAGGGTGTTGCCAACTGGTTCCAGACAGTCGGAGATATGGATTTAAAAGCGCCGATGGAATTCCCGGAGGGAAGATACAGTATCAAAGATACAATGGAAGAACTGGCAAAAAATCCGGAAGCAATGGAAATTGCTTCAAAAGCAGTAAAACTGATGGCAAATATGATCGTATCACCGGGGGAAGGCATGTGGGATATGATGAAGAGTATGTCTTTTGAAAGACTCAGTGAGATGGCTGGTGATCTGGCGCCGGAGGGATTTGTGGAAAGTGTCAATGCGAAATTGATTCAGATTAAAAAAGCATAACAATCTGGAAGGAGAAGAATGCCATGGCAAAAACAAATCAATCTTCAGTTCCTGCATTTGGAATGAAAGATAAATTAGGATATATGTTTGGGGACTTCGGAAATGATTTTACCTTCATTTTGTCCTCGACGTTTATGATGAAATTTTACACAGATGTGATGGGACTTTCCGCTGGGGTCGTAGGTATGCTGATGATGGCGGCGCGGTTTGTGGATGCGTTTTCAGATGTGACAATGGGGCAGATCGTCGATCGTTCCAAACCTACAAAGGATGGAAAATTCCGTCCATGGATCAAGCGTATGTGCGGTCCGGTAGCAATTGCAAGTTTTCTGATCTTTCAGGCAGGATTTGCAGATATGTCCTATGGATTTAAGGTGGCGTGGATGGTGATCACATACCTTCTATGGGGCTCTGTCTTTTACACAGCAATCAATATTCCGTACGGTTCTATGGCTTCCGCTATTTCAGCGGAGCCAAATGACAGAGCATCGCTCTCAACATGGCGTACGATTGGATCCACGCTGGCAAGTCTGGTGATTGGAGCGGGAACCCCTCTTGTTGCTTATGTGACTGTAGATGGCAATCCAGTACTTTCCGGAAGCCGTATGACGATTATTGCAGGGATTTTTTCTGTATGTGCAGTCATCTGTTATGTGCTTTGTTTCAAACTGGTCAGGGAGCGTGTTCCGGTTCCGGCAAATAATCAGAAATTTGATCTGGCGGCACTGGGAAAGAATCTGATTACAAACCGGGCGCTGGTTGGAATTATTGTGGCAGCACTGCTTCTGCTCCTTGCAATGCTTGGAATGCAGGGGATGGCAGGATATGTATTTCCGAACTATTACAGAAGTGCGGGAGCACAGTCTGCAGTTTCTCTTTTGAGCAACATTGCGGTACTTGTAATCTGTGCGCCTCTGGCCGGAAAACTGGCAGCCAGATTTGGAAAGAAAGAACTCTCTGCTGCAGCATGTCTGATCGGTGCGGTCAGTTATCTTTTGTGTCTGATCATTCATCCGGATAATGTGTGGGTCTACATTGCATTTTATGTTCTTGCATTTATCGGACTTGGATTGTTTAACATGGTAATCTGGGCAATGATCACAGACGTGATTGATGATGCGGAAGTGAAAAACGGAGTGCGGGAAGATGGTACGATTTATTCCGTGTATTCCTTTGCAAGAAAGCTGGGACAGGCATTTTCGTCCGGAATGGTGGGAGGTCTTCTTTCCCTGATCGGATATTCGCAGGCAACAGCATTCGATCCTGTAGTGACAGAAGGAATTTTCAAAATTTCCTGTATTGTGCCGATCATCGGGCTCACAGCAGTGGCACTTGCATTGATTTTTCTATATCCGCTGAATAAAAAGCGAGTAGAAGAAAACAGTAAGGAACTTGCAAGACGCAGGGGAGAAAAATAGAGAAAATGTACGAGAGACTGTCTGAAAACAGATCGTCGTAAACAGGGAAAGCAGCGATTCATCTGAGTCGCTGCTTTGTTACGTCATAACAAACCGGAATGTAAGAAAAATTTAAGATTTACATTGAGTTTTTTTTAAGCCGCCGATATTATAGTTTACATAGAGTAAAGGAATACAGGAGGGCAGCATGAACGGTGAAACGATACTTGTTGTGGATGACAATCAAGAAATTGTCTATTCGATCAGTGAGTTACTGAAATATGAAGGATATCAGGTGGTAAAAGCATATGATGGGATGGAGGCTCTGAATGCTTTGGAGATAAACAACATTGATCTGATTTTATTGGATGTTATGATGCCGAGGCTGAATGGGTTGTCTGCATTGATGAAATTAAGGGAGAACTATCGGATTCCGGTGATCATCCTGTCAGCAAAAACAGAGGAGAGTGATAAAGTATCCGGACTTGTTCTGGGCGCAGATGATTATGTAGAAAAACCATATAATCCGGCGGAACTGATCGCCCGCATAAAAGCACATCTCAGACGGTATCGTGCATGGGGAGGTGCAGCGCCGGAAGCAGACAGTGACACCGTTGTAAATGGAGGGCTTGTGCTGGATAAAAAAAGGCGTATCATACTTGTGGACGGGAAAGAAGTCCGGCTGACCGCCACAGAGTATAAAATCCTGGAATTTCTGATGGGACATCTGGGGCAGGTGTTTTCAGCAGAACAGATTTATGAAAATGTATGGAAAGAATCGGCAAATTATACGGTGGAAAATACAGTGATGGTGCATATTCGGCATATCCGGGAAAAAATTGAGATTGATACAAAAAAACCAAGATATGTAAAGGTGGTGTGGGGCATTGGCTACAAAATGGAAAAATATAATTGAGACAGGAAAACGTTTGTTAAAGCAACATTGGCAGGTATTAGTAAGTGTCATGTTGGCAGGATGTGGGATTTTTACCTTTTATATTCTGATCGCCTATCGAACCTATTATCCAACAGAAAAAATCCTGTATTTTGGGATACTCGGGAATATTCTGTTAGGAAGCGGGACTGCATATCTGTTAGAAAAGGGGCTGAACCGAAAATATCAGAACTGGATTCCAAAAGAAGATGCTTATTATCGGGAATGGAGAGCAGAAATGAAAAAAATGGAGCATCTTCTTCAAGTGATCGGTATTCTGGCATTTGTAGCAGCAGGTATCTTCTTTGTGCTGCAGAGTAAATTTCGAGAGTACTGGAGCTGGTATTACAATTATGCTGCCGGTTATGTGATGCTCTTTACAGCATTGATTCAGTATATGGTGTGGCAGTTTGTGCGCCGACGGTTTGATGAGAAGAGACGAGAAATGTTGATGGGCAAACTGGAGGAAATCAATCAAAAACGGATTGCAGAAGCGCTGGAGAGCGAAAAAAAGAGCCTTGAAAAAGTTTCACGCAGTGACCAGCTTCGAATCGATCTGATTACCAATGTGTCGCATGATCTGAAAACGCCGCTGACTTCTATGGTGGGCTATATTGAACTCATCAAAAAGGAAGAATTGAGCGACCTTGTCAGAGATTATGTGGATGTGCTGTCTGAAAGAGCAGAAAAATTAAAAGAAATGATAAACAGCTTGTTTTCTCTTGCAAAAGCAAGCAGCGGCAATATCGAACTGCATCCGGAAAAGTTTGAACTGAATCGTCTGGTAGAACAGATCTTTGCAGATATGCATGATCATGTGAAAGAGAGTGAGCTGCAGTTTGTAAAACAGTTTACAGAGGAAAATACAGAAATCATTTCTGATAATATGTATTTTTACAGGATCTGCCAGAATCTGATTGAGAATGCGCTGAAGTATTCGGCAAAACATACGAGAGTATTCGTGAAAACTTATCAAAAAGAGTCTTCAAATCATCTGTGTCTGGAAATCACGAACACCGCAGGATATCCAATGGATTTTACAAAGGAAGAGATTATCGAGCGGTTTTTTCGTGGGGATAAGCAGAGGTCCAGTGAGGGAAATGGACTGGGACTTGCGATCGTAAGTACGTATGTAAAAGCGCTTGGCGGAGAGTTTGATATTAAAATCGACTGTGATCAGTTTAAGGCCTGTGTGGAGATGCCGCTTTCGGCAATCACGATTACATAAAAATCAAAGAATTACGAAATAAGCACACGGGGAATTTTCCCCATGTGTTTATTTATCTGTATTCTCCTTAAATTTTTCTTTAGACACAAGAATTTCTTCGATAGCATGTTTTACAGCCATTTTAACTGTGAAATATAAGATAGGGATCAATACTAATAAAAGCAGTATGAGGTCTAAAATAATAACATCCAATAGAATCACCCCCTACATTGTCTGAAATCATTGCCAAATCTACTAAAATAATTATAAGACACACTCTATAAAATAGCAATAAAAGTTAAATGATATCTGCCTTTTTCAATAGAAGAGGTAGGTCATAAACGGGAGTTTGACAGTCGAATAATAGAAAAATACCTTGACAAATCCCTTACATTGTGATTACATGAACATATGAACAGTTATTCATATGTTATGTATGGAGGGAAAGGATATGGCAAAAGAAGTATTGACAGAAGAAAGACATAAAAATGATCATCACCACCATGAAGAATCATGCGGCTGCGGGCACGATCATCACCACGAGGATGCATGCGGCTGCGGACACGATCACCATCACGAAGATGCATGCGGCTGTGGACACGAGCATCATCATGAGGAGCACAAAGAGGCAGATCATACTTTTGATCATGCAGAGAAGCAGGTGTATATTCTGGAAAACCTGGGATGTGCACATTGCGCGTCTAAGATGGAAGAAAAGATTCAGGCACTGCCTCAGGTAGAGTTTGCTGCAATTACCTTCGCGACAAAACAACTGCAGGTTGTGACGAATACGGATGCGGAGCTGTTAGAGGAGTTTCAGAAAATCTGTGCGTCCATTGAGAGTGAAGTGGTTGTGCGAAAAAGAGACGGAGGATCTACCGGAAAACGGGAGTCTGCAAAAGGCAGATTTTCAGAAAATAAAAAGGACCTGTGGGAGATCGGAATCGGAGCTGTTCTGTTTGTTCTGGGTCTGGCTACACAGGAGATGAATGGATGGATTTCCTTTTTCGCACTGATCATAGGATATCTGATCCTTGGAAAGGATGTTCTCATCACTGCGGCAAAGAATATTGGAAAAGGCCATGTATTTGATGAGAATTTCCTGATGGGAGTTGCTACAATTGCAGCGATCGTAATCGGAGATTACAAAGAAGCAGTGGGTGTAATGCTCTTCTATCGTGTAGGGGAGTTATTTGAAGATATCGCAGTTGCAAGAAGCAGAAGTCAGATCATGGAGGCAGTTGATCTGCGTCCTGAGGTTGTGAATCTTGTAGAGCAGGATGGAACTATACGGGAGATTCCGGCAGAGGAGGCAAAAGTTGGAGATGTGCTTCTGGTCCGTGCAGGAGACCGGATTCCACTGGAAGGTGTTGTACTGGAGGGGGAGAGCCGTCTGGATACTTCACCGGTAACGGGGGAACCGATTCCGGTTGCCGTTGTACCGGGCAGCAGTGTGACTTCTGGATGTGTGAATCTTTCCGGTGTGCTGAAAATGCGTGCAGAGAAGGTTCTGGAAGATTCCATGGTTACAAGAATTTTGAATTCAGTAGAAAATGCAGCAGCCAGCAAGCCAAAAATCGACCGTTTTATTACAAGGTTTTCAAAAGTATACACACCGGTCGTGGTAGCACTGGCAGGGGCAACAGCAATTATCCCGTCGATCCTGACCGGGGACTGGAACTACTGGATTTACACAGCCATTACCTTCCTGGTAATCAGCTGTCCATGTGCGCTTGTGCTGAGTGTTCCGCTGGCATTTTTCTCAGGAATCGGAGCAGGTTCTAAAAAAGGAATTCTGTTTAAGGGTGGAGTTGCGATCGAGGCACTTCAGAATGTAAAAGCAGTTGTAATGGATAAGACGGGAACGATCACAAAAGGAAATTTTGTCGTACAGGAGATTGTTCCGGCAGGATCATACAGTCAGGATGAACTCCTAAAGACAGCAGCATCCTGTGAAGAAGCATCTTCTCACCCGATCGCAGTCAGTATTATGGCAGCGGCAAACGAGAGAAGACTTTCTGTTGAGCATGCAAAACAGGTAAAAGAAATTTCCGGAAATGGAATTTTAGCAGAACTCTCAGAAGGAACTGTACTTTGTGGAAACAGAAGGCTTTTGGAGCAGAATCAGGTAGATCTGTCTGCATATCAGCCGAAAGCGTATGGAACAGAAGTATTACTGGCAGTAGACGGTGTCTATGCAGGATATCTTGTGATTTCAGACACTGTCAAAGAGGATGCATCGCAGGCAGTGGCAGCCATGAAGCAACAGAATATCCGGACAGTCATGCTGACCGGAGATGCAAAAGAGAATGCGCAGGCAGTGGCAGAGAAGATTGGAATTGATGAAGTGCATGCAAAGCTTCTGCCTCAGGATAAGGTAACAGAATTACAGAAGATCCGACAGAAACAGGGAAGTGTGATGTTTGTCGGAGACGGAATCAATGATGCGCCGGTTCTGGCAGGCGCAGATGTGGGAGCTGCGATGGGAAGCGGAGCGGATGCAGCGATTGAAGCTGCAGACGTGGTATTTATGACCTCTTCTATGGAAGCAATCCCGCAGTCTTTGAAGATTGCAAGAGCAACGGGAAGAATTGCAAAACAAAATGTTGCATTTGCTCTGGTGATCAAAGCACTGGTCATGGTATTTGGTCTGCTTGGTCTGGCCAATATGTGGATGGCTGTGTTTGCGGATACCGGTGTGGCGGTGATCTGTATTCTGAATGCAATCCGCATTCTGTATAAGAAACTCTAAATCCAAAATCAATGATATTACCGCAGGGCGGCACAGTCGAAAGGCTCTGCCGCTCTGTTTTCTTATAGAAACAGATAAGACGTTGACCCGCACCTGTTTTTTTCGTATAATAAAAGTCAATCGGTGCCTCAAAAACAAGAGCGGGATTACAGGTTTTGGGGGAACCGGAAGGGAGAAAGAATATGAGAAAATTAGAAGTGGAGCATTGTGATCTGATACATTCTCATAGTGATACAGTCAGACAGATACAGGAAAAGATTCCGGAAGAGCAGGAGATCAGAGGACTGGCAGATTTTTTTAAGGTATTTGCGGATGCCACCAGGATCCGGATTCTGTGTGTGCTGTCCTGTTCCGAGATGTGTGTGTGTGATCTGGCGCAGACACTGGATATGACACAGTCGGCGATTTCTCATCAGCTCCGACTGTTGAAACAGATGAAATTGGTAGTCAATCGAAGAGAGGGGAAGACGGTGTTTTATTCACTGGCGGACAGTCATATTAAGACGATCATGAATCAGGGGATGGAACATATCAGGGAATAGATATGAAGAAAGAAGTAAAGCGAAGAGCCATAGAATGTGCGGCGGCTGCCGTTTTGTATATTGTTGCGATCGTGGGAAGCTCGTATGCAGAGCTAGAAAGAGAGATGCGTCTGCTGATTTTTCTGCTTCCGTATCTGATCATGGCTTTTGCGACGGTCAGGCTGCTCTGGAACAATCTGAAGAAAAGAAAGTTGTTTGACGAGAATCTGCTGATCCTGCTTGCCACAGCAGGTGCATTTGCAGTCCATCGCTATTCGGAGGCAGTGGGAGCGATGCTGTTTTTCCAGATTGGAAAGTTGCTGGAACTTATCTCCATGAGCAGGACGAGAAAATCCATTGAGAAATTTATGGATATCCGTCCGCAGTATGCCAATTTAAAGATCAGCGGCGGGGAGATGCAGGTACCGCCGGAAGATCTGAATCCGCGGCAGGTTATTATTATCAAGCCGGGGGAGAGGATCCCCGTGGATGCGATCGTGACACAGGGGAGCAGTACGTTAGATACCAAGGCGCTGACAGGAGAATCGGAGCCGAGGCGTGTGAAGATCGGCAGTCATATTTACAGCGGAAGTATCAACTTAAGTGGTGTGCTGGAAGCACGGGTATTGAAGGCGTCTGCAGATTCGACAGCATCCAGAATCATTGATATGATATCCAATGCGGACAACAGACGGGCGCAGACAGAGAATTTTGCAGAAAAATTTACCCGGTATTATACACCGCTTGTAACGCTTTTCGGAATCCTGGTGATGATCCTTCCGCCGATGATGTTTGAAGGGGCACAGCAGGGGGCGTGGATCTATCGCGGACTGATCGTGCTGGTGGCAGCATGCCCGTGCGGACTTCTGGTATCCGTGCCGCTGGCATTCTTAGGCGGGATCGGAGCAGCTTCCAGACAGGGTGTCCTCATCAAGGGAAGCAATTTTTTGGAAGCATTGTCAAAGGCAGAGACTTTTGTATTTGATAAGACCGGTACTCTGACAGAGGGAGTATTCCGGGTAAAAGAAGTGTGTCCGAAGTCGATGACACCGGAAGAACTTCTGGAACTGACAGCATATGGGGAAGCATACTCCAGTCATCCGATCTCCGGATCTTTAAGGGAGGCTTACGGCAGGCCGATTGACAAAGCAAGGATCGGGGCAGTCAAAGAATTTCCGGGATTTGGTCTTGAGGCTGTTGTGGACGGAAAACAACTGGAGATTGGAAATTCCAAGTTTATGAACCAGCAGGGATATTTTTATCAACGGGTGGCTGATATCGGAACAGCAGTTTACGTAGCTGTGGACGGAGAGTATGCGGGCTATATCCTGATCACGGATGTGGTAAGAAAAGAGGCCGGCAGACTTCTGAAATGGCTGAAAAAACAACAGATCGAAGCGGTGATGATCACCGGAGATAATGAACGGGTGGCAGAAGATGTGGCCCGGCAGTTAAAGCTGGATTATGTATATGCAGGCCTGATGCCGGAGGAAAAGGTAGAGCAGGTCAGAGAATTTATGGAAAGCCATATGGAGGATGAGAAGCTGGCGTTTGTAGGGGATGGAATCAATGACGCGCCGGTTCTTGCACATGCGGATATCGGGATTGCCATGGGGGGACTGGGCTCGGATGCAGCTCTGGAGGCAGCGGATATCATTTTGATGGAGGATGATCTTTCCAGGATCGTGAATGCGATCCGGATTTCCAGAGGAACGATTCGTGCGGTGAAGCAGAATCTGATCTTTGCCATTGGGATGAAAGTTCTTCTTCTGGTGCTGGCATCCTTTGGCTATGTAACAATGAAAAACGCAATTTTAGCGGATATGGCAGTGATGATGATCAACTTATTGAATTCATTCTGGGTGCTGAAATATCCGGAATAAGGGGTGTACAACATGAAAAGAGCAACATTGCTTGCATTGACAGTATCTGCCTGTCTTTTGACAGGATGTACCAATGCACTCAAAGACGGAACAGGGTATCTGGAAGACGGAAATTATAAAGAAGCAGTGACCGCATTTCAGAAAGCGGTGGACGAAGGCAAGAAGACGGCGGAGGCATACCGCGGTCTGGGAAATGGCGTATTATGAGCAGGAAGACTACGCATCTGCAAAAAGATGCTTTTGAAAAAGCGTTGGCAGCAGGGGGAGAGAAGAATCAGGTCATTTATAATCTTCTCGGAATCTGCGGGATGAAGCTGAATGATTACAATTATGCACTGGAGCAGTTTAATCAGGGAATCAGCCTGTCTCAGAACAGCGGTACGTCCATGGAAAATGCAGAAAGCTTCAGCGAAGTGCTTCAGGAGATGCGGTTCAATCAGATCGTATGTTATGAAAAGCTGGGTGACTGGGAGAATGCAAAAACCAAGATCGCAGAATATATCCAGGTCTATCCGGACGATGCAGATGCCCAGAGAGAAGCAAAATTTCTGGAGACCAGATAAAGAATACAAGGGAAGAAGAGGATACGCTGACTGCGGAGAAGATTCTGCGGTCAGCGTCCTTTATTCCCGGGGATGAGAAAGGAGAGCGTATGCCGGGATATCAGATTACAGAGTATTGTCATCGGATGATAAAGGAGCATATCAAAGAAGGAGACTGCTGTGTGGACGCAACGGCCGGCAATGGAAATGATACAGAATTTCTCTGTCGTCTGACAGGGGCAGACGGAAAGGTCTACGCATTTGATATTCAAAAAGCAGCAGTAGAACACACCAAAAAGCGTCTGGAAGAGGCGGGACTTACAGAGCGTGCCAAGGTGATTCTAGATGGGCATGAGCATATGGAGAACTATGTCCGGGAAACCGTGTCAGCGATCACCTTTAATTTCGGTTATCTGCCGGGCGGTGATCATCAGATCGCGACACAGGCTGATACAAGCATTCAGGCAATTGAGGCAGGGCTTCGCCTGCTGAAAAAAGGCGGGATCATGAGCCTTTGTATCTATAGTGGAGGAGACAGTGGATTCGCAGAGAAAGAGGCACTGTTGTCTTATCTTGAGACACTGGATTCCAGAACATTTTTAGTGATTGTAAGTACTTATTATAACCGCCAAAATCACCCGCCGATTCCGGCGTTTGTGATCCGGATCAAAGAAGAAAGGGGGAGAATAAAATGGGATTTTCAATGGATGTGGGAGTTCCTGTAGTGACCGTGTTTTTTACAGGGGCTTTAAGTTTTTTTTCACCGT
>ENA-OQBV01001625-OQBV01001625.1-human-gut-metagenome-genome-assembly--contig:-NODE-1625-length-10769-cov-3.219602_pt1 | contig 10769 bp, 9 predicted proteins | sample MGYA00242750_ERZ504559 | MGnify/ENA primary metagenome ERZ504559 (study PRJEB26092, sample SAMD00036230) | human gut metagenome | host: Homo sapiens | study: EMG produced TPA metagenomics assembly of...
TACGTATAGATGACCCCAACAGCACATCGGGCTATAAAGAAGTCCCGATTGGTATGAATGAAGAAGTAACTGTAACAGCTGTCAGAGTGGGCAGCCACGCATACCCTGTAAAAATCGTATTCCAAGACAAGAAAGGAAACACCTACTATCAGCCGGTAGCTATATCAAAGACTAATTGCGGCATGGCAGACAGTGATTTTATTATGGAAAATAAAATAAATATTTTCCAAATTCATTTAGCTTCAGTGATGCAAATACAAAAAAATCAAAGAACCTGATGAGCAAATATGGGAAAAAACCTGTCTATCTGAAAGCAGAAACGGAATGTCTGGATGAAACAGACACTCCGGTGAGACTTCCCCGATATACACAATTCACCATCAAAAAATATAATCTCACAAAACAACTCCCCCTTACATCTTTTTAGAGCTGGAAGACATAGATGGAAAAAATTATAAGATAAAAGCTACATTCACCCATACGAGTGTAGTTGATGTGATTTTACAATCAGACAATTATTTTACGGTTCTATTCGGCATAGGTAACTTACGAGCCAAGTATCCGAATATCACAGAAGAAGTTTGGAACATGATAAGCCGCGGTAAGGTACGGAAAGGAATGACAACCGACGAATGTCGTTTGGCTTTGGGTAATCCCATACGCATTCATATAGTCACGGGTGGCCATGAAACATGGTCCTACGAAAGAAAAACATTAGATTTCACCAATAAGAAACTAGATCATATCAACTAATACCCAAAATATTTTGTTATCTTTGCCCTGTGAACGGTAATGTTTGCCGGGCATTTTATTTTAACAAGAATAAAAAACAGCAAATGGGTAAAGTATTAATTATCGGTGCAGGCGGTGTAGGTACTGTCGTAGCACACAAAGTGGCTCAGAATCCGGATGTATTCACTGACATCATGATCGCCAGCCGTACAAAATCAAAATGTGATGCAATCGTAAAAGCTATCGGCAATCCAGCTATTAAGACTGCACAGGTAGATGCGGACAATGTAGACGAACTGGTAGCCCTGTTTAATAGTTTCAAACCCGAAATCGTCATCAATGTAGCTCTGCCTTATCAAGATCTGACCATCATGGAAGCTTGTCTGAAGGCTGGAGTGAATTATCTGGATACAGCAAACTATGAACCGAAAGATGAAGCTCATTTCGAATACAGTTGGCAGTGGGCTTATAAGAAACGTTTTGAAAACGCAGGACTGACAGCTATACTGGGTTGTGGGTTCGACCCGGGAGTAAGTGGTATTTATACAGCCTACGCTGCAAAACATCATTTTGACGAGATGCACTACTTGGATATTGTGGACTGTAATGCCGGTAACCATCACAAAGCGTTTGCTACCAATTTTAATCCTGAAATCAATATCCGCGAAATTACTCAGAACGGACGTTATTATGAAGAAGGCAAATGGGTGACCACCAAACCATTGGAATACCACAAGGATCTGACTTATCCCAATATCGGTCCTCGTGATTCCTACTTGCTGTATCATGAAGAGCTGGAATCATTAGTTAAGAATTTCCCGACTATCAAACGTGCTCGCTTTTGGATGACTTTCGGTCAGGAATATCTGACTCATCTGCGTGTCATCCAGAATATCGGTATGGCCCGTATTGACGAAATAGATTATAACGGAGCGAAAATTGTTCCGTTACAATTCCTAAAAGCCGTACTCCCCAATCCACAGGATCTAGGAGAAATTATGAAGGCGAAACTTCTATCGGATGCCGCATCCGAGCGTAAAGGATGGCAAAGAACGTACTTACTATGTTTACAACAACTGTAGCCATCAAGAAGCTTACAAAGAAACTGGAATGCAGGGAGTGAGCTATACAACAGGAGTTCCTGCCATGATTGGAGCCATGATGTTCCTGCAAGGATTGTGGAAACGTCCAGGAGTATGGAATGTAGAAGAGTTTGATCCCGATCCATTTATGGAACAACTGAACAAACAAGGGCTGCCTTGGCATGAAGTATTTGATGGTGATTTAGAACTTTAAAAAGTGATTAACGGCCCATGGTAAGTAATTCATACCTGCGGCCACAATAACCATAAATCATTAACCACTAAAAAATGAACATAGGAGATAAAGTCCCAGAAATATTAGGCTTGAACGAAAAAGGAGAAGAAATTCGTTTAAGTGATTACAAAGGAAAAAAGATAGTACTTTATTTTTATCCTAAAGATATGACATCGGGTTGTACTGCCCAGGCATGTAACTTGCGTGATAATTATGCGGAACTGCGCGCCCATGGTTATGAAGTAATCGGTGTCAGTGTGAATGATGCCAAATCGCATCAGAAATTCATTGAAAAGAACGAGCTGCCCTTTACTCTTATTGCCGATACCGACAAGAAGTTGGTAGAACAATTCGGAGTATGGGGAGAAAAAAGTATGTACGGACGTAAATATATGGGTATATTCCGTACGACTTTCATCATCAACGAAGAAGGCGTGATTGAACGTATCATCTCTCCCAAAGAGGTGAAAACAAAAGAACACGCACAACAAATTTTATAAACCAACAGATTTATGGCAAAAAAAGATAACGAAGAAATTCCATTCTCAGCAGCTCCAGGTGCCGGAAATAGTGAAAAACTGAAAGCACTGCAAGCTGCAATGGATAAGATAGAGAAAACTTTTGGTAAAGGCTCTATCATGAAAATGGGTGATGACAACGTACAGGAAGTGGAAGTGATTCCTACCGGGTCTATCGCCTTGAACGCCGCATTAGGGGTAGGCGGCTATCCCAAAGGTAGAATCATAGAAATTTATGGTCCCGAATCATCCGGTAAGACTACATTGGCTATCCATGCCATTGCTGAAGCTCAGAAGGCAGGCGGCATTGCAGCTTTCATTGATGCCGAACATGCTTTCGACCGTTTCTATGCGGCCAAACTGGGAGTGGATGTAGATAACTTATGGATATCACAACCCGATAACGGTGAGCAGGCACTTGAAATTGCTGAGCAGCTAATACGATCATCCGCTATTGATATCATTGTTATCGACTCTGTCGCGGCATTGACTCCAAAAGCTGAGATTGAAGGAGATATGGGTGATAACAAAGTAGGTTTACAAGCGCGTTTGATGTCTCAGGCTTTGCGTAAGCTTACGTCAGCCATCAGCAAAACCAATACAACTTGTATTTTTATCAACCAGTTGCGTGAAAAAATCGGTGTCATGTTTGGTAATCCAGAAACAACTACCGGTGGTAATGCTCTGAAATTCTATGCTTCCGTACGTTTGGATATCCGTCGCTCCACTCAACTGAAAGATGGTGAAGAAGTAATCGGCAACCAGACTAAAGTAAAAGTAGTGAAAAACAAAGTGGCACCTCCTTTCCGTAAAGCCGAATTCGATATCATGTTTGGTGAAGGTATCTCAAGAGCTGGTGAAATCATTGATTTGGGTGCTGATTTAGGCATCATCAAGAAAAGCGGTTCATGGTACAGCTACAACGAAACCAAACTGGGACAAGGACGTGACGCTTCCAAACAAGTGATTCAGGATAACCCCGAACTGGCGGAAGAACTGGAAGGTTTGATTTTCGCAGCACTGAAAGAGCAAGAATAAACCGTTCTCACATATATGCAATATATTACATTCATGACCAGTATATACAAAAACAATACATGTTAATAAAAAAACCGTTTTAACCATAATAATAAGGTTAAAACGGTTTTATCCTTAAACATTATTTCCAATCACAATTTTTCAACTTTTATAAAAGACTTGTATCCCATATTTTACAAAAAGCATCTACTTTTTCAATTCAAATCCTAACATCAGCCCGTCATAAGCTTCAGCTACACTGTTAAGAGTGGCAGCTGTAGAATTTACTTTGGAAGCCGCTCCAGTAATCACCTTTAGAATAGACATCAACTTATCGGCATTAAACACAAGACTCATACTATTGCCTGTTACTGTCACATAAGCTACCGTCTGTATGCCCAACTTACTTTTCATAATAATCGTCTTAGCTTCCTCATCAAAAACATAAGTGCCGCTTACCGTACGTCTTTTCAATATATATGAATAAGTACCATCCTCCTTGAAAATATACTTAATACTAGTCAAACCAATCTTATCATATATAGTCTGTAATTTTTCTTCCACTTCTTTGGCCGCTACCTCTCCACCAGCCTTTGCCAGTAACTGATCACTCTCGAACTGACATTCAGGAGCCTGATAAGACCAAGTCCCCACAATAGAATGAGCCGTAGTAGCCTTGTTACCAATTGCCGCCTTTGCCACTCCTGTCAATATAGATTTCAAATCCTGCGCCTCAGCATGAACAGAACACATACATAATAACAAAACAACTCCCCACCATTTAAAAACATTCTTTTTCTTCATATACTTAATTACTTATAATATTCAACGACAAAGATAAAACAAAGAGACGAAAAGATAAATAACATCACATTGTAATTTAACAAAATATGCTACGTTATGAAATAGAACATATATAATAGGAAACAAACGATAAAGGACAAGTTACAGCCTTATCACCACATACTTGTCCTTTATTTCAAGAAAATACCTTTTAACAATCTCTTACCTCATCACAGTTATATTACAATAGATAATTCAATCATTCTTATTTCCATTCACTATGTTGCTCCAACATCGGATTCGTATCAATCTCACCTTGCGGAATAGGCCAAACCAAATCTTGCGCACCACGAAGATTACCCCGCGAAACTACTCCAAAGCCATAGAATGACTGGTCTTTCTGCATACGCTTTTGAGCATTTTCAAATTCTCCCCAACGGTAAAGATCTGCAAAACGCAAATCTTCAAAAGCCAATTCCACACGGCGTTCGTGACGTACAATGGCGCGCAATTCTTCTTTATTCAAATTAGTTCCTTCCACTACTTCTACCGCTGGCATACCAACACGAGCACGAACTTCATTAATATATCCTGTTATTTCGGCTTGTGGATAACCACCTTTCTCAATCATAGCTTCAGCAAGTGACAAAAGTACCTCTGCATAACGGATAACATAGAAGTCAAGACTACCGTCATATTCATTAACTGTATCTTCTGGAGTGTACCATTTACGAATACAACAAGTAGAACTTGCCGGCAAATTATTAGTAAACAGTTTTCCGTTCCATTCCATACCAGGTAACATCAATGTACCTTTCATACGAGGATCACGATTCTCATAACGTCCCATATCCGGATTAGCCTTCGTATGGGCTCCTTGAACAAGGCTTCCTTTAAATAAAGGTGACTTATCGATGGGCAACCCATCTATACAATAAAAATCATCACACAAGTTCATAGAACCTTCAATAGCATTCATTGGAGCAGACCAACAAACCCCAAAGCAACTTCCTTCACCTAATCCCGGACCTTTAAAATGGACACTCAACAATACTTCTGCTGCCGTTTCATTTTGCTCTTTAAACAAATCAGCATAATTGGCAGCATAATCAGTTCCGTCACCCGACTTAAAAAGCTGCACTTTTCCTACTACATTTTTATAAGCCGTTATTGCCTCGTCCCAACGTTGATTAAAAAGAGCAATTCGTCCCATAATGGCATAACCTGCTTCTTGGGACATACGTCCTTTTTGCGCTTTCCCTATAACTGGTATTTTAGGAATCCAAGTCTTCAAATCTTCCAGCAAGGACGAAATAATCTGGCTACGTTCCGCCTTGGGAGCCTGTGCTTCAGCCAAAGTTAAAGGTTTCGTCAGATAAGGGACATCACGGAATACGGAGGTCAGATTGCAATACATCAAAGCTCGTAATGCTATTGCTTCCGCCTTGTATGCATCTATCTTTTCAGCCTCCATCGGAATACGTTCCACATTCTCTACCAACATATTACAACGCTTAATCACTTCATAATTAGCATTCCAGTACATAGAAAAGCATTCATCGGTAGTGGAAGAAGCACATTTCGAGATAGAACTTCCCAGCATCCAATCACCCCATGTGTGGTCTCCATTATCCGTACTGGTTTCACGTCCTAGAAATCCAAACTTCCAGCCATCAATATTGTCATCATATAAATTCTGGCTCTGCATGGCATCATAGCAAGCTGTCAAAGCCATCAATGCATCCGATTCGGTCTGCCAATAAGTGGTTTGAGAAGGCTGATTCGGAGAATCCGTCTGCAAAAAACTATCTGAACATGCACTGGTAACCAATAACACTCCAGAAAAAAATAAAACTCTGCATATATTTTTTGTACTCTTTACCATAATGTATATCCTCCTTATAAGTTAGAATTGAATATTTAGCCCAAATGAATAAGTGCGCATATTGGGATGTACGTCATTTCTAGCATCACCCGATGTTTTTTCCGGATCCCAGTTTTTCAAAGACGTAAATGTCAAAAGGTTGCTTCCGGCAAAATAAACACGGACACTGGAAACACCCATCTTAGCAAGTCCAGGCTGACGGAATGTATAGCCGAATTCCAAGTTCTTCAAACGTAAGTAACTGGAATTTTCTAACCAGAATGAAGAATAAGAATCATTCATAGTATTACCCAATGCCGGCATAGAAGCATTTACGTTGCCGGCAGAATAACGATCCAACCAACGTTCGGTTAAGTTACCGCGAATATCGGTAGAAGTTTCCCAACTGTAACGGTAAATACCTCCCACTCCTTGCCAAAAAGTAGACAAGTCAAAATTCTTCCAAGAAGCTCCTAAATTGAAGCTATAAGAATATTTAGGAAAAGGATTGCCAATAATATCACGATCATCAGCAGTAATATTACCATCATCATTCAAATCAGCATACATAATATCGCCCAATTTAGGAGCCACACCATTTTGTTTAATGACTTCCCCTTTTGAATTAGTACGCTGTAAATCAGCTTCTGTACGGTACATACCAATCGCTTTATATCCAAAATAAGCGCCAATAGGATTGCCAATACGATTGATTGTTTGCCCACTTATTGTTTCTTCCAAACCGCCCATTTCCAGAATTTCGTTCTTCACGTGTGACAAGTTGAAACCTACATTCCAAACCCAATCGCCTTTACTATCCGAGTAATTCACATTCCATTCCCAACCACGATTGCGGACAGCACCCACATTCTGATAAGGAGCATTAAGAGAACCTAAGAATATGCCTGGCATAGCTAATTGCATCAAGATATCAGAAGTTTTCTTATCAAACCATTCAAAAGTAGTCTGTATCCTATTATTAAAGAATCCAAGATCAAGGGCCACATTGATGGAGCGGGTCGTTTCCCATTTGATGTCTTCATTTGGAACAGAAGTCTGTACCATACCAGCCTGTTTGTCCCCACCTTGGTCAAAGAAATAATTTCCGCTTGCGCCCAAAGTAGCCGCATAAGCATAATTACCGATTTCCTGGTTACCCAACTTACCCCATGATAAACGCAACTTTCCAAGGGAGAAGTTTTTATAGTCTTTCATTAATTCTTCATTCGAAAACACCCATCCTCCTGATACGGAAGGAAATGTAGCGTAACGATTGGCTTTAGGCATACGTGATGAACCATCGTGGCGAATATTGAACTCAAACAAATAACGGTCATCATAACCGTAATTCACACGACCAAAAAATGACTGGAGTTTATATTCTTCCGAATTGCCTTTTGCACCCGGATTAATTGTTCCTCCATCAAGTTCATAAATATTTTCTGTAGGAAAGCCCTGTATGGAAGCAGTCGTTTTATAAAAGCGCGAGCCAATAACAGAGTGTCCTAACAACACATTAACATTATGTTTATCAAATTGTTTGTTATAAGTCAACAGGTTCTCACTCGTCCATGTTGCATTGCGATACCAATAATCCTCCTCCTTATTCGTTTCCCCTGCCGCTTTTCTAATATTTCCTTCTGCATCATAACGGGCAGGAGATTTTGGGAGAATAAGATTTCGTTGCATTTAAATCAAAAGCATAAGCAAAACTGGTCTGGAACTTCAATCCGTCCCATAAATCAATACCTGCAAAAACCTTACCGTTAAAACGCCAATACTCATTGCTGCGGTGCCCTAAAGACATTGACTCTACAGGATTCTTCATCAGTTCGGCACTCAATGACGAACCATCTACATAGCCGTAGTGTCCGTTAGAATACATCACCGGCACAGTAGGACGAGTAAACCAGGATACATAACGCATGATTCCACCTTCGCCGGAAGGTGCGACAGCAGGAGTAGTCACATTATTCTTATTACCGGATAAGTTCAATCCAAAAGTAAAACGTTTGTAACGAGTATCAATATTCGAACGAAAAGAAAAGCGTTCTACTCCTGTCTTCATCATGATACCATCTTGATTGGAATAGGCCACCGAAGTCATAAAACGGGTATTCTCATTACCTCCTGATACAGACAGATGATGCTGGTGCATACTAGCATTACGCAATACAGCATCCAGCCAATTGGTATTTGCATAATGATCCGGATCTGATCCGTCTTGCAACTTTTGCAAAGCTTCCGGTGAAAAAGTTCCAGTGCTCACTTCGTTTTTTCATCAAAGCCCAATTATAACCATCCACATAATCGGGAACAATACCTGGTGTCTGCAAAGTATAACTACCTGAATACGAAATCTTCACTTTGCTTGATGCCTGTCCCCGCTTAGTAGTGATCAAAATAACGCCATTAGCAGCACGCACACCATAAATAGCTGCCGATGCCGCATCCTTCAATACAGAAATGCTCTCAATATCGGCAGAAGGGATTTCTGCAATTTGTGAAATACTACCTTCCACCCCGTCAATCAACACCATCGGATTATTATTCCCAAAGGTACCAATACCACGAATCCTGATTTCTGGATTATCATTACCAGCTTGTGCACCGTTCTGAGTTAGTACTAAACCTGGCAAACGTCCCTGCAGCAAAGTAGTTGTATTAGCCACCGGAATATCTTGAATATCTTTTGCTGATACGGAAGCAACAGATCCTGTCAAATTCACTTTCTTCTGAGTAGCGTATCCTACCACCACCACTTCGTCCAGCTTTTTTGGAGTCTTCTTCCAAAAATAATTTTAAAATTATTTTTACTTCCTACCGGCAGGATCACATCCTGATATCCCAAAAAGCTAATCACTAAAAGACTGGGAAGGTTGCACCTTCAACTGAAAAGCACCGTCTATATCAGTCACCACTCCCTGCATAGTACCCTGTACCATTACACTAGCTCCTATAATAGACTCACCGGATGAATCATACACCTTACCTGTCACTATACGTTCCTGTGCGTATACCATAAATGAAAATATCATCAGAACGCCTGCCAAAACCACGCGAAATAATTTTTGCCTTTGTCTTTTCATAATTTCAATTTAATTAAGTTAATAGGTTATTTTATAATTTGTATTACAACAACAAATATCAGAATAGCTTTATTTCCATTGATAATGACGTACCCAGTCCACTTCCATCTCCACTGGTAAATCCGTAGAGTCCACTGGTCCTACCAAGTACCTCCTAATTGCATATCAATCAACAAATATTGGGAATATCAAAGAATTGACCTTCTGTTCCGTTTCGATCGAGGATAAACAAAATGTCGTTTTCCATTCACATGAACACCAAACTGTCCGGCCAAAAATCTACCCCATATACATTAAAGTCCTCAGGATTAATGGATGTAGTGCCTCCATGTTTCGGATTATTCTCTATCCCCAATGTATAAGTATAGTGCGAATGCACGGTTTGATAAACAATAGAATCATAATTCAAACGTTCCATAATATCTACCTCTCCTCCCATAGGCCAAACATATTTATCAATTTCATAAGGCAAAGTCCATATAGCCGGCCATGCTCCTCTCGCCCCATGCAATCTAGCTCTTACTTCGATGCGTCCCCGATGAAAAGCATGCTTGTCTTTTGTCCACAATCCCCCAGTCAGATACTTCGCCGTATCTACATCCATATTATCATTCACAATTCCCTTTAATATTAAACAACCATCACGCATTTCATAACAACGATTATCAAATGACTGAGTATTTTGCCAATCAGGTCTTCCGCGAGGTATGCGGCTCCATATTGTGGTATCAGGTTCCGCACCATCAAAATTATCTTCCCACACTAATTCCCATTTCGGTGTATGAGTACAAGCAAGCATACCACATACCGACAATAATAAAAGTATAACATTTTTCATACTACATTAATTTTGGTTCACAAAACTTATTTTAAAAATTTAACTGTGCAAACTTAGTCTATTTATCAACTAAAGAGATCAGAAATTGTATAAATCAAGTCCATTTCTGTCTAATAAGGGGATATTTCTCAATTTTTATTTCTAAAATATCTTAGTATTCTTATTACTTCATACTGAAAAATAACCCTTAAATTCTTATCAAAGAAAAAAAATGTATTTTTGCAAAAAATAAAAATACAATGTATCGGACCTTAATTATCATTTTATTCTTATGGGCAGACACAAAATTGTTCTCTTCCGAACACAGTGTCAATTATTCGTTCACCCAGCTCTCTATAGAGCAAGGACTTTCCCAAGCTACTGTCCAATCCATCCTGCTAGACCATAAAGGTACTTTATGGATAGGTACCCAAAATGGATTGAACAGTTATACTCAAGAGGGAATCAAAACCTATCTGCACCATTCAGACGATCCCCACTCTCTACCTAGTAATTATATCAATCATCTGACAGAAGACTCATTAGGAAATCTTTGGATAGCAACTCCCAAAGGGTTAGCCCTTTATGATGCCGAACAGGACCGATTTAATACTACCATTTCCCAAGCGATC
>ENA-OQBV01001626-OQBV01001626.1-human-gut-metagenome-genome-assembly--contig:-NODE-1626-length-10765-cov-6.317729_pt1 | contig 10765 bp, 9 predicted proteins | sample MGYA00242750_ERZ504559 | MGnify/ENA primary metagenome ERZ504559 (study PRJEB26092, sample SAMD00036230) | human gut metagenome | host: Homo sapiens | study: EMG produced TPA metagenomics assembly of...
TACGTTTGTGAGATAGCGAGCCACGGGGACTGTACGCCACGACCTTTTCAAAAGAAAGCGAGCGACCCACGCAGTGATCCGAGAGCGACTGTTGGAAAAGTCGTTTTGCCACGACCTATCCTCACAGAATAATGATACGTCCGCATGGTGCGGTTCTGCCCACAAGAATGGGAATAGTTGAGATACTAACGGAGCTTTCCAAAGCCGTCTGCCTGCTTGTAAAAAATGACACACAGTAAAGGGGGTGCATAGATTATGAACAATACTGATGTGCCTATCTGGGAAAAATATACGCTGACGATTGAAGAAGCGTCCAAATACTTCCGCATTGGCGAAAAGAAATTGCGTAAATTAGCCGAAGAAAATATTGACGCTGGCTGGGTTATCGTGAACGGTAATCGTATTCAGATTAAGCGAAAACAATTTGAAAAAATCATAGATACATTGGACGAAATCTAATGTCATTGAGCCGTAGATATGGTATAATAAGGTATAGCGTATCACGGCTCATTCCATGACGGAAAGGAGCTTTACACTATGTCTAATGTAAAACGAAAAGACAGTAAAAATCGCAATTTGCGTAATGGAGAGAGCCAGCGAAAAGACGGAAGATACGTTTATAAATATACCGATATATACGGAAAGCCACAATTTATCTATTCTTGGAAACTTGTACCGACAGACAAGACACCTGCTGGAAAGCGTGATGATATATCGTTGAGGGAAAAAGAAGCACAGATAAAAAAAGACCTTAACGACGGTATCGACACAGTCGGCGGTAAAATGACAGTCTGCCAGCTCTACGACAAGAAGAACAGCCAAAGAAAGAACATCAAAAGGGCTACTGAAAAAGGACGACAGTATCTTATGAACGCTCTGAAAAACGACCCGTTGGGTATGAGGGCGATTGATACTGTGAAGCAATCGGACGCTAAAGAATGGGCTATCAGAATGAGTGAAAAAGGATATGCCTATAAAACGATTGATAACTATAAGCGTTCCTTGAAAGCGTCATTTTACATGGCGATACAAGACGACTGTATCAGAAAGAACCCGTTTGAATTTAAGCTAAGTGATGTTCTGGAAGATGATACGGAGCAGAAAGTTATCCTTACACCAGAGCAGGAAGAACGCCTGCTTGCCTTTATGGAAAAGGACAAGATTTACAGCAAGTATTATGATGAGGTTGTGCTTCTGCTGGAAACGGGACTTCGTATTTCTGAATTTTGCGGACTGACGACGCATATTGATATGCAGAACAGAATACTCAATATAGACCACCAGCTATTGAAAGATAGCGAAATAGGCTACTATATTGAAACACCAAAGACCAAAAACGGAAAACGGGAACTTCCATTGACAGAACGGGCTTATCAAGCAATCCAAAGAATACTAAAGAGCAGAGGAAAAGCACAACCGCTGATTGTAGGTGGTTACAGCAATTTCCTATTCTTAAACCGTGAGGGCTTGCCTAAAGTTGCAGGAAACTATGAGGGTATGGTGCGAGGATTGATTAAGAAATATAACAAGTATCACACGGATAAGTTACCGAACATCACACCACATTCATTCAGGCATACTTATTGTACGAATATGGCAAATAGAGGAATGAACCCAAACACCCTGCAATATCTCATGGGACACGCTAACATAACCATGACACTTGGCTATTACGCACACGGTACATTTCAATCTGCAAAAGCGGAACTGGAAAGACTGGCTTGTTAATATCGGAGCTTATATTTACTACTCATTTACTACTTTTGGTTGCATTTTCATGCTGGTAAATGCCAGCTTATGCAAGGTATCTTCCAAAAAGAAAATACCGATAAAGCCCTAAAATACGGGATATATCGGCATTTACCAACTTATGAAAAGATAATCAGAAATTTAGTAAGTTTTTTTTACAAAAACGCTTGACAAATCGTCAAAAATTTGCGGCGAAGCCGATTGATTATAGTTTATTTCAATCGACTGGAGGCGATTTTTATGTTACCTGTTAATATCGGCGGACACTCCGCCTATCAGGATACTTTCGTATCCGAGTTTCTTAAATTTTATCCCGACCCTTTTTCCCTTCCTAAGAGTACCTGGGATTATATCGTACAGTTTTGGTATCTGGATCTTTCTATGACCGATTCCATCATGCAGGATTGTACTTTTGGAACCTGCATCTGAAGAATTGCATCTACGTTTTTATCTGCAGTTTCCAGTTCTTTTTGCTTTTCCTTTAAAAATTGAACGGAGATTTTTTGAGACTGTATCTTGTCCAACAATATTTTTTTCTGAGATTTCATAATATTCATGGAATGCATTTTTCCATCCGGATAAAATGATTTCAGCCAGTCTCTTGCATCTTCATATGCCTGAATGTCTGTAGAATGCTCTTTACGGAATTTTCCTTTATTCTTGCTTTTTAAAAATTGGGAATAAAGCTCTTTGTGGGCAAAGTATTGTCCGGTATAGCGGATCTGAAGGTTTACGGTTTCTAATTCTGCTGTATATTGTTTGAGCAGATTTTCCGTTTTTTCAAGTTCGTTGGTCATTTGGGAAAGTTGTTTTTTCAGATCTTGCTGCGAGTTATATCCATGTTCCTGAATATAGATGATCGTATTTGCCATCTGTTGCAGATTGGTAATCTTTATTCGATGAGCATAAGCCTGACTTTGCATTGCTTTTACATTTGTCTGGCGATCTACAACCAGCCGTAGATGAGATTGGATACGGAAAATCAGGAAAGGATCCTTATGTAAAAAGATCTGTTCCAGTCGTTCTTTCCCATAACGGGTTCCAAGAGAACGTTCCGTAATCCTTTTATCACGATCTGGATGGAGGTAACTGTATCGGCCTCTTTGTTCAATCACAGAAATATGGTATTCGTCCAAAAGCCTGACTTGAAACTCTTCAAAGTTTTTGGATTGTGCAGCACAGGCTTTGATGGCAGTCCGTAATTCCTGCTTTTGCGTTTGGAAAACGGATGACGATGGCTCCAGTCCATCTGCGAGAATTTTCTTATTTGTCTTTTCCAGTTTTTCCTGTCCGGACTGCTGAGCCATATATTCTTTCTGTGTGATCTTTTTCTCTGCCGGTGACAGCAGATCGATCTGATGCAGGCCTTCCTGAAGACACATATCCATAACTTCTTTTTTGAAATGTTCCAAAAACTTGTCGGTGGAACGGTGTTTATATCCTGCTTCATGATCATGAGGTTGCGTCATATAAGGTTCCCGGTCAGCGGAATATTTCCGGACACTGTTTATTACGATGTGTGTATGAATATTTCCGGATTGATTGTGTCCATCCGTGTGCGTGACCACAAGGGCCTGGTATCCGGGAAATATTTTTCTGGCAAGTTCCAAACATAAGGATTGTGTCTTTTTCCCGGTCAGCCCGCATTCTGTTACATCGGCAGGATCAAAACTGATGATGTAGTGATGGCTTTTGATATCGGAACTTTTTTTATTTTTATGGAATTTTGAATTTGTTATTTCACATTCCTTATCAAAAGACATGGGATCACAGTTGATGCCGTCCATATAATAGTGTTCTCTAAGAATACTTCTGCCTAACTCATCCCTGATCTTTTTCCCTGTGTTTTCACCGTGCTGAAAGAGCAGATAATCAATTGCATCTGTGTAATTTGCATTTCGGCTTTTAATATGTTTTAAGATTGCCATTTGTTTCACCTGCCATTCTCAACACTTTTTTTCTCAGGAGAAAAAGAGCGGAAATACATTGATGGATTTCTTCTTCGACAGCACGAGAACGGTCTCCGCCACTGTTAAAATACCGGGCAATCTGATTCAGGTTAGAACCAATCTTGCCATATTCGCTGACTAGCTTGCGAAGTATTTTTATATCTGCAACAATTTCTATACGATTACAAATTTCTTTTTCTATTAAAAGTTTGCGAAGATACTCTGACCGGGAGACACCCAAAATGGAAGCGTTCTGATCTAAAAGTTCTATTTCAATATCCGATAATCGTACAGCCACAAAATGTGGATGAAGCAGCTCTGATTGTTTTTTACTTGCGTTCATATTCCTCCTTTCGCATTGATTTTTCATCACATAGTGATGCCACTAATGAATATCGGCTGTCCCTTCCGATATTTGAATTATTGATGCGTACACCATTTGGTGGAAGCCGGTTGACGTAGAATACGTCTGATATCGAGGGTATGGGGAAAACGAAATCCCCATCAAGATAAAACTCAGAAGATAAACAGATGCCTGAAAAGGCTATACTGTTTAACATGAGTGGATCTTGCTCTTGAAGATTCAAACCCTCTCACTTATAGAATTTGCGGGAATATAAAATACAAGGTAAGATAGAAAAATAATAAAAAATTATTGTGCAGTGCTTTTCAGAATTTTATAATATTGATATGGATTATTATTACAGGTAAATAAATGTAGCAGGAGAGATGCAGAATTGGAACGAAATGAATTGTTTTGCTGGGTAAAAGAAGTCTATGGAACGAAGCCAGATTATCCGTGGAAGGATTGGAATGCAGTATTGCGTCATTCAGAGAATCAAAAATGGTATGCTGTCATTTTGGAAGTGAATACAAAAAAATTGGGATTATCTGATGAAAGAATGACAGATGTTGTGAATATAAAATGTGATCCGGCATTAGTTGGTTCTTTGAGAAATAGGACAGGATATTTTCCGGCTTATCATATGAATAAAGAAAATTGGATTAGTATCCTTCTGGATGGATCGGTGTCGAGGGATGAGATTCAGAAACTCATAACATTAAGTTATGAGCTTACATCAACTGGAAAAAATAGTAAATTATCAAAAAGAACAAGTGACTAGAAGTGTGTTGTTTTACATGGATGGTACGTTTGTGACATTCTAGATTATATTATACAATTCTCCGGGGGATGCAGTATTTAGGGTATTGGAGAGAGAAAGGATCTGAAGAGGTTATGACAGAATTATTGTCGACTATGTTGGAGAACTTAATATATGATATTACTACTTCCGTCATAAAGAAGCGGCTAGACAGGTATCACTTGAAACGTTTTCTCAAGATGCTTAGAAAAGATATTAGTAAGTTTTGCGAGAAAAATGAGAGCATGTATATTGATTCGAGTGCTTTTGATTACTTCATTCGTAATACAGATTTTTTGAACAAGGTAATCGAGCGGTCGATTGCAACCAAACTTGAAAAGGGAAATAAAGAATTCCTTAGAGATGAGATTAAAAAAGCGAGAGAAATAGCAGTCGCAGAAGGTGTTATGTTTGCAAACAGTGAAGAGCGTGTGATAAAAGACTTATATCACTTAATAATGGATAGGGTAGGTACTTATTATCGTAATAGTCTGTCTGTTGAACAGCGACATATGGTGTCTATATGCCTGAATCAATTTGCGGAATTAGAAGAAGCAGTAAATGCTAATCATAAAGAAGATTGCAAAGAGCATAGAGAAATTCTTAATGCAATAAAAGAGGGAGGAAAACTTAGCAATACAAAAGCGGCATTGATAGCCGATTTGTTATCGAAGGAGCTGTACGAAGGACGGATTCAGGAATTTGGTGATCTTGCAATTGCGGTAAAAGATAAATCTGATGATTTGTCGGTTTTCTACGACTGTTTGTCTCAAATCCTACGTTCAGAGAGATGTGCAGACACGGTCAAAAGAATAGCTGATATTTCTGATGCGAGAATTAGGGATAACGCAGTTAGAACAGTGCTTCCTTTACTTCTGTTTAGAGACGAAGCTATAGATGGACTGATGGAAGCCACAACTGTGGAATCACTGCGGAATATTGTAGATAGTTTGATAAGTGGCAATAATGAAAGAATCTTTTCAGAAGAGATTACTCTTGATGGCGGTCTTGAAATTCACAATTTTACGCTCAATAAAAAGTTGGTCTATGAGGAAGAAAGACTAATAAAGTTGATTGTCATTTTATCTTTATATGAGAAGCCGATAAGAAATATTCATTTTGCCATGGAAGAGGTAGGAAAAGGAAAGGGAACTTGGTTCACGGATATCTTAATAGCGGATAAGAGGATAGAGGATTTAATAAGCGATAATGCAGATGATAATTCGCAAGAATTAACCACTGTAATAACTCAAATACTGCAGTATAAGGAGATCTATGACGGATTATGCAAAAAAAAACGAAACTTTTACTATGCTGTGTTAGTAAAAGCATATTTGTTAATGGATAAAATTGACGTAGCAGAAAAGTATGTTCCCAAGGATTTGATGCAGGAACGTCCCCTTTCTGATTATGTTTATGCCATAAAAATTGAGAAAAGGGAAGTAGGGTTAAATGAGATTTACGGTTATTCGGTACGAAATGAAGCATATTGGTTGCTAAACAATTATTTTGTATCAAGTAAAAACGAAAAGGAAATAATAGACTTTTGTAGGGAACATGAGGAAATCTTTGAAAAAGATTGGTCGCTGTTTTTCATGTATCAAGGTGCGTTGAAGGTTTTGGGGCTCAATGATGAACGTGAATTTCAATTAAAAAAACATAGCGATGGATTAAGTAATGTATATGAATATTGGAATGAACTGTTGAATTTGTCAGATTTAGAGGAAAATCAGAAGGCGTTTGTTGAAGCGTGTCGTGATGGTAAAATGACATGCTTGTTTAACCATTCAGCTTATCTTATAATTGAGCGTTTACTCAATTTTCATGAATATGATCTTGCTGAATTGTATGTGAAAAAACATGAAAAAATAGGTGAAAAAGGTTTTAGAATAAAAAAATATAAAGCGATTATCCTTCAAGGTAAAAAGAATGATGTAGAAGCTTTGAAGTGGTATAGAGCAGCGTTTGAAGATAATAGCACCGATGAATTGGTTATAGATTCATTGATAACATTATCACTGATGAACAAGCGAAAAGTCAGTAAAGAGGTATTAAATGCAGCAATAAAGACAGATACATCACGACTACATATGCTTGCGGCTGCCTGCTATTTGAATGAGGGCGACATATCAAGAGCGAAGAGTGAAAATATACGTGCTATTTTAATGTCCGGAGAAAGCTATAATCCTGCGTTTGGACAATATATAGCAATTTCGACATCCATACACAGTAATGAAGTAATAACAATAACAGGAATCGAGGCCGATACTGCGGCATGCTGTAAAAAAAATAATGGTAGTCAACGTTGGTTATGTGTATATAAGGATTGTATTCTCCCAACATCTCCATATGTTTGGAATAATGATTATCATATGCATATTGATGATGCTGCTAGGCTAGGCTTTTTAAGAAAGCATACCGGTAATCAAATTACTATAGATAATGATTTATATGTAATTACAGACATAGTGCCGTTAGATTGTTACTTATTTAGAACATGTACAGCGAAAATGACTCAGAATGGATTTGCTAAGGAACTATCTATTCCAGTACAGAATGGAAAAATGGATTCTTCTGCTTTTACAGAAATGATTTCTCAAATCATCCCTGATGAAAGACAGTCAGTTGATTGGCTTGAACAGTATAATAACATTCAAGATGTTCCGTTACCACTGTATACGTATAAAAGATTTACACGTCTTACATATTTTCAGTTTGTAGATGTGATTCTTTCATCTCATGACTATTTTGTTAGGCAGATGATTCATGCATCTAAACCAGCAGAGAAATATGTAATTTCCTTTTCGGCGTTAGTTGCTTTGTATAAAACGGGATATCCGGCAGATAAAATAGGTGAATCTGGCGGAACCATTATGGAATCCACATTGGTACAAGCTGATTCAGATGTTGCAGAGGTCATTAAAGAATATGTTTGGGTAAAGTCAATGGCATCTGCCACCTTTTCGTTGGTCAGGGCCAGCTTGAGCACCTCTTTGATATCCTTCACATAGTGGAAAGTCAGTCCGTTCAGATAGATCGGCTGTATTTCCTCAATATTCTTGCGGTTCTCTTCGCACAGGATGATATCCTTGATACCAGCCCGTTTGGCAGCCAAGATCTTTTCCTTGATACCTCCGACCGGAAGAACTTTTCCGCGAAGGGTTATTTCGCCGGTCATGGCCAGATTGGCTTTGACCTTGCGCTGGGTGAGTGCCGACGCCAGTGAAGTGACCATGGTGATTCCGGCAGAAGGTCCGTCCTTGGGGATTGCTCCTTCCGGAACGTGGATATGGATATTCCAGTTGTCGAAGATATCTTCCGGCAAGTCCAGCATGTGGCTGTGTGCCTTCAGGTATTCTACGGCCAGCATGGCAGATTCTTTCATGACATCACCCAGATTTCCGGTCAGGGTAAGCTTGCCGCCCTTTCCTTTGCTGAGACTGGTTTCTACAAACAGGATTTCACCTCCTACGGCAGTCCAGGCCAGTCCGGTTACCACACCGGCATATTCATTGCCCTGATACTTGTCGCGTGAATATTCCGGAGCGCCCAGATATTGTCTGATGTCTGCCGGCTTCAGTTCGTGCTGGCCGGTGAATTTGTCGCTTGCAATTTCCAGGGCAATCTTACGCATCACTTTGCTGATCTTCTTTTCCAGTTCACGTACACCGCTTTCCCGGGTATGATTCTCAATGATGTATTCGATGGCAGCCTTGGTAAACTTGACATGTTCTTTTTTCAGTCCGTTGGCATCCATCTCTTTCGGAATCAGGTGACGGCGGGCAATCTCGATTTTTTTCTTCGGTGATATATCCGCTTACCTCGATCAGTTCCATACGGTCCAGCAGCGGGGTAGGGATTGTAGCCAGATTGTTGGCCGTGGCGATGAACATCACTTTTGACAAGTCATAATCCATGTCGATATAATTGTCGTGGAACGTGTTGTTCTGTTCCGGATCCAGTACTTCCAGCATGGCAGAGCTCGGATCTCCCCGGTGATCACTTCCCAGTTTGTCGATTTCATCCAGAATGATGACCGGGTTGGACGTTTCTGCCTTGATCAGGCTTTTGATGATACGTCCCGGCATGGCACCGATGTAAGTCTTGCGGTGTCCGCGGATTTCAGCTTCATCGTGTACACCTCCCAGTGACATTCGGACGTACTTCCGTTTCAGGGCCGCAGCAATGGAACGTCCCAGAGAAGTTTTTCCGACTCCCGGAGGACCATACAGGCAGATGATCGGAGATTTCAGGTCATTCTTCAGTTTCAATACTGCCAGATGTTCCAGAATACGTTCTTTTACCTTTTCCAGTCCATAATGGTCTTTGTTCAGCACCTTTTCGGCATTGGGTATGTTGATGACATCGTCCGTATAAACATCCCACGGAAGTGCCAGCAGAGTCTGAAGGTAAGTCAGCTGCACGTTGTAGTCCGGAGACTGCGGGTTGATCCGTTCCAGTTTGCTTACTTCTTTTTCGAAAGTTTCGCCCACTTCGCGTCTCCATTTCTTGTGGCTGGCCTTTTCTCTCAGTTCTTCCACCTCATCATTCTGTCCGTTGCCCAGCTCGTCCTGAATATTCTTGATCTGCTGTTGCAGGAAATATTCACGCTGCTGGCGATCCAGATCTTCGCGAGTACGCATCTGGATATTCTGTTTGAGAGTAGCCAGCTGCACTTCCTTGTTCAGCACCTGAATCAGCCGGTAAAGGCGGTCTTTCAGATTGTTGATGCAAAGCAGGGCATAACGGTCTTCCTGCGAGAACGGGAAGTTCGTACAGATGAAGTTGACCAGGATCCCGGTTCGTCCGGTTCTTGATGGCAAAAAGCCGTACCGGACTCATCCTTTCCGATGCTTCTACATATTTGGTGCTCAGTTCACGGCATGTATTCCATCAGGGCTTTCATCTCGTCGGATTTCTCTACCTGCATGTCTTCCTCAATGAGGCTGACTTACCTTGCAGGTAAGGACGGGTAGCCGTGATTTCGTCCAGATTTACCTTGGGACCATTGGACTGGAGAATAACAGTCGTATTGCCCTCCCCGGCATTTCAAAAATACGCAGAACTTTACCGATCACAGCTACGGGGTAAAGATCTTTAAAGCCGGGAGCCTCCACCTCGCTCACTTTTTGAGTCGTGATGACGATGGAAGATTTTTTCTTCAAGGCGGTATTCACCAGCTTGAGCGTACTTTGTCTGCCTACAGTGACAGGCATAACCACCGATGGGAACATTATCAGATTGCGGAGAGTCATGACAGGAAATACCTGATCCAGCTCCTCCTTGGTAACTTCCACAGGGTTGGTATCTATTTCGGCTAACATTGAAATGTCCTCATTCTCTGTTTTCATCAAAATCTGATCTTTTCTATTTTTCTTTATCATACTTCTTTTAATACCGTCTATAATCAAACGTAAGGGGTACTTCACCCCAAAAACGTCTGCAAAGTTAATCATTCCACTCTGAATTTGGAAAAACATTTGTGCCAAATACAGATTATATAACTAAATATCCTGCATTTTGTTGGAGGATTCGGAAGTGATTTGTTATTTTTGACGACATTTTTGGAAAAAGAGAAACAAGAATATGCCTAATCCTTATTTTAAATTCAAGCAATTTACGGTTTGTCACGACCGTTGTGCCATGAAGGTCGGCACCGACGGAGTGCTGGTCGGGGCGTGGGCAGAGTTGCCTGAAGAGGGGCGTGTGCTGGATCTGGGAACCGGAACCGGCCTGATCGCCTTGATGGCAGCCCAGCGCTGCCAGGCTCCCGTGTGTGGAATAGATGTGGATGAAGCCGCGGTGGAGCAGGCTTTGGAAAACGTTGCAGCTTCTCCCTGGGCCGACCGGATCCGGATATGGAAACAGGATGTGCGGGAGATGCGGGCGGAAACGGATGGCGTGTTTGATGCGATTGTTTCCAAC
>ENA-OQBV01001629-OQBV01001629.1-human-gut-metagenome-genome-assembly--contig:-NODE-1629-length-10756-cov-1.975256_pt1 | contig 10756 bp, 10 predicted proteins | sample MGYA00242750_ERZ504559 | MGnify/ENA primary metagenome ERZ504559 (study PRJEB26092, sample SAMD00036230) | human gut metagenome | host: Homo sapiens | study: EMG produced TPA metagenomics assembly of...
TTTTATGGATCATGACAGCGGATTTTCGCTGGCTGCCGACGTCTGTTGCCAAGTATCGTCTGACTGGTGACAAAAAGTCCGAAAACAGAGCTCTGATGGCTGCGTCTAACCTGGCAGGACGCTTTAATCCAGCAGGAAACTTTATTGTTGCATGGAATGGAAATGTTGATCCGAGAAGAAATGGATGGGCAATAATCGACTGTACAATGAATCTTCCGCTTTTATATTGGGCGTATGATCAGACAGGAGATCCGAGATATTACCACATCGCAACAAAGCATGCAGATACTGCAATTAAGGCATTTATCCGCGAGGATGGCTCTGCGAGACATATTGTTGAGTTTGACCCGGTAACAGGTGACATTAACCGCTCCTACGGTGGTCAGGGCTATGCGAAGGGTTCTTCCTGGACAAGAGGTCAGAGCTGGGCGTTGTATGGCTTTACTTTAAGTTTTCTTCATACAAGAAGGAGCGCTATCTGGATACTGCAGAGAAGGTAGCAGATTACTTTATTTCCTGCATTCCAGAGAGCGGCTTGATCCCGGTTGACTTTCGTCAGCCGTCTGACTGCAGCTGGGAGGATGATATCGCAGCAAGCGTGGCAGCGTGTGGTCTGATTGAGCTGTCTAAGGTGGCAAAAGAGTGGAAAAAGAAACTTATCTGGATGCAGCAGTTCGCATGTTAAAGGCGCTTGACGAAAGAGCTGCAGCTATGATATAAAGACAGACTATTTGCATGGAGCGCTGCACTGCAGCTTACGGTGAATGAGAAACATAACTTCCCGATTGTATACGGTGATTACTATTATATAGAAGCAATTTGGAAGCTGACAAGGAGAAGAATTGTTCAATCTGGTAAAAATGGGAGGAAAATAATCATGGCATTTGTACCAAAAACATTGGAATTACACAGTAAGCCCATATACGGGACTGACACGCCAGTCTTGGATTGAGGCAGGAACGTATCTATTAGAGGGCGTATTTCAAAACATTGCTCACTTTGAGGATCCAGTTGTTATGCCTCGAAAAGAGACAAGGTAACTTACCCGCACAGCGCTGACGCTGTATTGGGAGTTTAAGGCAGAGTATTTTGAGGGACTTGCACGTTCCTTCTTTATCGCAGCACCGCTGATTCACGACAATCCAGACCTGAATCTGTGCGGCTATTCCATTCGCGATTATTACAAGTCACATGTACTTCGTGCATGTACAAAGGGCGATCCAGTATCAGTAGGTCGCTACGAGGAGCTTCAGGAGATGGCTGGCGATTACAACAGAGCTTTTCAGCAGACAGTAGAGACATGTGCACTTGTCATTTGTCTGTGGGTTTGCAAGGAGGAGATCTGGGATACATACACAAAGGAAGAAAAGGATGTAATCGCTGAATTTTTAAGAGGTTATGCAGATGGAAATACAGTTCCGCAGAACTGGCGTCTGTTTAATATGCTCGATATGGCTTTTCTTGACATGGAAGGCTACGAGATTGACGAAGAAATCATGCTTGATCATGCACAGAGTATTCTTGCCTACTATGCAGGCGATGGCTGGTACAGAGATGGTCATTCGTTTGACTACTATTCCTGTTGGGCATTTAATGTTTATGCACCAATATGGAATTTGTGGTATGGCTATGAGAAGCAGCCGTATATCGCAGCAAAGTTTGAGGAGCACTCCAATAAATTGATGGAAACATATGCGGATTTCTTTGACCGTGATGGCTTCACCAATATGTGGGGCAGAAGCAATATTTACCGTAACGCAGCAACAAGCGCTTTTGACGGCAACTTAATGCTTCATAACAGCACAGCCGATCCAGGTCTGGCAAGACGTATTTCTTCTGGATCTTTGCTTCAGTTTATGACAAGAGATGACTTCTTATTTAAGGGTGTTCCAACACTTGGATTTTATGGTCAGTTTACACCTCTTGTTCAGGGCTACTCATGTGCAGAATCTCCATTCTGGCTTGGCAAGGCATTTCTTTGTCTGCATCTGCCGGCAGATCATCCATTCTGGACAGCAACAGAAAATAATGGTACTTGGGAGACACTTGGAAGCAAAGGCATCAAGGTTACATCATTAAACGGACCGGCACTTTGCTTCTCAAATCATCAGGCAAATGGTGAGACTATTCTTCGTACTGGAAAAGTAGTAAGAATAAAAAAGATGAGCATGGCATGTGGAACTATTCAAAGCTTTGCTTTAACACAAAGTATCCGTGGGAGTCAGCTGTTGCATCAGATATCGAAGCACAGCAGTATGTTCTTTATGATGGTGTTTCAGATGAAATTAAAAAGGGCAATGTAACATATTGGCACGGTCTTAAAAATGATGTGTTATATCGCCGTCAGTTCTTTAACTATGATTTAGAGAATGAGTGTCACTGGATTCAGGCAATTAATCTGGCTGATTTTACAGTGCCTTATGGTGTTATCCGTGCAGACAAGCTTCGTCTGTTTAGCTGTCCGATTCGCCTGACACTTGGCTCTTATGGTTTCCCGGACAATGGAACACAGATCATCGAAAAGACTGCAGATGGTGCAAAGGCAATTATCTTAAAGGGTCATGATCATACCGGAAGAGAAAAGCAGATGGCAATGACGATTTATGATGGATGGGATGAGCTAGAGATTGTTAAGAGCACAGGAACAAATCCAGATTCAGAAAACTCTATTGTAATTTATGCAAAGACTGCAAGAGAAAAGAAATATGGCTATCAGCCGTATGTACTTATTTCACAGGTTATCACAAAGGAAAGTCTTGAGGATTTCACAGACGATGAGATTTTCCCAATTGAAAAAGTACATTATACAGATACAAAGAAGTGCGGAGGCTATGGCCCTGTAACCATTACACTAAAGGATGGAACAACACGCACTATTGATTTTGAAGGTATTGAGGGACAGCTGATTAGATAACGAGTGTAACCCGGAAGTTCTACGAAGGCGTCTCGGCAAAGAACATTCGCCGAGGCGTTTTCATGGAAAATGTGTAATAGAAAGAAGGCATAAAATGCGTTTTTATACAGGAAAATTAGAAGGAACACAGCTGCTTTTTGCTGGCTTTGAGAAAGATCCTTTTTTATATAAAATAGAAGATTATGGAATGAAATTTTCTGATATGACTGAGCTTGTGTGCACGATTACTGATGAGCAGAAGGATAGGCTTTTAAATGAGAGAGAGGGTAAGCGTGCCTATGCGTTAGATGAAATTCAGATTTTACCACCGATTGTGCGCCCAAGACAAGATGTGGTGTGTCTTGGAATCAATTATTCTGAGCATGCAAAGGAAGCAAGTGCATTTTCTAAAGAAGCATTCACAAAGGACAAGCCATACACTATTTATTTTTCAAAGCGTGTAAGTGAGGCTGCTGGAGATAAGGAGACGATTCCAAGCTATAAAGGCTTAGTGGACAGTTTGGACTATGAGGCAGAGCTTGGCGTTGTGCTTGGCAGGGATGCAAAGGGCGTAAAGGCAGAGGATGCAGAGAAATTCATCTTTGGCTATACGATCATTAATGATTTCAGTGCGCGCAATTTGCAGACACGTCATAAGCAGTGGTATCTTGGAAAGAGCCTTGACAAGCTGACTTCCATTGGCCCATGTATCGTGACAAAGGATGAGATCGGCAATGTTGCAGATCTTGGAATCAGAAGCTATGTAAACGGTGAGCTTCGCCAAAACAGTAACACAGGATTCATGATTCAGACAATCGGTGGTGCAGTTGAAGAATTGAGCGAGGGAATGACGCTTCTTGCAGGAACATTGATTGCGACAGGAACACCTGCTGGTGTTGGAATGGGCTTTAATCCACCGAAATTTTTAAAGACAGGAGATAAAGTGATCTGCGAGATAGACAAGATCGGACGTCTTGAAAATACAATTGGAGAATGAATTATTGACAGAAAAAGAAGACATAATTAGAAAGAAGATTTTATGAAAACAACAAAAAAATATGAAATAGATATGACAAATGGCACGATCATGGACAAGCTCATTACATTTTCGTTGCCACTTATGCTGTCAGGCATTTTACAGCTGATGTTTAATGCCGTGGATATTATCGTGGTGGGACAATTCAGCGGCAGCCGACCGTTAGCAGCAGTCGGCTCAACGAGTGCGCTGATAAATTTGTTTACTAACTTTTTTTATCGGCATTTCACTTGGAACTAATGTGCTGGCTGCACGTTTTTTTGCTTCTGGCAAGATAAAGGAAATGTCTGATACAGTCCATACTTCAATTCTTTTTGCTGCAATAAGCGGTGTTGTGATGATGATTGTAGGACTTTTATTTTCGCGTTTTGCGCTTGAACTGATGAAAACACCTGATGAGGTCATTGATATGGCTGCACTTTATTTGAAAAATTTATTTTGTCGGTGTGCCATTTTTTTATGCTTTATAATTACGGTGCAGCTGTGCTTCGAGCCGTCGGAGATACAAGACGTCCACTAGTCTTTTTAGTGATATCAGGTGCAGTCAATGCCATTTTAAATATGGTATTAGTTATTTTTATTTCATCTTGACGTAGAGGGAGTTGCAATTGCAACAGTGATTTCCCAGATGATTTCCTGCGTTCTTGTACTTCGCTGCCTTTGCAAAACAGATGCGTGCTATCAGCTTCATTTTTCAAAGCTGTCAATAAATGGAAAATATTTACGGCAGATTTTTCAAGTTGGAGTACCAGCGGGAATACAGAGTACCGTAATTAATTTCTCTAATGTGCTGCTGCAGTCATCCGTCAACTCATTTGGCCCAATTGAGATGGCAGGTTATACGGCAGCCAACAATTTGCTTGGATTTTTATATACCTCAATCAATGCTGTTACACAGGCGTGCATGAGCTTTACCAGCCAGAATTATGGAGTTAAAAAGACAAAGCGAATGGACCGTGTCCTAGTTGACTGCATCATTTTGTCAATTCTCATAGCAACAGTCATGGGCGGTGCATTTTACGTTTTTGGACCGCAGATATTAAGTGTCTACAATAAAGAGCCGGATGTAATTAAAAGTGGAATGGAAATCCTTTCATTTACAACGCTGACATATTTTTTATGCGGAATAATGGATCTTTTTCCAGGCGCGATGCGTAGGGAATGGGCATCTCGAGGCGTGCCAATGATCCTATCAATCATCGGAACAGTCGGCACCAGAATCTTCTGGATTTATGTTGTATTTCCAAGAAACCGAGCACTTGATGTATTGTTTATTTCATATCCGGTATCATGGGGACTCACAATAGCAATGCAGGTATGCTGCTTTATACTCGTAAGAAGAAAAGTTCACAGAGAGATACAGTAACATTTGAAGTTACAGTTCATGGATAAGCCAATATTGCGGCAAAGCCCGAAGCATGAACTGTAAACATTTGACGCGGACTTTACACTATTTTTGCAATTCATGGGTTGAAAAACAGAAAGTGAGAGATATAATAAGAAGTTGTGAAAGCAAACTAATTTTGCTTGTAAATTAGAAATAACGGAGGTGAAGTTTTATGGATGGTTGCGATAGTATAGGGCGAAGTAGAAACTGTAGTGTGAATGATTGCGATACAGCGAAAAGCCGCAGTATGCTGCAATTATCCAAAAACTGATCGTTTTGTATTGCTGTTTGCACTGCAGACACTTTGTCCTTTTTTATCACAATAAATTAATTGGATAAATAAGGAGGCAAAACAATGAAAACATTTAATGACAGCAAAAGCCAGCATCTTGAAGAGCTGGAAGCGCTCATCTCCAGTTCATTAAGTGAGAAAGAGCTGGAAGATCGCCTGTCAGATTATCATGACAATGATATTGCTGAGATTTTGGAAAAGCTGATGCCTCAGGAGAGACTGCGTTTGTATCGCATCCTTGGTGTAGACCGTACTGCTGAGATTTTTGCATATCTTGATGATGCAGGCCCGTACATGGAAGAGCTTTCACTAGAGAAGGCTGCAAATGTCGTATCTCACATGGACTCTGATGATGCCGTTGACGTTCTCGAGGATATGGACGAGTCGAGAAAGGCTGAGATCGTTAAACGTTTGGACCATGAGACATCAGAGGATGTCAAGCTGCTGTGGTCATATGACGATGATGAGATCGGAAGCTGCATGACCACAAATTATATCTGTATTCACAATGACTTAACTATTCGTCAGGCAATGAGAGAGCTGATTCGTCAGGCTGGCGAAAACGATAATATTTCTACCATTTATGTTGTGGATGAACAGGATAAATATTATGGTGCAATTGACCTTAAGGATTTGATTGTTGCAAGAGATACGGATACGCTTGAAAGCATTATCAGTCGTTCCTATCCGTATTTGCTAGATAACGAAAAGACAGATGACTGTGTCGATCGTATTAAGGAATATGCAGAGGATTCCCTGCCTGTTTTGACACAGGAAGGAAAAATCGCCGGTATCATCACATCTTCTGACGTAGTAGAGATGGTCGATGATGCAATGGGCGATGATTATGCAAAGCTCGGTGGTTTGACTGCAGAGGAAGATTTAAACGAAACAACAGTTGAGAGTATGAAAAAAAAGACTTCCATGGCTTGTTGCATTATTATTTTTGGGAATGTTAGTTTCTTCTGTAGTCGGCATGTTCGAAGCTGTTGTAGCAGTTTTGCCAGTTGTCATTTGTTTCCAGTCAATGGTACTTGATATGGCAGGTAACGTCGGAACACAGTCACTTGCTGTTACTATCCGTGTACTTATGGATGAGAATTTAAAGGCAAAGCAAAAGCTTGGTCTAATCTTAAAGGAAGCAAGAATTGGTCTTGCAAATGGTTTTGTGCTTGGTGTGATGACACTTGCTGTACTTGGCATATACATTCATTTCTTTAAGGGGTATGATTGGGGACATGCATTTTTGATAGCGGCCTGCGTTGGCGGTGCGCTCATTACAGCTATGGTAATTTCCAGTATCGTAGGAACAGTTATTCCGATGTTCTTTCATAAATTCACGTCGATCCGGCCGTTGCGTCAGGACCACTTATCACCACTGTCAATGACCTTGTTGCAGTTATAACGTATTATGGATTGTCACTTATCATTTTAATTGACATGTTTCATATTGCGGGGTAGAGCCACCCGGGACAGATATTGAGCCACCGTACCTGTCCCGGTGGCTCAAAGAAACAGCGTGCATCCCATCGCCTTAAATTCTTCAATTTTCTTTTGAAGAAGTGGAACGGGAATCTCAAGATATTGGCTGCTGCAGTCAATGCAAAAATATGAGGTAGCGCCGCGATTATAAAGTTTTTTGTGGAGGCCAATCTCATCCTTTGTAAGGATGCGGCCGCACTGCTTGCATTTGTTGCAGGTAGCAGTTGAATGAGTAGTATCCATAAGTTTGCCTCAAAATATATTAAATGGGTTACCCTCTGCCAGTATCGTGTTGGCAGGGGTATTTGTTTTTTTATTATTCAGGGAAAATAAGCTGTGCAATGATTACCTTTGATTCATCAGGAGCGATTTTTGTAGCATAGCTGTCTTCATAGATGCCAAGATCCTCACCAGTGATCGCATCTGTCAGCTGAAGGCGAATGCCAGACTCTGAGTGAATACCAAGATCATCGAAACAGATACCTACATTCTGGGTCCACTGATCCTCAGCAGCAAGATTAAAGAATGCAATCGCAATACGGTTTCCAGACATAAGCTTTTGCGAAGGTGTACTTTCTTGTGTCATCATGATCTACTAAAAATGGTGGGCGGCATTCTTCATCTTGATTGATCTCAATCAGTCCCTTACAGAAGAGGATTTTCTTATTTGCCTCGTCAAGCTTTCTAAGATCAGCACCGATGATAAGCGGAGAGCCTAAAAATGCCCACATTGCGAAGTGCTGCAGATACTGAAGGTCGCTGCAGCCGCCAATTCCTACATTTCCATTTCCGTGCATACCAACGATCAGCATGTCCATATCATTCCAGCAGCCAGGTGCATTGTTTTCCACATTTTCTACCTGACTGATGAAAAGATCCTTGTAGCTCTTTGGACCATCAAAGATATCTCCAGTAGAGCGGTAGCTGTGAGCACCATGAGAGCGCATCCAGCCAGATGGGTCATACATACCCCAGTTGCAGGCTGCAAATAAGATATCGCGTCCAGTGCTGCGAAGTGCCATTGCCATGGTCAGGTAGGCATTCTTTGCATCACCGCTGACAGGAAAATAGCAGAAATCATATTTCAGATAATCAACACCCCACTCAGCAAACTGCTTTGCATCAGAAAATTCATGACCATAGCTGCTTGGATAGCCTGCACAAGTCTTTGTTCCAGCGCAGGAGTACATACCAAACTTTAAGCCCTTTGAGTGAATATAGTCGGAAAGTGCCTTCATACCATTTGGAAACAGTGCCGGGTCAGCAACGAGCTTTCCGTCAACACGCTCACGAAGAGACCAGCAGTCATCAATAATAATATATTCGTAGCCAAGATCACGATAGCCATCCTCTACAATACGGTCAGCCATCTCCTTAATCAGCTGCTCGTTGATTTTGTCTCCGAAAGTATTCCATGAGTTCCAGCCCATAGGCGGTTTTTTTGCGATCATAATTGTTTCTCCTTTTTAAAATTTATATTTGGATTGCCTTTATAATAAAGGGCAAAGTAGAAAAAAGGAATAACATATCATATTGTTTCCTTAACATATCATCGGATTACATAAAAAATGGAGAAAATCTAATTTTCTGGACAAATATATAAAAGTAATCCATTGTACAAAATGAAATATTCAGGTATAGTAGAGCTTGGAACAAAACAGGAGGCAAAAGTATGTTTATACGTATGCAGTAGGGATAGACAGCCGCCACAGAAAAGACGAAATTGTTTATCATTATGAAAAAAGACAGCACTATATTTTAATCTATACAAGAACAACAGCTCAGTTTCAGATTGATGATGAGGAGATTCCGGTAAAAAAGGGAACACTTCTTTTGATCAGTCCAGATAAGCGTGCATCTTATACAGGAGTTTGGGAGGGCTACTGCGATGACTGGATCAATTTTTATGATCCAGACAATCAGCTTGCAAATTTTCGGATTCCGATAAATAAACCAGTAAGCCTCCAGGAAAATATTCCAGTGTCTCAATATATGCAGCTGATGATGAATGCATTTCATTCAGGAATGGCACAGCGTGACAATGTTCTGTCACAGCTTATGATGGCATTCTTTACATTGATTGATAATTATTTAAATTCATCGCTTCCGCAGATTGCACACTATCAAAAGCTTTTGGAGCTTCGAGAGGAAATCTATGCAAATCCGGCACGTCCATGGTCAATACAGGAGCTGGCAGATCAGGTTAGCTTAAGCCCTGCCTATTTCCAGGATCTATATAAAAAGGCGTTTCAGGTATCATGTGGGGCTGATATTATTCAGAGCCGTATCGGAACAGGCTAAGCGATGCTGGCACAGACAAACTGACAATGGAGAGATTGCAGACAGAGTGGGTATAACAGCCCTGTGCATTTCTCCAGACAGTTTCGCAAGTGTACAGGATGTGCACCATCAAAGTGGCGCGAGAATGCGCTGGGAGAAAATATGATGGTTGCAGATCATGGATAAAACAATATTTTTGCCTGTAATAATTAAAAAAGTGGAAGAAGTGTATTTTTTGTAAATATATAGCTGAATGCTTATAAATAAAAAATCTACGATTCATGGATTGTCATGAGAGAAAGTCCTTGCTATAGTTGAAGCAAAAAGATGGAGGTGATCCTCAAATGACAATGGCAGAACAAATTATTAGGGCAAGAAAAAAAGCTGGATTGACACAACGTGAACTTGCAAAACAGCTTAATGTCACCAACAAGGCTGTCTCACGGTGGGAGACTGGTGGCGGAATGCCAGACATTATTCAGTTGGTGCCGTTATGCCGTGTACTTGATCTTTCTCTTCAGGAGCTTTTGGATGGTGTTGAGGAGGGGCTCGGAAAGCAGTTTATCAGCAGTCTTTTGATTCAGCAGACGGATGAGAACAAAAACATTAATACAGAAACGTCAAATGATCATGTTTTTATACGTCCTCAGATACACAGGCAGACGCCAACCTCTACATATATTTTTGGGCATAACCTTGAGCATACACGTGCTTGTATATATGGTGGACTGAGTGCGCAGGTTCTTCGGAATCGCAAATTTGCAGGAAAACCATCAGGAAGTGATGGCTGTGCGGCAGAGTGGATTCCGATAGGAGCTGAGCATACGCTGTATGTGCTTGATTCTGATAATGGCCTACAGACATCGGTTGCTTATACGCATCATAAGGAGATAGGAAAAGAAATGATGGGTACGGGCAAAATGAATCGCAGAAATGAGTGTCAGGCGCTTGATGTACAGCTGTTAAAGGAAAATCATATTTGCGGAATTAGACAGGAAAACCTCGATCTTAGAGCGTGTGAATATAAATTGCGCATTGTTGCAAAAACAAGTGAATTAGTGGAAATTCGTGTAGCATTGATGGAAAACGGCATAGAAGATACAAATGGATTGACATATAGCTTTACCCTTCATCCAGGCGATTGGCAAAAAGAGAACTTTTCAATGCATATTCCGAAGGCAGGAATGTATTCTTTAAGTATTACATTTTCAAAACGTGCAAGGGTTAAATTTGGTGTACTCTCTATGCTGCCATTTGATCATTTTCATGGAATGAGGCGTGATGTGATCGAATGTATGAAAGAGATTGGCATCAGTATGCTTCGTTGGCCGGGAGGCAATTTCGCAGGAGAGTACCGCTGGCAGGATGGACTGCTTGATGCTGATG
>ENA-OQBV01001631-OQBV01001631.1-human-gut-metagenome-genome-assembly--contig:-NODE-1631-length-10737-cov-2.420924_pt1 | contig 10737 bp, 13 predicted proteins | sample MGYA00242750_ERZ504559 | MGnify/ENA primary metagenome ERZ504559 (study PRJEB26092, sample SAMD00036230) | human gut metagenome | host: Homo sapiens | study: EMG produced TPA metagenomics assembly of...
CGTTCCACGCCATGCTGCCTTTTTCTGCAGATGGCATGGCCTGGGTCGTGCCGACCTTCCTCGGGTTGGTCGTGGCCCTGATCCACGTCAAACTGACGGGTTGAAAAGCCTCTTTCCCTAGGCTGACTGCATTGCGCCTGATCCTTTTGGGTCAGGCTTTTTTGTTTAGATGGGTCTTCTGTAACACCGCAGACCCCCCCTTCCTTCACAAAAGACCATTTTTTTGTTATAATAAAGTGTCAATAAAATCGTCAACTCATTGGATAAGGAGGGATTTCCCTATGAAGAAGAACATCATGCTGGCCCTTGTATTAGGCCTGATCCCTGCCAGCCTCGCGGCTGCTTCCCCGCTTGCTGAAATTGCACCGGGCCGTGCACAGATCGATGCCAATGTGACCCTCGGCAGTTCCCTTAAAGGAGAACGGGACGGGCATACAATCGACTTTGACGGCGATACCCGCTATCGTGTTGGAGCGACTGTAGGCATCAGCGATGGACTTGGCCTGGACTATACCTATGCTTCTCATGAAGGCGATGATAACGCTTCAGTCCAGAGTCATCAGGTTAATCTGGTCTACCAGTTCAACCCCTATCTTTACGGTTTTGGTGGCTACGTCCGCAATCGTGCCCATCATCGTGGCTATACGGATAATACCAATGGCTTCCAGGTTGGTGCAACAGGCCGTCTGCCCCTTGGCAAGACCACGCCGTGGGCTAAGTTTGGCATTGGCAATACGATTACCCAATATGAAGTCGGTGTTGGCTATGCCATTACGGATAACTGGGAAGCCAATGTTTCCTATAATGACAGTAAGTACAAGGATTTCAGCGGCGATACGGACGTAAAGACTCATGGCGTCAATGTCGGCGTTTCCTACAAATTCTAATAAAGAGTATAGAGCCGTGCCTTTGGCATGGCTCTTTTTTCGTTGACAAGAAATTGGCTTCAGCCTATTATGTTTATGTGATTAAACGAATAAACGGATAGGCGGAAAGGAGCCCTCGCTCATGAAAGAGAAAGACCTTGCCATTATGGAACAGTTTCGGAAATGTATCCCCATCTTTTCTGTTCTCAATGATACCAAACGGCAGGAAATCATCCTTATCCTTACGGATTTTCCTGGGGAAGGGCTGACCGTAAACGGGATTACGGAACGAATTGACCTTTCAAGACCGGCGGTTTCCCATCACCTGAAAGTCCTCAAACAAGCAGGAGTCATTGGTGTTAGAAGCTGCGGCGTTGAAAATCATTATTACCTCACGTTCAAGGCCGCCCTTAGGAACCTAAAAATCCTTGTTGCCCAGGTTGAAGCAAGCTGCGACCTTCGCTGAAAAAGCCGGATAGGCACCATCTCCTACTTTTTGCTATGTTGCCCCAGCAAATCATAGCACCGTCACAATCTGACGGCATTGCTTCAGAGGAGTAAAGCACATGGAATTTCATGACATCGTGATTCAGCAAAAGTCTTATTTTGACTCGAATTCAACAAAAAGTATAGCCTTTCGCAAGATTATGCTGAAAAAAATTGAGATGATCGTTCTGATGAACGGGAAGATCTTCTTTTGGAAGCTCTGCATAAGGATCTTGGTAAATCACGGGGCGAAGGGTATATGACAGAAGTTGGCATGGTCCGTAGCGAAATCAAGGAAGCCCTGATCAATGTCGAGGCTTGGAGCCATCCTAAAAAGGCAGATGGCTCGCTCCTGACTTTCTTTCCCGCGACGAATCATATTTATACCGAACCGTATGGCGTGGTGCTCATCATCGCGCCTTGGAACTATCCCCTGAATCTTACGCTGATGCCCCTTGTGGGAGCGATTGCGGCAGGAAACTGTGCCATTGTGAAGTGTTCCCCGGAAAGTGTCCATACGAGCCGTGCCATCAAAGATCTTCTTGCGGACCTTTTCCCACCGGAATATATCTATTGTCCGGAGGCAGACTTGCCCTTTGAGACCCTTTGGCAGGAAAGGTACGACATGATTTTTTTCACCGGCAGTCCAGCAGCAGGCAGGATCGTCATGAAGGCTGCCAGCGAGCATTTGACGCCCGTCATCTTGGAATTGGGTGGCAAGAGTCCCTGCCTTGTCGATGCCTCGGCGAACATCGATCTTGCGGCACGGCGCATCGTCTGGGGAAAATTCATGAATGCCGGTCAAACCTGCATTGCCGTGGACTACGTTGTCGTACAGGAAAGTGTAAAGGACGCGCTTCTTGCTGCCATGACAAAAGAGATTGGAAAGCGCTATCCCCATGCTGAAAAAAGTGATGCTTATCCGTCCATCATCAATCAGCGGCATTACGACCGGCTTATTGGCCTCATGAAAACAGAATCTAGCCTTATTGGCGGTGCTGTGAACGCGGAAAAACGCAGGATTGCACCTACCTTGATGCCTGAGGCGGATTTTGATCATCCCATCATGGAAGATGAAATCTTTGGGCCCTTGCTTCCCATAATTGCTGTAAAAGACATGCAAAACGCCGTAGCGCACATCAAAACGCTGCCTAACCCCTTGGCTTGTTATGTGTTCACAGAAAACAAGGCGGTTGCAGAAGCGGTCATTGCCAATCTTTCTTTTGGCGGCGGCTGCATCAACGATACCCTTCTTCACGTGACAAACCCAAACCTACCCTTTGGCGGGGTGGGAAATAGCGGCATGGGAAGTTATCATGGAAAGGCAAGCTTTGATGCTTTTTCCCATAAAAAAAGCATCGTCAAGAACACGACACGCTTTGACATTTCCTTGCGCTATGCCCCGTTTACGGAAAGAAAAGTAAAATGGCTGAAACGCTTCTTCTAGGCTGCATGCATGCGCCAAAGGCATGAAAGAGAATAAAAAAGAAGCATTGGAAAGGGCCCAGCCCATCCGATACAATAAAATCAATGCTAGAACAAAGGAGGAATCCCCATGCTTGGAGAATTCATGTATCATAATCCAACAACGCTCTATTTTGGCTCACAGTCCTTGGAAAACCTGGACCGTGAACTGCCCCTTTATGGACCGAATGTCCTTTTGGTCTATGGCGGCGGTTCCATCAAGAAAAATGGCATCTATGATGCCGTTCTCTCCTACCTAAAAAAGAACCATAAGGTGGTTACGGAAGTTCCCGGCGTCATGCCGAATCCAACGGCTGAAAAGCTTCGGGAAGGCGCCAAAGCGGCCAAAGACAGCAAGGCGGACTTGATCCTTGCCGTTGGCGGCGGATCTTGCTGCGATTTTGCCAAAGGAGTTGCCGTTTCCGCCTATGCTGATGATGATCCCTGGGAAAAGTTCTATGTCCGTTTTGAAGAACCGAAAAAGGAAGACCGGATCGTCCCTGTTGCCTGTATACTGACCATGGTGGGAACCGGGTCTGAGATGAACGCTGGTTCCGTCATTACAAACCATGAAGAAAAGCGTAAAGTAGGGCACGTTTTTGCTGACGCACGCGTTTTCCCCCGTTTTTCCATCCTGAACCCTGAATTTACGTTTACCCTCCCAAAGAGGCAGATGGTAGCTGGGATCTATGATATGTTCAACCATATCTGCGAACAGTATTTTTCTGGCTATGATGATAATACCTCTGATTACCTTGCCGAAGGCCTCATGCGTTCTGTTATTGCCGCCTCCCGCATTGCCATTCAAAACCCCAAGGATTACGAAGCCCGCAGCAACCTCATGTGGACGGCAACGTGGGCCCTTAATACGCTCATTGGTATGGGAAAGACCCAGGACTGGATGGTCCATATGCTGGGACAGGCTGTCGGTGCCTATACGGACGCTACTCATGGCATGACCCTTTCAGCCGTTTCTCTTGCCTATTACCGTTTCCTCCTGCCCTATGGCCTCAGTAAGTTCAAACGTTTTGCTGTGAACGTGTGGCAGATCTGCCCCGACGGCAAGTCGGATGAAACCATTGCCAAAGAGGGGCTTGCCGCTATGGAGGCGTGGATGAAGGAAATTGGTGTTGCCTTGAAGCTTGGCGAAGTGGGCGCCACGGAAGCGATGATTGACGGCATTGCTGATGCGACCTTTATTTTGAAGGGCGGTTATAAAGTCCTGACCAAGGATGAAGTCAAAGCCATTCTCAAAGCAAGTTTTTAAGGAAAAAATGAACTGGGAGCCGTGTCCCTGACATAGAAGAAAGGCGTCAACTTGCGTTTATTTTCAAGTTGACGCCTTTTTCGTTTGCTGCCATTTTTCCAGGGCCTTGCTGCAAAGCATCGTTTTGCGGGCCCTGAAACGGTATGGAAAGGCCGCAGCCGAAGGCAGATATAGGGCTCGGCTTAGGGTGGAGTCTTCCCACCGTTTTTTTGATGGAGAATGCAAAAACAAGGGACAATCGATTCCACAAGCAGTTTCCCGTCCCTATAGGGGTACGTTCACAGGAAGCCCCATATAAAAAAGAACGCCCTTGTTGGACGTTCCCTACGTTATACAATTGGTGCGATTGGCGCGAGTCGAACGCGCGACCCTCTGCTTAGGAGGCAGATGCTCTATCCATCTGAGCTACAACCGCATAACAGTATTATTATACCAGATAGTCCCTAAAAAAACAAAGGCGGGGACACATCATGTGTTCCCGCTGCACCTTATTTCACGATATAGGCACTCGTGATTTCCGCGATGTACTGGATATGACGGTCTTTGTTGCCGTTTTGATCTGCTGGATACCATTTGCCTTCCTGTTGAGCCAGGTTTTCCAGGGCTTCGACCTGGCGGAAGAGAACCTTGCATTCAAAGGTTAGGGGCAGTTCCTTGAATGCCGGTGCCTTGACAGTTTCACCTTGCTGTACCGTCAGGCTGAGGGTCTTGATTTTATCAAGGTCACGCCCCGATTTTGATCCGCAGACCTTGATGATTTCAGGATCAACGGCGCCCAGGGGGACATTCACCGTAAATTCTCCTGACGCATCGAGATAGTCCCGGGTCAAGCGGCTTTCCCGTACATAGACCGTGAGGACGGGCTTTCCCCAGTTGGTGCCCAGGGCGCCCCAGCCGATGACCATCGTGTTCATGGCGCCTTTTTTTCGGTTGAAAGGAGAACGCCTTTGGGGAGGGCCTTCATCAAGGCTTCAGCATAGGAAAAAGGTTCAATGTGTTCATTCATGGGAATGTACCTTCTTTCTTATCATTCTTACGTTTTCATTATAACAAAAGCTGTCAATGGTGCTTGCAAGGCCGGAAGGCCTTCGCTATACTGAAAGAGAAAATGAAAGGAGGATTCCTATGAAAAAGACTGTTATTTCCTTCCTGATGGCTGGCTTGCTTCTTATAGGCATGCCCGCCCTTGCTCAGGAAGGAGATTTGCCTGATCCCGAGTGGCAGGCTGTTGTCACGGAACAGGGCGGCACCCGCTGGGATCTTGATACAGCGACCATCATGAAGCGCGGTGAGGGCCGCGTGGCAGGCTTCCGCAAGACCCAGCCCGATGGTTCGTATGCGCTTACCCTCGGCCTTTTTACGAAGGATCGCCGTATGGCGCCCATTATGAAGCTTTCTGTAACGAAGGATCATGAGATCAAGGAGCGGTGGCGCGCGGAAAAAGAGGAGTGGGTGACCATTGAACCAGGTTCCGTCTTGGAGAAGATTTATGATGCTGTCTGGAAAGCCCCTGTTTCTGAACCCCTTTCAAAAGATTCGGATCACGCCTAAGGAAAGGAACTGAAATGGGAAAGGAAATCGAAATGAAGCTCCTGACGACCCGGGCGGGATGCCACAGGCTCTTTGCCGCTAGGACCGTCACGAAAACCGCTCTTCCGGTAACGGAAAAGCGTCTTAGCCTCAAAAATATATATTATGATACAAAAGATGGTGCCTTGAACCGGGAACGCATGGCCTACCGCGTGCGTGTCACCAATGGCAGCGCTTATGAAGCGACCATCAAAACAAAAGGTACATCCACAGGAGGCTTTTCTGTCCGCGGTGAATATACCGTGCCCCTAAAGGACGAAACGCCTGTGACGGAAGGTTTTCCTCCCGAAGTGACGAGGCGCCTGAAGGACCTGCTTCATGGGGAATCACTTGTTCCAACCGTGACGATCACTTTTGCGCGCACGCCATGGACCTTGCGGCAGGAAAAAGCCGTGTCGAGCTCTCCCTTGATGAAGGCATCATAGAAAGCGGCGACCGTTCCCAATCCCTTAGGGAGGTGGAATTTGAACTCAAAGAAGGGGACCCTGCTGCCCTTTTTGAGCTTGTCAGCCATCTTGCAGGTGAAATCCCCCTCTATCCGGAAGACCGGAGTAAGCTCGAACGAGGTCTTTTCCTTCTTGCAGGAAAGACACCCCAAGAGTCCTGCGACGATGCTGTTAAAGTGCCCAAGACCTTTGCAGATGCTGCGCGTTTCCTTAGGGAAATCCTTCATGACCTAGGTGGTTTCTTTAACGGCACTGGAAAGAAAGCACCTATTGCTGACCGCCTGATCCTTTTTGCCGATTTTGGGAAGAAAAGGCCTTGGGCGGGGACGAGGCGGCGCGCCTTCGGGAAGCGGCAGCCCATTTTGAAACGGATGACGCTGCCTATCTGGAAGAAGATCTTGAAGAGGGACGGATTGCCGCGCTGCTTTGGCAGTGCCTTGCGAAGGTCTACACCAAATCCCATGAGGAAGAAAGCTATTTTTAGCGGGAACTTCCACGGGCAAAAAAATAAAAGTCAAAAATCAAAAAAAGTATTTGACATTTTGACTTTTGGTGAGTACAATAAACCCAGGAAGTGCGAAATGACTTCCTGGGTCTTTTCCTTTGAAAGATCCTGTTTTCTTAGAAGGGATGGGGCGATGTAACCCAAGTCAAGATCGTGATGAGCTTTATGATGGCCTCTGGCAGGGCCCACATGGCAGCGGCTGCCGCAAGAACGGCCAGAAGTCCGATGATGAGATGCAGTTTCTTTGAGAAGCGGTCCATCAGGACTTCCGTATTGAGCAGTTCGTAGCAGCGCTGGAGCACCTTTAGTTTGGTGTTGATATTTTCCCGCCATACGTCAGCCCGCAAAAGATACATGTACCGGGCGTAGACGCGGGCGTTGAAGACATCCTCTGTGACTTGGAGGGCGTTATCAACATTGCTCGTAAGGACGCTCATGTCGGCCATGACTTCCATGAGCTCATTGCGGACCTTGCGGAAGGTCTTGGCCTTACCGCGGGATCCGGGTTCGGTTGCTTTGTCGATTTCGTCGTATGTGCTGTCGATGGCTTTCCGGAGGGCATCATCGTAGTAGCGCAGTTCGAGGAACTGGGCATTGGCAAATTCAAGGAGGTCCGGCAGGTCCGTGCTTCCCGTCCGATCCAGCATAATCGCTGTATCCCACGTCAGGTAGATGACATCGTCCTTGCTGTAGGAGAAGCGGTTTACGAGGGCATCCTTCCTCGTTTCTTCGCTAAGCGGCGTCTTGTCCTTCATGATAAGGGCCGCCAGGTCCCAATCGGGGAGCTTGTCCTTGAAATAGTAGACGACAAAATCCTCATCAAAGTCGGAAATGCGCATCTTCGTGCACGCCGGCCGGATCGTATCCGTGATGGCATCGATGTATTCGCGGACCACGTTTTCTGGCAAGGAGTCGACGGCAATGGTCAGGTTTTGGTATTTTTCATAGGAAATGTCTTCCGGGACTTCCAAATGAAAGATAAGACTGACGACGCCAATGTCAAAGATGCGGGCCTTGATGACCGCTGTGTATTGGTCCCCGGCAAATTCCATATCATGGGTTCCCAATTCAACAAGGACCGGGGGATTCTGAAAACTGATGGAGTTTGGTGCACTCTTTTCAAATCGCAGACGGGATGCAATCTTGTTCCGGCTGGTCCAGATGGCTTCCACGACATTGAGGTCGATTTCATCGGCGACGTCGAAAAGGTGGTAAAGGATAATGGATGAATTCATAAAAGCCTCCTTAACTAGGCAGCAAAAAAAGCAAAGTTCCTATCATCCTTTTTCGACAGCAGCCTTGTTTTTCCTTCCTATCAGGAAGATTACATAAAGGCGTTTTGCACGCCTTCCCCTTTGGGGGATTGGTAACAGGGGTATTTCCCCATTTTCGTGGCCCTTGGGCCCTTATCCATAGAATAAAAATTTTAGGCAGCATGCGGAGGTGTTTATGATGCAGTCAGAACGTTTCAGTGAAGAAGTCAAAAGTTTATTGGAAGCCAGTCAGCAGCAAGCTGTCATGAACTATAACCAAGAGGTGGGAACCGTCCATCTCCTGTCAGCCATGATGAGCGAACCTGATAGTTTCCTCCATTATGTCTTAAAGAGCCTTCATATCGAGGAAAACGACTTCAGTCGTGACCTTGACCATTTGGTGAAGGCCGTCCCGTCTGTGAAGGGAACGGACCAGCTTAGTATGTCCACGGGGATGGCAAGGGTCTTTGCCCTCGCGGAAAAAGCAGCCGGCCAAAATAAGATTACCGGAGCCCATCTGCTGGCTGCCCTCTGTGAAGATGGCGATAGCGATGTGGTTTCCCTCTGCCGCAAGTACGGCATTACCCGTTCGGCCATCCGTGGTCTCGTCGACCGCTATGAAGGCGGCAAGGACAGTGACGAAACCGCAAGACCTTGGAAAAATATGGGCAGGATCTGACGGCTAAGGCCCGCAAGGGAGCCCTTGATCCGGTCATTGGTCGTGACGATGAGATCCGCCGTACCGTTGAGATCCTGTCTCGTCGGAAAAAGAACACCCTGTCCTCATTGGGGAACCGGGTGTTGCAAGACGGCTATTGTAGAAGGCCTTGCCCGCCGGATCGTGGCAGGCGACGTGCCTGAATCCTTAAAGAACAAGACCCTCTATGCCCTGGATCTTGCGTCCCTTGTTGCTGGGGCCAAGTACCGCGGTGAATTTGAAGAACGGTTGAAATCGGTCCTCAATGAAATCGCCAAATCAGACGGTCAGATTCTCCTCTTCATCGATGAAATCCACACCGTCGTCGGCGCCGGCGCGTCCGAAGGCTCCATGGACGCCGGCAATATTCTGAAACCGATGCTGGCCCGCGGCGACCTGCGCTGCATCGGGGCTACGACCCTCAACGAATACCAGAAATACATCGAAAAGGACGCTGCCCTCGAACGGCGTTTCCAGCCGGTCATGGTCGACCAGCCGTCCGTCGAAGATACGATCACCATTCTCCGCGGCCTGAAAGAACGCTATGAAGTCCATCACGGCGTCCGCATCCGCGATAAGGCCTTGGTTGCGGCTGCCGTCCTCTCGGACCGCTATATCTCGGACCGCTTCCTGCCCGACAAGGCCATCGACCTCGTCGACGAAGCCGCTGCCAAGCTACGCACAGAAATCGAATCCATGCCGACGCCGATCGATGAATTGAGCCACAAGATCATGCAGCTCGAAATCGAAGAACAGTCCCTGACCAAGGAAACGGACGACGCTTCCAAAGAGCGGTTGGCTAAGATCACGGCTATGAAGCAGGAATTGAAAGAAAAAGAAAACCAGCTTAAATCCCAATGGGATACGGAAAAACAGTCCATCCTGCACACCCAGGAACTGAAAAAAGAAATCGACGCCGTCAAAGGCGAAATGGCTCAGGCCGAACGCAACTACGACTTGGCCAAGGCCTCGGAACTGAAGTACGGCAAACTGCCGGAACTGGAAAAACAGCTGGCGGAACAGGAAGCACATATCAACCAGCAGCAAGATTCGCAGCTCCTCAAAGAAGAAGTCGGCGAAGAAGACATCGCCCAAGTCGTCAGCCGCTGGACGGGGATTCCCGTCACCAAGATGATGACCGGCGAACGGGAAAAACTGCTCCACCTCGACGAAACGCTCCATGAACGCGTCGTCGGTCAGGACGAAGCCGTCAGCGTCGTCAGCGACGCCATCATCCGCGCCCGTGCCGGCATCAAAGACCCGAACCGTCCTATCGGTTCCTTCATCTTCCTGGGACCGACCGGCGTCGGCAAAACAGAACTTGCCAAGACCCTGGCCGAAGCCCTCTTCGATGATGAACGGAACATCATCCGCATCGACATGTCGGAATACATGGAAAAGCACACCGTCTCGCGCCTGATCGGGGCGCCTCCGGGATACGTCGGCTATGACGAAGGTGGTCAGCTCACGGAAGCCGTCCGTCGCCGTCCGTACAGCGTCATCCTCCTCGACGAAATCGAAAAGGCTCATCCCGACATCTTCAACGTCCTCTTACAGATTCTCGATGACGGCCGCCTGACCGACGGCAAGGGCCGCGTCGTCAACTTCAAGAACACCATCATCATCATGACCAGTAACCTGGGCTCTCATGAAATTTTGGAAACACCGGACTACGAACAGGCCAACCAGAAAGTCCGCGACCTGCTCAAACAGTACTTCCGTCCGGAATTCCTCAACCGTGTCGACGACATCGTCGTCTTCAAGGCCTTGCAAAAAGACCAGGTACGTAATATCGCGGCTATCCTCTTGGAACGCCTCGGTCAGCGTCTGGAAAAACAAATCAAGATTAAACTCACCTGGACCGATGAAGCCCTGCAGGAATTGGCCGACAAGGGATTCGATCCCCAGTTCGGTGCCCGTCCCCTGCGCCGCCTCATCACCCACACCGTCGAAACGTCGTTGAGCCGCAGCATCATTGCCGGCACCATTCGCGAAGGCGATACGGTTGCCATCGGCTTTGACGGAACGGATTTACCTTCACTCCCATGGTGAGCACAAAGCATAACTAAAACCAGCCTCATGGGGTTTTAACATATCCCATGGGGCCCTTTTTAGTTTACAAGTTCCCAAAAAACAGTATATAATTAATTGTAACTAAGTAAC
>ENA-OQBV01001634-OQBV01001634.1-human-gut-metagenome-genome-assembly--contig:-NODE-1634-length-10719-cov-1.303059_pt1 | contig 10719 bp, 11 predicted proteins | sample MGYA00242750_ERZ504559 | MGnify/ENA primary metagenome ERZ504559 (study PRJEB26092, sample SAMD00036230) | human gut metagenome | host: Homo sapiens | study: EMG produced TPA metagenomics assembly of...
GGCCATTGAACTCCTGACAGGTTTTGACGATGAAGAGGCGCACGAGATTGCCCTCATGATTCATCAAAAGAATGAAGAACGAAAAGAGATCGTCCAAGCTATCTATGACGAAGCCAAAACCATGGTCGACCCAAGTTTGTCTGCCCAAGTCTTGGCCAGGGAAGGCTGGAATCCGGGAGTGCTTGGCATTGTCGCTGGTCGTCTATTAGAAGAGCTTCATCAGCCGGTCGTTGTTTTAAGTATCGAAGATGGACGGGCTAAAGGAAGCGCTCGGAGTCCTGAGTCGGTCAATATCTTTGATGCCCTCGATCCCCACCGGTCGCTCTTTGTCGCTTTTGGGGGGCATGCCGGTGCAGCAGGGATGACGCTTGAGGTGGACCAACTCCCTGCCTTGTCTCAGGCTCTTACGGATTACATTGCAGAACAAGAGGTGGATCTCAGCAGCAAGTCTAGCTTAGCCATCGACGAGGAACTGCATCTAACAGAACTAACGCTTGAGACCTTGAAAAGCTTTGATCGCTTGAGTCCTTTTGGCATGGACAATAAGAAGCCGGTCTTTCTGGTCCGTAACTTCAAGGTAGAAGGGGCGCGCTCGATGGGAGCCGGCAATACCCATTTGAAACTCAAAATTTCTCAAGAAGATGCGACCTTTGAGGTGGTTGCCTTTGGCTTGGGAAGCTTAGAGGCAGAGTTTGCACAGGCGCAAGACCTAGAGCTAGCTGTGCAGTTGTCGGTCAACCAATGGAATGGCCAAACAACCTTGCAGCTCATGCTGGTTGATGCGCGTGTGGACGGCGTGCAGCTCTTTAATATCCGCTCTAAAAATGCCAGCCTCCCCGCAGGTGTTCCCGTTCTTGATTTTACTAAAGAACTGCCAGATCTGACAGGGGCATCCGCTGTTGTAGTTGGAAATATCCCTGAGGATTTAGAGCAACTACGGCAAATCTTCCAAGAGCATGATTTCCAGGCCGTTTATTTCAAAAATGAGATCGCCAAAGCCTACTATCTGACAGGATACGGTAGCAGGGACCAGTATGCCAAACTCTATAAAACCATCTATCAGTACCCAGAGTTTGATGTCCGCTACAAACTCAAAGACCTAGCGGCCTATCTCAAGATTCAGCAGATCCTCTTGGTCAAAATGATCCAGATCTTCCAAGAGTTGGGATTCGTGACCATTGAAAATGGCATCATGAAGGTTAATAAAGAAGCAGAAAAACGCGAAATCGCAGAAAGCAGCATCTACCAAAACCTCAAACAAACTGTGAAAGAGCAGGAGTTGATGGCCCTTGGAACGGTTCGTGAAATCTACGTTACCTGACAGGGCAGGCCTCATGAAAAAACATCTAAAAAAATTACCTCTGGCTCAGCCCCTTACCTGCTTGTTGCTCTTTATTGGTTGGGAATCTACCTGAGTCTCAAAAACCCCATGGAAGAAATCAACTATGCTGAAAATGGTGGATGGATGCGCTATGTGATGTTTAAGCCCTTTACAGAAACGATAGGAAACGATGGTATCTGGAAAGAAGACGAGGATTTTCAGACCTACCCCTATTCTAAAGGAATTATCGGTGGAAACGAAGAACTGTCTGTGCTAATGTTTAGGGAAACTCCCGACTGGACCTATATGTATGATCTTGAACTGCAAAAAGGTGTGACTCTTGGTTTTATGTTTAAATACAACTCGTCTAAAAAGCTGTTTTTCCAGAAAGAGGTCTACCTTTCTAAAGAAGATACTACCTACGAGGGCCAAAAACTCCTTGATCAACTTGCCGCCTACGGCAAAGACCGTACTTGGTTGAAAAAGCAAAGTAAGAAAGTGGCCGAGCAATACATCCTTGGCACCTGGTTTAAGAATGGAAGTTCCCGTTATTCCTTGAAAAACTTGGGAGATATGAAAATCGAGTACAACAAATTGATAGAAGAATAGTAAGTTTTTTTGGAATCCAATCCCACATCATTTTTCGGATGTGGGATTTTTGCTATTGACCGAGTAGCTTGGGAAAATGATTTGGCAAAAAATGATGCAAGTTAGTGGAATTCATGATATAATGGAATGTAAAAAATTTTTTATGAAAGAAAGTTAACCATGAATTTAAAAGATTACATTGCAAGCATTGAAAACTATCCACAAGAAGGTATTACCTTCCGTGATATCAGCCCTTTGATGGCAGATGGCAATGCTTATAGTTATGCGATTCGTGAAATCGTTCAATACGCGACGGATAAGAAGATCGACATGATCGTTGGTCCTGAAGCGCGTGGGTTCATCGTTGGATGTCCGGTCGCTTTTGAGTTGGGAATTGGATTTGCGCCTGTTCGGAAGCCTGGTAAATTGCCACGTGAAGTCATCTCTGCTGACTACGAAAAAGAATACGGTGTGGATACCTTGACCATGCACGCCGATGCTATCAAACCAGGTCAACGCGTTCTTATCGTCGATGACCTCTTGGCAACAGGTGGTACGGTGAAAGCAACCATCGAAATGATCGAAAAACTCGGTGGAGTCGTCGCAGGTTGTGCCTTCTTGATCGAGCTCGATGATCTTAAAGGCCGCGAAGCGATCGGCGATTACGACTACAAAGTCTTGATGCATTACTAATATAGTCTAATACTATAACTGGCTACAGAAAAACCATAATTGAAAACTATAAGCTCCTATCATATAATGTTAGTTAAGAACTTGTAAGATGGGAGCTTTTTATGCCAATTACCTTAGATAAGAAATTACCAGCAGTTGATATTCTTCGCTCAGAAAATATTTTTGTCATGGATGATATTCGGGCAACTCACCAAGATATTCGTCCGATGAATGTTCTGATTTTGAATCTCATGCCGACTAAGGTAGCCACTGAGACTCAACTGTTACGCCTCCTGGCCAATACTCCCTTGCAGATCAATGTGGATTTCCTCTATATGACCAGCCATGAGTCCAAGACAACAGCAGCAGAGCATATGGAAGTCTTCTATAAATCCTTTGAGGATATTAAAGAGAATTATTATGATGGCCTGATCATTACGGGAGCTCCAGTAGAGAAATTGGCTTTTGAGGAAGTGGATTACTGGGAGGAGTTAACAAAGGTCTTTGCTTGGTCGAAGCGCCATGTTTTTTCAACCTTGCATCTTTGTTGGGGTGCGCAAGCTGGTCTCTATTACCGCTATGGGATTGAAAAAGTAGCTCTCTGTGACAAGCTATCAGGGATCTATGAGCAAACAGTCATGAATCCACAGAACCGATTGATGCGTGGTTTTGACGATGCTTTTTTGGCTCCTCACTCACGTTATACGGATGTCCCCCTCAAAGAAGTGCTAGACAAGAGCAACTTGCAAATCTTAGCTCAAGGCGGTGAAGTAGGGCTATCTATTCTGGCCAGTCCAGACCTTCGAGAGGTCTATAGTTTTGGTCATCTGGAGTATGACCGTGATACCTTGGCCAAGGAATACCAGCGGGATGTGAAAGCGGGCTTGAATCCAGATCTTCCTAAGAACTATTATGATCAGGATGACAGCAGTCGCGATCCTCGGATGCGGTGGAACTTAGCGGCAGCCAACTTCTTTAGTAATTGGATCAATTATGCAGTTTACCAAGAAACTCCTTATCGTTTGGAGGAGTTAGAAAAGATATTTCATTTTATTGGTTACCTATAAAGGGGTAGTATGACATATTCACAAGCATTTAAGTCGGGCAATTTGGTCTTACCAAGTGCCTTACTTTTCCATTATCAACACTTATTTAAAGACGCAGAGGATTTTCTGGTTTGGCAGTTCTTTTATTTGCAAAATACGACCAACCAATCCAGCCTCACGCCGAATCAAATTGCAGATGCGATTGGCAAGTCTGTCACAGAAGTGAACCAGTCTATGTCTCGCCTGACCAACCAAGGTTTACTCCAATATCGGACTATTGAGCTAGATGGAGAGATTGAAGTTCTTTTTGATGCGACTATTGCCCTCGAACGCCTGGATGACTTGCTTCAGAGTAGGACAGAGGCGTCTCAGCGTGGGCAAGACAAGCAGGCAGAGAATGAACTGGCTGATTTGGTCAAAACCTTTGAGCAGGAGTTGGGACGTTTATTGACTCCATTTGAAATCGAAGATTTGACACAGACAGTCAAACAGGACCAAACGGATCCAGACATTGTTAAGGCTGCCTTGAGAGAAGCTGTCTTTAATGGCAAGCCTCACTGGAAATACATCCAGGCCATCCTGCGCAATTGGCGACGTGAAGGCATTACTAGTTTGACACAATTAAAAATCAAACAGCAAGAGCGGGAAGCTCTTCAGCCTGAAAATGTCACTGTTTCAGATGATTTCTTACAGGCCATGGATTTATGGAAAGATTAAAAAAACTAGCACTCATAAAGTGCTAGTTTTTTCGTTTATAAATAGTCTGCGTAGGCTTTTTCTAGTTTGGTGAGGAGCTCTTGTTTTTCCTCGTCGCTAGCTAAAGGAAGCCTGGATGGCATCGACATTGTGCTGGTAAAAGTCAGCTGGTGTCGTTTGAGTGCTGGTGGTAGAGGGCATACTCCTTGGTCAAATCCGTATCAGATACGGTCCGGTTATCGGTGTTGATACTGATATGGGCTTGTGCTTCCTTCATCTTGAGGTAAGGGAAGTCCTCCACAGTAGTAGCAGCCTTGGTTTGAAGGTTACTGGTCAAGCAGAGCTCACCGGTGACCCCATTTTTCACAAACTCTTTTAGAAGTTCTGGTTCATCCGCTAGCAAGGTCACGTGGCCATTTCGTTTGATACCATAGGCCATGGATTGAGCGACGTTGGCTGGACAGTGGCACTCGCCAGCATGCAGGGTCATAGGACGGTTGTAACTTTTAACCTGTTGGATGAGGGCATCAATGGCTTGTGGTGGGTAGTGGTGTTCATCCCCAGCGAAGTCAAAGCCGACAAAATCTTGATCCCTAACTTGGTTGGCTTCTGCCAGGATACGAGAGGTGAGTTCTTGATCCGACTGGCGCATACCACAAACGAGGGCTTTTGCAACAATGCCAAATTCATCCTGGGCTTGGCGCAGTCCTTCACAGACAGCATCGATAGTTTCTGGGACAGTGAGCCCTTGGTCCATGGACAATTCTGGGGCAAAACGAACCTCAATGTAGACGACATTTTCGAGAGCAGCTTGCTTGGCCACATCATAAGCAGCAAGGGTCAGGGCTTCCTTGGTCTGAAGGAGAGGGCGAATGTAGTCAAAGGCCTCCAAATAGTCCAAAAGATTCTCACAGTGGGCAGGTGCAGTGACATGGTGCTTGAGCTCTTCATCGCTAGCAGGAAGGTCAATATTGGCCATTGCTGCCAATTGGCGAATAGTAGGAAGAGACAAGGAACCGTCTAAGTGGCAGTGTAATTCTGTCTTTGCCAAACTATGAAAGTCAATCGTGGACATATTTTTTCTCCATAAAATGTATTTTTTCTATACTATCATTTTGCCAAGAAAAGTCAAGTATAGCTAGCGTAGCAGATTTTTGAAAGGAGCGTCTGGATTTGATATGCTAGTAGTAACTTAGAAAAAGGAGAAAAGAGATGTCAGACTATCAATTACCAGAAGTATGGGAAGCACCCAGTCAAATGGGTGGAGCTTGGGGTGGCTTGAACCAACCAACAGCAGGTGCCCGTTTTGAACAGACTCTTCCAAAAGGTCGATCAGCCTTTCCAACTCTATACCCTTCCAACCCCAATGGAATCAAGGTGACTATTATGCTGGAGGAACTAAAAGAGTTAGAAGTGGATGCAGGCTATGATGCTTAGCAAGCCAAATCACCCTTCTGGTGAGGCTTTACAGGCACTCCTGGAGAAAAATAAAGACCTCCTAGCTTCTTCAGAGCTCACTCCTGAAGCGCTTGGAACCGCAAAAACAGGTCTAGAGACCTTGATTGCACTCCTGAAAGAAGATAAGCCAGCTGTCTTTGTAGACCCTGCGACTGGAGTCGAAGTTCAATTCTCCAACATAGAGCCAACCGTTGTCAAAGGACTAAAAGTCGCAAAAGTTGAAGCCAATCAGGCAGAAAAAAGAAGAGCTGAAGGGACGAGAAGCGACTATCTTTGATATCGAAGGAGTCGATGCAAGTGGTCAGGATGTCGATACACAGCATTCATCACTTGTGAAAATACCTGTGGATAAAGATAGAGAAGTGGAGCAAGTCCTCTTCTTCCCAGAAGGTCAAACACCTCAATCTTTAGCCTTGAGCGTGTAGGAGATGTAGTCATCTTACAGCTCCACACTTACTCACTATGCGATTGTCTACAAAACTCAAAAGATAGAGGTACCGGATCAGCCAATCCAGCCAGATCAACCTGTGACACCGGACCAACTGATCCAGCCAGAGAAACCTGCGACACCGGATCAACCGGTTCAGCCAGAGAAACCTGCGACACCAGATCAACCGATTCAGCCGGAGAATCCAACAAAACCAGACCAACCGGATAACAATCAAACATCACCAGAACAATTGAATCCGACGAAACCAACTGATCCATTGAATCAAAAGGAAAATGGACCAGATCTTCTGGATCAACGAGTTCAACAAGTTTTGAGTCGTTACTTAACACCGTCTAAAGAAGATTCTTCTCAACAAGATCCAACCAGCAAAGAAACTGACAAGGAATTGCCAACAACTGCAAGTTTAGAGGCACTTTTGCAGCAGAAGCTGTTCTCTTAGCAGCACTTGGAGGCTTCCTCTTGGCCGGTAAGAAGAAAGAAGAATAACGTTTTCTAGAGGCTTAAAAAAGTTAAAATCAATCATAAACCTCCTTTGTGAAAAACAAGGGAGGTTTCATGATGTAGATTCTGAATCAGGAGCATCAATCCAGATAGCTATTATGAAGTAGAAATCCTACATATTTTTCTACCTCTTTTACATCTTTTGTGATATAATTATCATGTATAAAAAAAGAAGGAGTCATATCCAATGGCAAATTGACTGTTAAAGACGTTGACTTGAAAGGGAAAAAGTTCTCGTCGTGTTGACTTCAACGTTCCTGTAAAAGATGGCGTGATTACAAACGACAACCGTATCACCGCTGCTCTTCCAACAATCAAGTACATTCTTGAACAAGGTGGACGTGCAATCCTCTTCTCTCACCTTGGACGTGTAAAAGAAGAAGCTGATAAGAAGGCAAATCACTTGCTCCTGTAGCTGCTGACTTGGCTGCTAAATTGGGTCAAGACGTTGCTTTCCTTCCAGGTGTTACTCGTGGTGCTGAATTGGAAGCAGCGATTAACGCTCTTGAAGATGGACAAGTTCTCTTGGTTGAAAACACTCGTTTTGAAGATGTTGATGGCAAGAAAGAATCTAAAAATGATCCTGAACTTGGTAAATACTGGGCATCACTTGGAGATGGTATCTTCGTAAACGATGCATTCGGTACAGCTCACCGTGCACACGCATCTAACGTTGGTATCTCAGCAAACGTTGATAAAGCTGTTGCTGGTTTCCTTCTTGAAAACGAAATTGCTTACATCCAAGAAGCAGTTGAAGCTCCAGAACGTCCATTCGTGGCTATCCTTGGTGGTTCAAAAGTTTCAGACAAGATCGGTGTTATCGAAAACTTGCTTGAAAAAGCTGATAAAGTTCTTATCGGTGGTGGTATGACTTACACATTCTACAAAGCACAAGGTATCGAAATCGGTAACTCACTTGTAGAAGAAGACAAATTGGATGTGGCGAAAGCTCTTCTTGAAAAATCAAACGGTAAATTGATCTTGCCAGTTGACTCAAAAGAAGCAAACGCATTTGCTGACTACACTGAAGTGAAAGACACTGAAGGTGAAGCAGTAGATCTAGGATTCCTTGGTCTTGATATCGGTCCTAAATCAATCGCTAAATTCGACCAAGAATTGACTGGTGCGAAAACAGTTGTATGGAACGGACCTATGGGTGTATTTGAAAACCCTGACTTCCAAGCTGGTACAATCGGTGTGATGGACGCTATCGTGAAACAACCAGGCGTTAAATCAATCATCGGTGGTGGTGACTCAGCTGCTGCAGCGATCAACCTTGGTCGTGCAGACAAGTTCTCATGGATCTCTACTGGTGGTGGTGCTTCTATGGAACTTCTTGAAGGTAAAGAACTTCCAGGATTGGCTGCTCTTACAGATAAATAATCTAATGAGAATTAAGAGGCTGGGACAAAAGTCCTAGCCTCTTAATTGTCTTTGCATTGTCGAGCAAGACGCAGTGGTTGAGTGGGCTCTACTACGCTGATTTCATCAGCTTTTACAGCCCTACTCAACTGTGCGGAGGTGGGACGACTAAATTCGAATTCTGACGAATTACCGATTTCTGTCCCACTCTCTTTTCTTTCTATTTTTACCTGTTCTCTCCTTTCTGAAAATATGGTAGAATAATAGAGATAGAAAGATAGGTGACCATGGATTACTTTAAACGACACAAATTTGATTGGTCAAAATTCCGTTTGGGGATGAGAACCTTTAAAACAGGGATTGCCGTTTTTATAGTACTACTTATTTTTGGAATATTTGGCTGGCGCGGCCTTCAGATCGGGACCTTGACAGCTGTTTTTAGTTTGAGGGAAGACTTTGATAAGAGTGTCCACTTCGGGGCTTCGCGTGTCATGGGCAATAGTATCGGAGGTTTTTATGCTGTTTTGTTCTTCCTTTTAAAAACGCTCTTTCATGGGGCGTATTGGGTGACTCTGATTTTTGTACCCATTGCGACCATGTTAACCATTATGACAAATGTCGCTATGAATAATAAAGCAGGAATTATTGGAGGAGTTTCGGCAATGCTGATCATTACCCTCTCGATTCCTAACGGAGAAACCTTCTTGTATGTTTTTGCCCGAATATTTGAGACCTTTATTGGCGTTTTCGTTGCGATTTTGGTCAATTCGGATGTGGATCGCATTCGCGATTTTCTCAAGAAACACAAAAAACCTATGTAAGATTATATAACATTTAATCTTGACATAGATTTTTTTTCGATATAATAGAATAGAAAGAGGAATGGTATGAAGGAAAAGGAATTACGACGCTCGCTGGCAGTCTTTCCGATTGGCAGTGTTATGAAGCTGACCGACTTGACAGCTCGCCAGATTCGTTATTATGAAGATCAGGGATTGATTTCTCCTGATCGGACAGAAGGCAATCGCCGCATGTATTCGTTGGACGATATGGACCGCCTGCTTGAGATCAAAGATTATATCTCAGATGGCTTCAATATTGCGGATATTAAGAAAAAATATGCGGAAAAAGAGCAAGAGCAAACCAAGGTTGTCAGTCAAGAAGAGATCCGTAAGGCTCTTCATCGTGACATTATTCAGCAAAGTCGCTTCACATCTTCCCCATCGCCATATGGTCAATTTCGTTGATCATTTCATAAGCTTGTAATCTATTTTAAGGAGACAAAAATGTCAATTACTGCTGCAGATATTCGCCGTGAAGTAAAAGAAAAAAATGTTACTTTTATTCGCTTGATGTTCTCTGATATTTTGGGAACCATGAAGAACGTCGAAATTCCAGCTACCGATGAGCAACTGGACAAGGTTCTTTCAAATAAAGCCATGTTTGATGGTTCTTCTATCGAAGGATTTGTCCGTATCAACGAATCAGATATGTATCTTTACCCAGATTTGGATACATGGACAGTCTTCCCTTGGGGAGATGAAAATGGTAGTGTAGCTGGCTTGATCTGTGATGTCTATACGACAGAAGGAGAACCATTTGCAGGAGACCCACGTGGCAACTTGAAACGTGCCCTTCGTCATATGGAAGAGCTTGGATTCAAATCCTTTAACCTTGGTCCAGAACCTGAATTCTTCCTCTTCAAGTTGGATGAAAATGGAGATCCAACTCTTGAAGTAAACGACAAAGGTGGCTATTTTGACTTAGCTCCAACAGACCTTGCAGATAACACTCGTCGTGAAATCGTAAATGTCTTGACCAAAATGGGCTTTGAAGTAGAAGCCAGTCACCACGAAGTAGCCGTTGGTCAGCATGAAATCGACTTTAAGTATGACGAAGTTCTTCGCGCTTGTGACAAGATCCAAATCTTTAAACTCGTTGTGAAGACCATCGCCCGTAAACACGGCTTGTATGCAACCTTTATGGCCAAACCAAAATTTGGAATTGCCGGATCAGGTATGCACTGTAATATGTCTCTCTTTGACCAAGATGGCAACAATGCCTTCTTTGATCCAGAAGATCCAAAGGGCATGCAATTGTCGGAAACAGCTTACCACTTCTTGGGTGGCTTGATCAAGCATGCCTACAACTTTACAGCAGTGACCAACCCAACTGTCAACTCATACAAACGTTTGGTTCCAGGATATGAAGCACCCGTTTATATTGCTTGGGCAGGTCGCAACCGTTCTCCATTGGTACGTGTGCCAGCATCACGTGGTATGGGAACTCGTTTGGAATTGCGTTCCGTAGACCCAATGGCCAATCCTTATGTAGCCTTGGCAGTCTTGCTTGAAGTTGGCCTTCACGGTATCGAAAACAAAATCGAAGCACCTGCTCCGATCGAAGAAAATATCTATGTGATGACACCGGAAGAACGTAGAGCAGCTGGAATCACAGATCTCCCTTCTACCCTTCACAATGCCTTGAAAGCCTTGACTGAAGATGATGTGGTGAAAGCTGCTTTGGGTGAGCACATCTACACCAGCTTCCTTGAAGCCAAACGAATCGAATGGGCAAGCTATGCGACCTTCGTATCTCAATGGGAAGTAGACAACTATTTAGAT
>ENA-OQBV01001635-OQBV01001635.1-human-gut-metagenome-genome-assembly--contig:-NODE-1635-length-10715-cov-2.121364_pt1 | contig 10715 bp, 15 predicted proteins | sample MGYA00242750_ERZ504559 | MGnify/ENA primary metagenome ERZ504559 (study PRJEB26092, sample SAMD00036230) | human gut metagenome | host: Homo sapiens | study: EMG produced TPA metagenomics assembly of...
GATTATTATGGAGTATTCTATTTATGACGCTCTGGAGGCAGGCTTTAACAAAGTGTTTTTATTATCAGAAAGGATCTGGAAGAGGAATTCCGCGCTGTGATCGGCAATAAAATTGAACAGATCACAGAAGTTGAGTATGCGTTTCAGTCACTGGAAGATCTTCCGGACGGCTTTGAGAAGCCGGCTGACAGAACAAAGCCATGGGGAACAGGTCAGGCAGTTCTTGCGGCAAAGAATGTTCTGTCTGAGCCGTTTATGGTAATTAATGCAGATGATTATTATGGAAAAGAAGCATATGTAAAAGTACATGACTATCTGGTGCAGGAGCAGCCGGAGGATGGACTTCTTCATATCTGTATGGCCGGATTCCGTCTTGGAAATACTCTCAGCGATAACGGAAGCGTAACCAGAGGCGTCTGCCACATTGAAAACGGAGCGCTTACAGGCGTAACAGAGACTCATGATATTTATAAGACTGAGAACGGGGCAGAATCCAGAAACGCAGACGGAACAGCAGAAGAGCTGGATGTAAACAGCCTTGTTTCCATGAATATGTGGGGACTGACTCCTGCATTTATGGACGTGCTGGAAAAGGGCTTTGTGGAGTTTCTTCAGAATCTTAACGCAGCTGATATTAAAAAAGAATATCTTCTTCCGGAGATGATCGACCGTCTGATCAAGGAAGGAAAAGCAAAGGTTGATGTACTGGATACAAAGGATACCTGGTTTGGGGTGACCTATCAGGAAGACAAAGAAGTGGTGATCGCTGCTTTTGACAGACTTGCAAAAGAGGGCGTTTATCCGGAGACACTTTATAAATAAGCAGTTTCCCGTTGTGTCGGCACAATGGACTTCAAGGAGGAATTATTATGGGAAAATATTTTGGAACAGACGGCTTTCGCGGTGAGGCAAACGTGCAGCTTACAGTAGATCATGCTTTTAAAGTAGGACGTTATGTGGGCTGGTATTACGGGCGCGATCATAAGGCGAAGATCGTAATCGGAAAAGATACAAGAAGAAGCAGCTATATGTTTGAATACGCGCTGGTGGCAGGTCTGACAGCTTCCGGAGCAGATGCATATCTTCTTCATGTGACCACAACTCCCAGCGTTTCCTATGTGGTCCGCACAGAGGATTTTGACTGTGGAATCATGATCTCTGCAAGCCACAATCCTTTTTATGACAATGGAATCAAGCTTCTTAACGGAAACGGACAGAAGATCGAGGCTGAGGTAGAGGCAAGGATCGAGGCTTACCTGGATGGAAAGCTGGAAGAGCTTCCTCTGGCAACCGGCGAGGATATTGGAAGAACAGTAGATTTTGCTTCCGGAAGAAACCGTTATATCGGTTATCTGATCTCTATTCCATGCCGTGATTTCAAAAACATCCGTGTGGGTCTGGACTGTTCAAACGGAAGTTCCTCTGCAATTGCCAAAAGTGTGTTTGACGCTCTCCGGGCAAAAACCTATGTGATCAATAATGAGCCGGACGGAACAAACATTAATACCAACTGCGGTTCTACACACATTGAGGTGCTTCAGAGATTTGTTGTGGAAAAAGGCCTGGATGTGGGATTTGCTTATGACGGCGATGCAGACCGCTGTATTGCAGTGGATCACAGAGGAAACATTATCGACGGCGACAAGATCATGTATGTATGCGGCAAATACCTGAGAGAGCAGGGAAGGCTGAACGGAAATACAGTAGTTACCACGGTTATGTCAAATATGGGACTTTATAAGGCTCTGGAGCGCGAGGGAATCAGCTATGAGCAGACGGCAGTAGGGGATAAATATGTTGCGGAAAATATGCTGGAAAACAATTACAGTATTGGAGGAGAGCAGTCCGGACATATTATATTCAGCAAGTATTCAGCCACCGGAGACGGAATCCTTACTTCTCTGATGCTGATGGAGGCCTGCGTGGAGAAAAAGACCACTCTTTGTGATCTTGCAAAAGAGATGAAGGTTTACCCGCAGATCCTGAGAAACGTACGTGTTGCGGATAAAGTGGCGGCAAGAGAAAATCCAAAGGTAAAAGAGGCTGTAGAGACAGCTGCCAGAGCCCTTGGCACAGACGGACGCATTCTTGTAAGAGAAAGCGGAACAGAACCTTTGATCCGGGTTATGGTAGAAGCAGGAACAGAAGATATCTGTGCGGAACATGTGGACAATGTGGTAAAGGTGATCGAAGCCGAAGGGCTTATTGTAGAATAAAAAGGATATACATGAAAACAGGAAAAATCGGACGGATACTGGCAGTCTGTATAGGAGCGTCTCTCCTTACAGGCTGCGGAGGTGAAAAACAGAATACTTACAGGCAGGCAGAAGAAAATCTGGCTCAGGGAAGTTATCAGGAAGCGCTGACAGGTTATGAGACTTCTGTTTCCTACAGCTATAAGACAGTGGAATCTCTACGAGGCGCAGGAATCGCAAAACTGCGCCTGGGAGATTATCAGGGAGCTGTGGAGAGCTTTACTCAGGCGCTGTCACAGAACCGGGTAAAAAAATCCATAAGGCAGGATCTGCTTGCATACCGTGTAACTGCACAGCTGAAAGCAGGGCTTCCGGATGACGCCATGGCAGACTGTCAGACTCTGGCGTCTGATTATTCCATGAATGCAGATCTGTATTTTTTAACAGGCTGTGTGGCGCTTGCAATGGATGCCTATGATGAGGCGGCATCAAAATTTTGAACAGGCATACGGAGAGAAAGCCGATTATGACATGGCTCTTCAGATTTACGAAGCCTACCAGAGCAGAGGCATGGAGGCTGACGGGACAACGGTATCTGGAAGCAATTCTGAAAACTGAGCCCGGGAATGCAGAAGATTACTGCGAGCGGGGCCGTATTTATTACTATATGCAGGATTATGAAAATGCCAGGAACGAACTGACAAAGGCTTCCGAAAAGGGCAGTGTGGAGGCACTTTCTTTACTGGGAATGGTATGTCTTGCCCAGAATGATACTGCTGCAGCCAGATCCATGTATCAGGATTATCTGAATGCAGAAGAAAGCCGTAAGGCAGAGGGATACAACGGGCTGGCTCTGTGTGATATAGCAGACGGAGATTATCAGAGCGCACTGGTAAATATTGCCAGCGGACTTGAGGCTGCAGATACAGACGAGATGCAGGAGCTTTTATTTAATGAAATTGTTGCATATGAGAAACAGCTTGACTTTAACACCGCTTTTTCAAAGGCTCAGGAGTATATGAAAATGTATCCCGATGACCAGGAAGCAAAGAAGGAACTGGAATTTCTCCAGTCCAGGATCGCGCAGGAAAATGTAGAGGAACCTGCCCCGGAAGAAGGACAGGACACAGCTTCGGCAGAAGAACAGACATCCTGGGAGGGTTGATATGCAGTTGTATGATTTTAAGGAAATTCAGGAGCGGGTGATCCTTGTAGGGGTGCAGACTGATATCGGAGATGATGTGGAGACATCCCTGGACGAGCTTCAGGAGCTGGCAGAAACTGCAGGAGCAGAAACTGCGGCAAAGGTCATTCAGAACAGAGAAGCAGTACATCCGGGAACCTATATCGGAAAAGGCAAAATTCAGGAAGTGAAAAATCTCCTGACTGCTCTTGATGCAAACGGAATTATCTGTGATGATGAGCTTTCACCGTCGCAGCTGAATAATCTGGAGCGGGAGCTGGAATGTAAGGTTATGGACAGAACGCTGCTGATCTGGATATTTTTGCGGGAAGAGCAGTGACCAGCGAAGGCAAGATCCAGGTGGAGCTTGCTCAGCTCCGTTACCGGTCCGCACGTCTGGTAGGATTAAGAGATTCCCTGTCCAGACTGGGCGGAGGTATTGGAACAAGGGGACCCGGCGAGAAAAAGCTGGAGACGGACAGACGTCTTATCCGCACCAGAATCTCGGCATTGAAAGCGGAGCTGGTACAGGTGGAAAAACACCGTGAGCTGATCCGCGGCAGCAGATCAAAGGGAAGACTGAAGACCGCTGCTATTGTGGGGTATACCAATGCAGGAAAGTCTACGCTTCTGAACACTCTCACCGGAGCAGGAGTGCAGGCGGAGGATAAACTTTTTGCAACCCTTGATCCCACAACAAGAGTAATGGATCTTGATGACGGACAGCAGATCCTTCTGACAGATACCGTAGGGTTTATCAGAAAGCTTCCTCATCATCTGGTGGAAGCCTTTAAAAGCACTCTGGAGGAAGCAAAATATGCAGATTATATCATCCATGTGGTAGACGCTTCCAATCCACGGGCTGAAACGCAGATGCAGGTTGTTTATGAAACTCTGAAGGAGCTGGGTGTTTCCGGAAAAAAGATCTTACACTTCTGAATAAACAGGATCTTGTGCCTGATTCAGAGCTGCGTGATCTGCGGGCAGACTATACGGTAAAATGTTCTGCCAGAACAGGCAGGGGACTGTGTGAGTTAAGAGAGCTGCTATCCCGGCTTCTGGCAGAAAGCCAGATTTATATTGAGGAGCTGTATGCTTATAAAGAAGCCGGAAAAATCCAGATGATCCGGGAATACGGACAGCTTCTGTCTGAGGAATACAGAGAGGACGGAATTTTGTCCAGGCAAAAATCCCTGCAGAGTTTTTTGTGAATGTTATGCCCCGGGGCTGATTGTAACAGGAGCGCTGTAATTTTGGCTGTCCTGGATAACAAGGCAGGTCACATTTGTATAAAAAATAAATTTCCGGGTTTGAAAAACACCGGAAAGCCTGTAAAATAGTCAGGAAAACAGAACCATCATATAGAGTGTGAAAGGAATGATCACACAATATATGGTGGTTTTGCGGTTGACGGAACCTGTGACCTTTGCTACAATGTAATCTATCAGCAGAAAATAAGAGCGAGCAAAGCAAGGGAGGAAGAAGGACTTATGTTTCAGGTAGTAAAACGTGATGGGGAAATTGCTGAATTTCAGATGGCTAAAATTTCGTCTGCTATCAGCAGAGCATTTGATGCAAAAGAAAAGAATTACAGCAAGGATATGATCGATCTTCTGTCGCTGCGTGTGACAGCTGATTTTCAGGATAAGATTCAGGATGACAGGGTCACTGTGGAGGATATTCAGGACAGTGTGGAGAACGTTCTGATCCAGGCCGGCTACAGCGATGTGGCAAAGGCGTATATTCTTTACCGCAAGCAGAGGGAAAAAATCCGAAATATGAAATCCACGATCCTGGACTACAAAGAAATAGTAAACAGTTATGTAAAGGTGGAGGACTGGCGCGTAAAAGAGAACTCTACAGTTACTTATTCAGTAGGAGGTCTGATCCTCAGCAATTCCGGAGCTGTCACTGCCAATTACTGGCTGTCTGAGATCTATGACAATGAGATTGCAGACGCTCACAGAAATGCGGATATTCATATCCATGATCTTTCCATGCTGACAGGCTACTGTGCAGGCTGGTCCTTAAAACAGCTGATCCAGGAGGGGCTTGGAGGTATTGAAGGCAAGATTACTTCTGCTCCGGCAAAGCATTTAAGCGTACTCTGTAATCAGATGGTAAATTTCCTGGGGATCATGCAGAATGAATGGGCGGGAGCTCAGGCATTTTCTTCCTTCGATACTTATCTTGCGCCCTTTGTCAAAGCAGATAAGCTGTCTTACCGTGAGGTGAAAAAATGCATTGAATCCTTTATTTATGGCGTCAACACTCCAAGCCGCTGGGGAACACAGGCTCCGTTTTCCAATATCACTCTTGACTGGACAGTCCCGGATGATCTGGCAGAGCTGCCTGCAATTGTTGGCGGAAAGGAAATGGATTTTAAATATAAGGACTGCAAAAAAGAAATGGATATGGTAAACCGCGCCTTTATTGAAACCATGATCGAGGGAGATGCCAATGGAAGAGGTTTCCAGTATCCGATTCCCACCTATTCCATTACAAAGGATTTTGACTGGTCAGATACTCTGAATAACAGCTTCTTTTTGAAATGACAGCAAAATACGGAACGCCGTATTTTTCCAATTATATCAACAGTGATATGAAGCCAAGCGACATCCGCAGCATGTGCTGCCGTCTCCGTCTGGATCTTCGTGAGCTTCGCAAAAAAAGCGGCGGCTTTTTCGGCTCAGGAGAAAGCACGGGGTCTGTAGGGGTGGTTACCATTAATATGCCGAGAATCGCCTATCAGTCAAGAAATCCGGAAGAGTTTTACCGCAGACTGGACCATATGATGGACATTGCGGCAAGATCTCTGCATATCAAGAGACAGGTGATCTCCAGACTTTTAAATGAGGGACTTTATCCTTACACAAAGAGGTATCTGGGAAGCTTTGACAATCACTTTTCCACGATCGGCCTTGTGGGAATGAACGAGGCTGGGCTGAATGCAAGATGGCTGGGCTGTGATATGACAGATGAGCGTACCCAGAAGTTTACAAAAGAGGTTCTGGAGCATATGAGAAACCGGCTCTCCGATTATCAGGAGCAGTATCAGGGCGAGCTGTTTAATCTGGAGGCAACACCGGCGGAGTCCACAGCATACAGGCTTGCCAAGCATGACAGAAAACGCTGGCCGGATATTAAGACTGCAGGCAAGGAAGGGGATACTCCTTATTATACAAACAGTTCTCATCTTCCGGTTGAATTCAGTTCGGATATTTTTGACGCTCTTGATATCCAGGATGAGCTTTCAGACCCTTTATACATCAGGAACAGTATTTCCACGGATTTCTGGGAGAAAAGCTTCCTGACTGGAAGGCCGCCGCTTCTCTTGTGCGGAAAATCGCAGAAAATTATAAGCTGCCTTATTATACGATTTCTCCTACTTTACTCTGTATGCAGCGAGCACGGATATTTAAGTGGCGAGCACTTTACCTGTTCCGAAATGCGGCAAAAAGGCTGAGGTATACAGCCGTATTAACAGGCTATTACCGTCCGGTCCAGAACTGGAATGACGGAAAGGCTCAGGAATATAAAAACAGAACCCTTTATGACGTTGTGCATTCTTCCCTGAAAAAAGTCCATACAAGTGTAGTCACAATGACAGAGGACGACGTAAAGGTACAGCCTGTAGAAACCCATAAATACCTGTTTACCACAAGCACCTGCCCAAACTGCCGCATGGCGAAAAAAATGCTGGAGGGCGAGGAGCTGGAGGTCATTGACGCAGAACAGAACCCGGATATGGCGAGACAGTTCGGCATTATGCAGGCGCCTACCCTGGTGATCACAGACGGAGAGCATCTGAAAAATATGTAAATGCATCCAACATACAGAAGTATGTGGACGAGGAGCTTTAATGTACAGGATATTCTCGCAGAAGATGACGAGATGCTCTGTTCTCTGATAACAAAACATCTGGAATCCTGGGGATATCAGGTAACGGCAGCGGAGGATTTCAGGGATATTATGGGAGAATTTGTGCGTTCCGAAGCCCATCTGGTGCTTCTGGATCTGAAGCTTCCGTATTTTAACGGATTTCACTGGTGTGAAGAAATCCGCCGGGTATCGCAGGTTCCTGTTATTTTTCTTTCCTCTGCGGCAGATGACATGAATATGGTTATGGCAATGACCAGAGGAGCAGACGATTTTGTTGCCAAGCCCTTTAATCTGGAGGTCCTTTCTGCAAAGGTTCAGGCGATACTGAGAAGAACATATTCCTTTGGAAACAGTGGGAACCTTCTGGAACACAGAGGCGCTGTCCTGAATCTGGGAAGCGGAAATCTGAGCTATCAGGGACAGTCTGTAGAGCTTACCAGAAATGAACTTCGGATACTGAACCTTCTTTTTTTCTCAGGCAGGAAACGTAGTTTCAAGAGAAGCGATTATGCAGATGCTCTGGGAAAATGATGATTTTGTAGATGACAATACTCTGACAGTAAATGTCAACCGCCTGAGACGCAAGCTGGAAGGAATCGGCCTTGAAAATATGATTCTCACAAGAAAAGGGCTGGGCTACATAGTGCAGTAACGGAGGACAGAAATGGCAGGGTATCTGAAAAAAATATGGAAAACAGCAGCTTTGTTCCTGGCTTCAACCGGAATCATGGCAATGGTATTATGGCTGTATAACTGTCCTGATGAGCCGGTTCTTTATGGAAGCCTATTATGTATGGCTTTGTTCGCGGGAGCATTTGTGTATGGATATTTCAGGTTCCGCAGCAAAGCGCAGGTTTTGTCTCAGATTGCAAAAAGTATTCCTCTGGATCTGGAAAAGCTTCCTTTGCCCCAGGACAACAACGAGGCGGCGCTTCAGCAGATGATCCATGAACTGAACCGAATGAGGATGGAAGCAGAGGAAGCCAGGATGACCTCTTACAGAGAGATGGCGGATTATTATACCATGTGGGTGCATCAGATAAAAACACCTATTGCCGCCCTGAGGCTGCTTCTTGGAGAACAGCCTCAGGAAAATAAAACGGCTCTTGCAGAGGTTTTTCGGGTAGAAGAATATGTGGAAATGGTTCTGGGGTATCTGAGATCTGAGGATATGTCTTCGGATATGAAATTTTCAGAGTGCGATCTGGATAAGATCATTCGGGAGCAGATTCACAAATACGCGTCAGTTTTTATCGGGAAAAAGCTGCAGCTTGACTATGAGAGAACACAGGAAAAGGTTCTGACAGATCCCAAATGGCTGGGATTTGTGATCGGGCAGTGTATTTCCAATGCCTTAAAGTACACAAAGACAGGTGAGATACGGATTTATCTTTCGGAATCCCGTCCCCATACGCTGGTGATTGAGGATACGGGGGCAGGAATCAGCGCGGAAGATCTTCCGAGGATTTTTGAAAAGGGATTTACCGGATATAATGGAAGAACGGAGACCAGATCCTCAGGAATCGGCCTGTACCTTTCCAGAAAGATCATGAAAAGGCTGGATCATGGTATTTCCGTGGAATCAGAACCGGGAAAGGGAACACGAGTTTATCTGAGCCTTGGCCGCCGGAGGGCGGAGGTGTTTTAAAAGAATGAAAAAAGAGCGTATCACATGTCAGCATGTGGTGCGCTCTTTTTTTGTAAAAAATATGGAACAATGAAAATAACTGTAAATTGCTGTGAAAGTTACAGAGAGGAACGGCTGGTTGTTTCCTTTTCAATCAGGGCAGCAGGAACCATGCTTTCATATGGAATATAATTGTCCAGAGACTGGATTGCAATCTGTGCCATCAGGGATATATTCTGATCGACAGAGGTGATGGGCAGGATTGCATTGTTGGAGCCGGGAGAATTGTCATACCCGATCAGCTCAACTGTTTCCGGAATCGAGATTCCCTTTTTGATACATTGGCGTTCAAAGAGCCCTGCAATGTCATCATTGGAACAGAACACGCCCAGTTTTTTGCCGGCATATTTTGTGGTAATATGAGTAACCAGATCTTCCATTGCTTTTGTGGCAGAGGGCATATAAGGATCTGTAAGATCAGTCTGGATAAAACGCTCATAGGGAAGATTTCTGACCTCATATTCAAATCCCAGGATACGCTTAAAGGAAGGCCAGTCTTCCCTGAAATCATTATTAATATGGATAAAAACTTCACAGCCATTGCGGATCAGCAAATCGGCTGCCAGCTTTCCGCCTGTAAAATTATCATTGTTAATCTGCTTAAAGTTTCCTCCGGCTCTTTCAATTGAAATTACCGGTACAGGAAGAGCTTCGATCTCCTGGGGAGAAAGAAGATGGCTTAATAAAATAAGACTTTTGATCCGGTAGGAGATCAGGTTCTGGATCAGATGCATTTCTTCCTCTTTGGAGTTATTAGAGGTGTAGATAATAAAACTGTAGCCTTTTTCTTTACCGTATTTTACAAGCTGATTAAGAAGTTCTGTGTAAAAGCTTAAATGAAGGTGAGGAAAAATAACGCCTACCAGATTGGACTGACCGGTGACAAGAATACGGGCAAGATTATTCTGGCTGTAATTAAGATCTTTGATCGCTTCTTTAATTTTATTTTGTGTTTCCGGTGAAAGAAGCTCCGGATGGTTAAAATACCTGGAAACAGTAGTAAGGGAAACACCGCTTTTTTGTGCAATATCTGTAATTTTGACTTTATTCATAATAAAACCTCACATTATTAAAATATCGAATGTCATGAAGCTGGAAATATTTTCTTGATAGTATGATTATAACATAATTACATGAAAAAATAAAAGAAAAAACGCTGATATAATATGAAAATATTTTCATAATAAAGAAGAAAAAGAATTGGTCAATGTAGCTAAAGCCTATGGCTTTTGCCACACCTTGACCTTTGACACCAAAAACGAATTAGGGCTTCTTGTTACAACCCCTGAAAACCCTTATTCTGACGGTCTTTACAAATTGTTCAAAAACCAAACAGGAAACATGGTCAATTTCCCTGTCAAAGTTATTAAACCTCAGACCAAATCAAGTGCTGATAGTGTCACCTTTGCGGTCTCTGAAATCAAACGCTGTCTCTTAGGCTTTGACCCAGGACTTGAAAACACTGACTATATTGATATCTTTACGCGTTTATTAGATCAATGGCTCTTTAAAGAAAATGACCAAGAACCCTTTAAAACCTTATACATGGGCCAATTCCTAACCGAAATGGCAAAAATGTATAACGAAACCAATAAAAGTGAACTCTTTGTCAACCAAGATCCTTATATCTTAAAACATGCCATTGAAACAAAGGCTATTCCTAAAGAAACCTTAGAGACCATTGAGAAATTAGCAGATAAAAAAGATGACCTTTAGTCATGCTACAGATTTTGATAGTTTTTCTTCTGAAAATATGCTAAACTAAAAG
>ENA-OQBV01001637-OQBV01001637.1-human-gut-metagenome-genome-assembly--contig:-NODE-1637-length-10702-cov-4.861749_pt1 | contig 10702 bp, 8 predicted proteins | sample MGYA00242750_ERZ504559 | MGnify/ENA primary metagenome ERZ504559 (study PRJEB26092, sample SAMD00036230) | human gut metagenome | host: Homo sapiens | study: EMG produced TPA metagenomics assembly of...
TTACGCTTGTTTTGATTTGCAACACTAAGATAAGTGAAAAATCTGACATGGCAAAATCCTGAGCAACTTTTTGTTGCTCAGGAACTTATAAATAAAGTTAAATCAAAGTGTTGCGGAATTAAGGATAAATAGTTTGGTTGAAGGTTTATATCCAACTTTAAAATAGAATGTATTGTATGAAAAAGATATTGACAGGTACACTTTGCGGCTTGCTATTGATGGGGCCGGTATCGTTACTGGCTCAGAGCTTGAAATCATATCCGGTACCTGATCGTTCTGAAGTTCCTGCATTTCCGGGTGCTGATGGAGCAGGAAAGTATACTACAGGTGGAGCTGGAGGTCAGGTGCTGATTGTAACATCTTTAAAAGATGACGGAACAGAAGGAACATTACGTTGGGCTATCCGTAAGAAAGGTCCTCGTACGATTGTTTTTGCCGTCAGTGGTATTATAGAACTTGAATCTCCGCTGAAGATAAGTAATGGCGATGTGACTATTGCCGGGCAGACAGCTCCGGGTGATGGTATCTGTTTGAAAAATTATACTTTTGGTATTCAGGCAGATAATGTTATTGTCCGTTTTATCCGTTCACGTATGGGAGCAGATATCAAGCAAAAGGGCGATGATGCGATGAACGGTTTTAAGAATCATCGTAATATTATCATCGACCATTGTTCCATGAGCTGGAGTACAGACGAGTGTGCTACCTTTTACGATAACAGTAATTTTACGCTTCAATGGTGTATTATTAGTGAGAGTCTGGCCAATTCCATACACGAGAAAGGAGCTCATGGATATGGAGGCATATGGGGAGGACAGGGAGCTTCATTCCATCATAATCTGTTGGCTCATCATACTAACCGTACTCCTCGTTTATGTGGCAGCCGCTATACAGGAAAGCCGGAAGAAGAAAAGGTAGAACTGTTTAATAATGTGATTTACAATTATGGTAGTGATGGAGCTTATGCCGGTGAAGGAGGAAGTTATAATTTCCTGAATAATTATTATAAACCTGGTCCTTATACTGCAACAAAATCCTCTTATAAACGTTTGTTCACTGCTTATCCGGATGATGGAAAAAATAATAATGTGAAGGGAGTACATGGAGTCTTTTATTTCAATGGAAACTATATTGATCCGACTTGTGCTAGTCTAAGCGAAAAGCAACGTCAGGCAATAATGAAAGTAAATAAGAATAATTCCGATGGTTTAGTTATCAAAAATGACTTTGCTCCACAAAGGGAATTATTGGTCGATACTTCCTTTAAGATAGCTGAGCATACTTCATTGCAGTCAACATGGGATGCTTTTGAATCTGTCTTGCAATTTGCCGGCGCTTCTTATAAAAGAGATTCTTATGATACAAGAATTGTAGCAGAAACCAGAAAGGGGAATTATACTTATCAAGGCAGTCACGGTAGTACCAATGGGATGATTGATCAGCCTTCTGATGTCGGAGGATGGCCTGAATACCGGACAGAAAAAGCTCCGGTGGATACAGATAGAGATGGTATGCCGGATGACTGGGAAAAAGCGCATGGCTTAAATCCAAATGATGGATCCGATGCTAAAAACTATAATTTAAGTCCTGATTATACAAATCTGGAAATTTATTTGAATAGTTTAGTACAACATTTGTTTCCGGATTCGAAATAATGTTCTTTTTCAAATCTCCTGATTAAGTTACATTTTTGTTAAACCGTTCATTACAAGTTGTATCTTCCGAAGAAGATCATTTGGCGTAGAATACAAAATCAGCCAATTAATTCAGAATAACGAATTAATTGGCTGATTTTATATTATTAAGTTTATATCCTATAACTTACTTACCGCTGCATTTTTAATGCCTGATTTTGGGTGTCAGATTAAGATTATTTTTGTAAGAATGTTTCACGCATCGGAGAGAAGCAGTCAATTAATAATCCGGGTTCCAGACATTTACATCCATGTTTTACATCAGGCTCCATATAAAGCGCATCTCCTGCTGATACAACTTTTGTTTCACCATTGATAGTAAATTCAAATTTTCCGCTTGCAACATAGGTCACTTGAGTATGGTAATGAGTGTGGGCAGCCCCTACAGCTCCTTTCTCGAATTTAACTTTTACCATCATAACCTGACCGTTGTATCCCATAATTTGTCTGGTTACACCTTTATCACTGGTTTGTTCCCATTCTGTCTGGTTTTCGAACATGAATGGTTTGCTGCAAGTTTTGTTACAAGAAACCTTAGAATCCTTTTCTGTACTGTTGTTTGTGTTGGCTGCATTACAGGTTAACCCCAGTAATGAGAAGGCAAATATGCCTGAGAATAAAATTTTTTTCATCATTGTGTTTTTTATATAGAACTGTCACAAATATAGTGATATTTGTTGCAAAAGAAAATTCTTTTCTGACATAAATTCAGTATTCTGAATATTCTTAAATCTGTTAGTTTTTTTTATTTTTGCATAAATACGAATCTTAAATAAAATAAACGATGAAACACATGCTGAAGCCTGTTTGTATTAAAGTAGGCTTGACTCTTTTTGCTGGTGCTTGTCTTTGTGGGGGAATTCAGGCACATTCTTTGAATGGTGAGAAAGAGGATATTTAAACACGATGAAATCTGCAACCCGTTACATGATGGACAGTGTAAGTTATCGGGGAGGCTTTGTCTGGAATTATTTGACCCGATTTGTCGCGCTCGTGGGAGAATGGAGGGAAAGGACAATGGTCTGGATTCAACCTCCCGGAACTCCGAGTGTTGGTCATTTGTTATTGATGCCTATCACGCTACTGGTGATAAGTTTTACTATGAAGCAGCCGAAAAAGTTGCTAATGTCTTAATATGGGGGCAACTTGAATGTGGGGGATGGAATTACGTCTTTGACTTTGCTGGAGAGAACTCCTTGAAGGAGTGGTATGAAACAGTAGGAAAAAGTGGCTGGCGTCTGGAAGAGTTCCGACATTATTATGGTAATGCTACTTACGATGATTTGGGTACTATTTCTGCTGCTAAGTTTTTATTACGTATGTATGTAGAGAAAAATGATCCTGCATATAAAGCTCCGCTAGAAAAAGTTATTCATTTTATTTTAGAAAGTCAGTATCCTGTCGGAGGCTGGCCACAGCGTTATCCGTTGCGATACGATCATCCTTTTGAAGGTAAGGAGGACTATTCTTCTTTTATAACTTTAAACGATGATGTAACACCGGAAATTATTGATTTCCTGATTCAGTGCTATCAGGCTATGGGGCTTCAGAATATAAAGGAGCCTATTATGCGGGCGATGTACCTTACGATAACTCTTCAGCAAGGAGAGCCTTATGCCGGATGGGCAGATCAGTATACGGTGACCGACTTAAAGCCTGCCCATGCTCGTTCTTATGAGCCACGCAGTGTAAATACGGGTACTACTGTCGGTATGATTTATCAGATGATGGAATATTATAAGCTGACAGCTGATACTCGTTTCCTTTCGGGGATACCTGCTGCTATTAAGTTTCTTGAATCTCAAAAATTACCTGAAACAGAAGTCCGTAAATGGCATCGTAAATCAGACAATCCCGATGAAATCTTAGTGCCTCGGTTTATTGATCCTGATACGGGAAAACCATTGTATGTGCATCGGAAGGGAGGTAATATTTATAATGGTAAGTATTATATAGATCAGAATATAGAAAATACAATTGCCCATTATAGTTCTGCTACTTTTGTTAATCCTGAACAGTTGAGAAAGGATTTCGATGAAGTGAAAAAGATTGATAAAAATAAGTTGCTTTTCCAATCACCTTTATTATCAGATGAATTGTGTCCGTTACCGAAATATTATACGCATTGTCCTCGCCTTGTAACAGAGAAAGAAATCAGTAATCTGATGGCTCAGGTAAAAAAACAAGGTTACTGGCTTTCTGATCTGCCTTCAACTTCTCATCCATATCGTTGCGGGTGGACTCCTGATTTATCAGGTAAGGAAGATTATAGCAGGAAGATGGTGGGGGATGATTTTGATACTTCTCCTTATCCTTGTACAGATGGACAACAATGCATTTCTGTTGCTGCGTATATTAAAAATATGATGGCGCTTATTGCAGCTTTGGAAGGAAATGTGAAGTGACTGGGAGGCAGATAGAAAGAGGCTGTTGTATGCTGCCTGAAAGTATACCATCTGGATATTTTAGTCTGTTAACGGAGAAAATATGTTTGAATGTATTATATGTGGAGATTTTGGTTAAATAATAACCACATTAGAACAATTATTACCTTTCTCCACCTCTCATTTTGCTTATTTTTGGAAACAAATCAATCTTAATGTAAACATGCCATGAAAAATAAAAAATATTATTTAATGAGTTTGCTGCTGGGAGTGGGCAGTTATGCAATGTCGCAGACAGTTCCTTCTATGAGTGCATTTCATGATGGAATCCACCATTGGAATCTGGAGCATAAAGAACGGAACTATAAACGCTATTCGCCTGAGCAGTATACGAAGATTGCTGATAATTTTGTTGCTTATCAGAATGAGGATGGAGGATGGCCCAAAAATATTGACTGGATGGCAGAGCTTCCTGCCGATTCTGTCTTGAATACTTTGTCGGATCATCATCGCCGTAGTACGCTTGATAACCGGAATACTTATTCTCAGATAGAATATCTGGCACAAGTTTATACGCTAACCAAAGCAACGAAGTACAAGAACGCTGTACTCGATGGGTTGGAATATCTGTTGAAAACTCAGAAAAAAAACGGAGGCTGGCGTGGATGGGATGTAGATGCCATTACCTTTAACGATGAGGTTACTACCGGAGTATTACGTTTGTTTTTGCATATCAACGAAGGTGATTTGAATTTTTCCTGGCTGGACGATACGATGCGCAAAAGAATCTATCAGGCTTTTAATAAGGGTATTGATATGATTTTGCGAGCACAATATGTACAGAATGGAGTTAAGACCGTTTGGGGGCAACAGCATGACAATAATACATTGCTTCCGACCAATGCACGTACTTTCGAACTGGCCTCTCTGACAGCTGGTGAAAGCTGCGATGTAGTTCGATTGCTGATGGAAATACCTCATCCTTCTGATGAAGTGGTTGAGTCTGTCAAAGCAGCTATGGCTTGGTTTGAGAGAGTTGCGATAACAGGTATGCGTGTAGAAAAGGTAGCTATTCCTGAAGATAAAGCTGCCAATCATGAATATCCTTACGACTTGGTTGTAGTGAAGGATAAGAAGGCTCCCCGTATCTGGTCACGTTTTTATGAGATGAGCGATAATACTCCGTTTATGTGTAACCGTGATGGCATTAAAGTATATAAGCTTTCGGATGTAAAACTGGAACGTCGTGTTGGATATGCCTGGTATACATATGCTCCAGAGAAATTATTTAAGTTGTATAAAGAATGGCTTAAAAAAGTAGAAGCAGAAAAGGCTTACACGGGTTATGAAGTACAAAATGATATGCCTCTGTTTTATGAGCAGTTGAAAAAAAGTCTGACTTATCCGATGGCATGGGGAAATGCTCCTGAAAAGGATTTCGGCAAATGGCGTGAGCAGGCACGTGAGAAACTGCTGGAGTGCATACAGCCGGCTCCCCCAGTTGCTCCTTACGATATGAAGGTTATAGCTACAGAAAAGCGCAAAGGTTATGAGGCTCAAAAAATTGTTTTCAATGTTTCAGAATATTCTCGTGTGCCGGCTTACCTGCTGGTTCCGGAAGGTAAAGGACCATTTCCTGCTGTTCTGCTTTTGCATGATCATGGAGCACATTTTACTATTGGAAAAGAAAAAATGGTACGTCCGTTTGGAGTCTCAGAAATTGTGATGAAGGATGCTGATAACTGGGCTGTAGGTTGTTACGACGGACAATATGTAGGCGATTATCTGGCAGAGAACGGATACGTTGTATTGGCTCTTGATGCTTTGTTCTGGGGAGAACGCGGTAGGAAAGAGTATGCACGTTACGATTCTCAGCAGGCTTTGTCTGCCAATTTGTTACAAATGGGAATGTCGTGGGGAGGTCTGATAGCCTGGGATGATATCCGTAGTGCGGAGTTCTTGGCTTCTTTGCCACAGGTAGATAAAGAAAAAGTGGCGACTATGGGATTTTCTATGGGAGCTCACCGTGCCTGGATGACAATGGCTGCTACTGATGCTGTGAAGGCAGGAGCTGCTGTCTGCTGGATGAATACTACGGACAGTTTGATGACTATGACAAACAATCAGAACAAAGGTGGTTCTGCTTATGCAATGCTGGTTCCTAATATCCGTCGATATATGGATTATCCTCATGTGGCATCTATTGCTTGCCCTAAGCCGATGTTGTTTACTAACGGCAAGAAAGATAAATTGTTCCCGGTAGAAGGTGTAGAGGCTGCTTACGATACTATGCGGAAAGTATGGGATAGCCAGGGAGCCGGTGAACACTTGCAGACCAAATTATACGACTTGCCTCATTTTTGCAGTAAAGAAATACAGAAGGCGATTCTGGATTTCTTCAATAAAGAATTAAATGTAAAACAGAAATAAAAAAGGAGATGAGAAAAATTCAGTTAGTATTAGTAGCGCTGATTGTTTTGATTTTATCAGCATTTAAAGCTGATCATGTGATAACAATCTATATGATTGGCGATTCTACTATGTCGAATAAACCGTTGGAAGGTAATAATCAGGAACGGGGATGGGGACATGTCTTGGGAAGTTTCTTTACCGAAGATGTCCGTGTGGAGAATCATGCGATGAACGGTCGAAGCTCGAAAAGTTTTATCGATGAAGGACGTTGGGAAACTGTTGTCAACAAGATTCGTCCGGGCGATTATGTGTTCATACAGTTCGGACATAATGATGAAAAACCTCAGCCGGAACGTCATACAGATCCGGGAACTACCTTCGATGAGAATTTACGGAAATTTGTTCGTGAAACACGTGCCAAAGGAGGAATTCCTGTGTTGTTTAATTCTATCGTGCGTCGGAATTTTGGTGTAAATCCAGATGCTGTGGCAGCCGATGATATTCGTCCGGAAAAGGATGAGGCTGTAGTAGAAGGAGATACACTGATTGATACTCACGGAAAATATCTGGAATCTCCACGGAATGTCGCTAAGGAAATGGATGTCTGCTTTATTGATCTGAATCAGGCTACTAAGAAACTGGTAGAATCTTATGGGGTTGAAGGATCGAAAAAACTATTTATGTGGATTCCTGCTGACACCTATGCTGCTTGTCCGAAGGGACGTCAGGATAATACTCACCTGAATATATATGGTGCGCGTAAAGTTGCGGCACTGGCTGCCGAAGCTGTTCAGAAACAGTTACCGGAGTTAGGTAAATATGTCCGTTTTTACGATTATGTAGTGGCAAAGGATGGTAGTGGTGACTTCTTTACAGTACAGGAGGCTATCAATGCTGTTCCCGATTTTCGAAAAAACAAGCGTACAAGGATTCTGGTTCGTAAAGGAGAATATAAAGAACGAGTGATTATTCCTGAGTCAAAGATTAATATTTCTCTGATAGGAGAAGATGGAGCAGTATTGACAGACGACGCTTATGCTTCGAAGAAAAATTGTTTCGGAGAGGAAATGTCTACTTCCGGTTCATCTACCGTATATATCTATGCTCCTGATTTTTATGCCGAAAATATTACATTTGCCAATACGGCCGGAAGAGTTGGGCAGGCTGTTGCTTGTTTTGTAGACGGTGACCGTGCTTATTTTAAGAACTGCCGTTTCCTGGGAAATCAGGATACACTTTATACGTATGGAAAAGACAGTCGTCAGTATTATGAAGGATGCTATATCGAAGGAACAGTCGACTTTATCTTTGGATGGTCTACTGCTTTGTTTAAAGACTGTACTATTCACAGTGTAGGAAATGGTTATGTTACAGCTCCTTCTACTGATAAAGGGAAAAAGTATGGTTATGTATTCTGGAATTGTCGTCTGACAGGAGCCGATGAGGCAAAAGAAGTTTATCTGTCACGCCCGTGGCGCCCTTATGCACAAGCAGTGTTCATTCAATGTGAATTGGGTAAGCATATTTTACCTGCCGGATGGAATAACTGGGGAAAGAAGTCGAATGAATCTACTGTCTTTTATGCGGAGTATCAGAATAAGGGGGAAGGAGCAGATACTTCTGCACGTGTACCGTACGCTAAACAGTTGAAAGATGTTTCTGCTTATCAGCCGGAAGAGGTGTTGAAAGGTGAAGATGGCTGGAATCCAGTGGCTAACGGTAATGTTTTGCTTTCTAACTTGAAGCGATAAAAATGTATTTTTTCTTTTCTAAAAAACATGGTGATGATTGAATAAACTTTTCACCATGTTTTCTTAAAAACATCGAGATGTTTTTTTATTTTCTGTACGAATTTTCTAGTGGTCTTACAGGAAAAAATAACACGGATTTATGCAGGTTTCTCTTGAGAGAAAGTAGCATAAATCCGTGTCTGTTTATATTGTAATTTAATTTTAATCTTTTATACCGAATAACCAGCGGAAGAAGCGTACAAATATGTTTCTTTTCTTAGGCTTATCGGCCGGCTGGTCGGTTGTTGGTTGTGCTGCTATCGAATCGTTGGATACAACAAGCGAGTCGTTCAATGTAGTCAGACTATCTGGTCGTAGTAATAGGCTGTCGCCTCTCTGTAACAGTGAGTCGGGTTTGATTCGTAATGAGTCCTTTAATAAGGAATCGCCTGGTAATACAATCTTTTTCAATGAGTCTGTAGCCAGTGAATCTGTAACAAGACTGTCTTTCGGTGCGGCAATTGTGTCAGTTGCAAGTGGCGTTTTCTTAGGAGCCGGCTTCGGACGTTCTATCTTGAATTGTACCGGAACCGAATATTTGCAGCGTACTCGCATGCCGTGTTCACGGGCAGGTATCCAGTTAGGCATATTACGTATTGCAGTCAGGGCAGCCGAGTCCATATCAGCTCGTAGACTACGTACAACCGTAGGTGAGGTGATTCGTCCGTCTTTTTCTACAACAAACTGTACGGCTACTACTCCTTCAAGATTTTCTTTTTTTGCTTGTGGCGGATAAACCAGCTTTCGTTTCAGATAATTGACAAACGCTTTCATACCTCCGGGGTATTCAGGCATTTCCTCTACGACAGAATAAATACGGGTAGAGTTTTTGCGATACATGATGACTGTATATGGTTCATCAGGATGCTGGAGGAAAGTGGTAATGTTCAGCGAACGGTTTTCCATTCTTTCCGCCCGAATAGTAATAGGGTGATTATAGTCGGCTTCTATGCGGAACAGACCGATTTCATCACTCAACACCTTTCGTCCGGTTCCTTGTATACTGATGATAGCTCCCTGAATGGGCTTTTGAGACGAGTCTTTAACAAATCCTTCTATTGTGACCGTTTTGTTGTTTTGTTTAAATGAGGCAATATCTTCCTGACTGTCAAGATAAATGGTTTTACTTGTTTCTGTTTCTTTCAGGACAAAAGAAGTTGCTGCTTTTGTTTCATCTCCCGGAAAATAAATATTTGCAAGGCGGTTGTATGACTTGTCTATTTTGTATTGAAATGTAATCACACCTTGTTCGTTCGACAGATATTTGTCGCTCCGTCCGTTGATTTTCAGTATCATTCCGACCTGCGGTTCGCCGCTTGTTTTCAGAATTGTGATACGAAATTCCGTTTCTTTATCTTCTTCTCCATGTACATTTTGAGGAAGAATAAATGTGAAACATAACAGAAAAGTGACAAAAGCGTATATTCTTTTAGTAAAATCCATAATAAGTTATCTAAATGAAAACGGTTGCAAAGCTACAAGTATTCTGCTGCATTTCAAAGTTTATCGGCTAAATAAATAGATAGGGCAAGGGGCTAACTGTCTGTTTTATTTGTAAATATGCCGGAAAGTCGTATATTTGTGCTTTAATCACACCTTTATACTTAATGAATTATGTTAATCGATTTACTTCAGTCATCTTACTTTTCTGTTTTTCTTATTGTAGCTTTGGGGTTCATGTTGGGGCGCATCAAGATAGCGGGGCTGTCACTTGATGTTTCTGCCGTTATTTTCATAGCTCTGGCTTTCGGCCATTGGGGGTGAGTATTCCCAAAGAGTTAGGTAACTTCGGATTGGTTCTGTTCATTTTTACTATCGGTATTCAGGCGGGACCCGGTTTTTTTCATTCATTCCGAAGTAAAGGAAAAACACTTATTCTGATTACTTTACTTATCGTAGCTTCTGCTTGCCTTACGGGAGTGGGACTAAAATATTTGTTTGGCATTGATACACCGAGCTTGGTGGGATTGATAGCCGGCGCATTGACCAGTACACCGGGACTTGCTGTTGCTATCGACAGCACACAGTCGCCCTTGGCATCTATTGCCTATGGTATTGCTTATCCGTTTGGAGTTATTGGCGTGATTTTGTTTGTCAAGCTTTTGCCGAAAATGCTTCATGTTGATTTGGAACAGGAGGCACGCCGTTTGGAGAAAGAACGCCGGAGCCAGTTTCCAGAGCTTGGTACTTGTTTGTTTAAAGTGACCAATCCAACAGCAATAGGCCGTACACTGATGCAGCTGAATATCCGTGTAATGACAGGAGCTGTTATCTCTCGTCTGAAACGAGGTGAAGAAATTATTATACCTAAAGCACATACCATGCTGGAAGAGGGAGATTATGTGCAAGCTGTAGGAAGTGAAGATTCGTTGAACAATCTTGCACTGATGTTAGGTACGCGTGAAGAAGGTGAATTACCGTT
>ENA-OQBV01001638-OQBV01001638.1-human-gut-metagenome-genome-assembly--contig:-NODE-1638-length-10701-cov-2.054473_pt1 | contig 10701 bp, 15 predicted proteins | sample MGYA00242750_ERZ504559 | MGnify/ENA primary metagenome ERZ504559 (study PRJEB26092, sample SAMD00036230) | human gut metagenome | host: Homo sapiens | study: EMG produced TPA metagenomics assembly of...
CGAGACTAATTTTGTTGACAAGCATGCCGATGAAGGGCTGGGCGACCAGACGCCGTTTATGATGACGAGCTTTGCGCCATGGGTCTGGGAAGTAGATGTGCACGCCAGCCAGAGAGCTGTCAGGAATCATGTCGCGGACGACTTCGACCGCGTCGTGGCGAATGATGCGCACATTCGTGAGCGATTGTTCGGCCAGGCGTTTGGCGAGTGCCCCGACGCCGGCGGCAAAGACTTCGCAGCCCAAAAAAATTCACTTCCGGATGTGCGGCCGCAATGGCTGCTGTGGTTTCGCCCATGCCGCAGCCGATTTTCGAGCACAACAGGCGCTTTTGCGACCGAAGACGGAGGCAAAGTCAAGCGGGGAGGCAGAGTACTCAACGGCGTACTGCGGGAGCTCTTCTTCAAGAGCGCGCTTTTGCGCATTGGAGATATGGCCGCGGCGCAGTACAAAACTGCGAATATGGCGGTTCTTGAGCTCTTCGAGTTCTTCTGGCGTGAGTTCTTTCTTTTCCATGGGGAGTCTGGGCAATCGAGCGTTCCGGAAAGCGCGCGATTCTAACACGATGCCTTTACGCGTGATCCTGATAAAAATAATAAAGGCGCGGTGCCCTAACTGAGCGACCGCGCCTGATACCGATTCAGCGTCAATATTTGTGAGAAAGGCGACGCACAAGGTAATCGCCCATTGACTGAATGCCCTGCACGAGAATGATCAGCACGAGCACTACGGGCCACATTACTTCAGGCATGAAGCGTTGGTAGCGCTACTGAACTGCAATGCCAGTCGCGACGGCCGCCGCCGCCACGACGCCAGCCATGGCGGAATAGCCGATGAGGCTTACCACGGCAATCGTCAGACCGGCCAGAATACCCGGGCGAGCTTCCGGAAGCAGAACCTTGCCGACGATTTGCAGATTCGTGGCCCCCATAGCCTGAGCGGCCTCTACCAATCCCTTGTCGACTTCACGCAAGCTTGTTTCAACAATGCGGGCAATGAAAGGAGCCACAGAGATCGTGAGTGGAACGATGGCGGCTGCAGTACCGATTGAAGAGCCGACCACCAAACGAGTGAACGGAATAATCGCTACGAGCAAAATGATGAACGGTACCGATCGGGTAGCGTTGATGATGATCGACAGGACAAAGTGAAACTTAGGCATCGGCAGGAAGCTCTTACGGTCTGTAATGAAGAGCAGGATGCCGAGCGGGATGCCGATCGCGGCACCGATTCCGCCCGAGATCAAAACCATGATGATGGTCTCGACGAACGAGGCCGAAATCATGTTGATGAGCTGACTAGACATTGGGAATCTCCTCAACGAGGACGCCGCGTTCACGGATGTACTTCACGGCTTCTTGATAGACGGCGACCGGTGCTGTGACGAGCAGCGTGAGCGTGCCGAGCGTACGACCCTGAAGGTCATCGACGGTACCACGCAGAATGCTGAAGTTGATGTTGAATTCACGTGAAGCTGTCGAAATGACAGGTTCGGCTACTTCGCTGCCAATAAAGGAAAGATGCAGAAGATGCACATTGTCGTGACCTTCCTTGGCGCGGGCGCGTTTGACCGTGTCAATAATCGATTGCGGCAGGTCGCGATCCATCACTTGGCCGATGAGCGCACGCGTGGTTTCGGTCTTCGGCTGCGCGAAGATGTCGATCACATCACCTTCTTCGACGACTTCGCCTAAATTCATGACGGCGACACGATTGCAGATCTGCTTCACGACATCATTTCATGCGTGATCATCACGATCGTGACGCCGAGCTCTGCATTGATTCGCTTAGCAGCTGCAGCGTAGCAATGGTGGTTTCAGGATCGAGCGCCGAAGTGGCCTCATCAGAAAGCAGTACTTTCGGATCATTGGCCAAAGCGCGAGCGATGCCGACGCGCTGTTTTTGGCCGCCCGAGAGCGAGAGGATATTTGCCGACGTGCGCATCGAGCCCAACAAGATGAATAAGCGGTTCAATCTTGCTTCGGATCGCGTCTTTCGGGGTGCCGACAAGTTCGAGCGGGAGTGCAATGTTGTCGTAGACCGTTCGGGAGCTCAGCAGATTGAAGTGCTGAAAGATCATGCCAATGGAACGGCGAACATTGCGAAGATCTGTGTCGCTGAGCTTCGTCAGATCCTGACCGTCAACGATGACGCTGCCGCGGGTAGGGCGATTGAGCAGATTGATGCAGCGAACGAGCGTGCTCTTACCGGCGCCGGATCGACCGATGATGCCAAAGATTTCTCCTGGGCGGATCGAAATCGAGACGTCCTTGAGCGCCTCGAAGACTTTACCGTCGTTGCCGACGTAGGTCTGCGTGATGTGTTCGAGTTTGATCATGAGGGCATCAATGGAAGTGATATAAGCGAAATGTCTGAAAACACAAATTGCCAGCAGACTTCGCGTCAGTTTGTTGTAGGAGAGTCTATCGATTGGAGTGTGCTGCTTGGGGCTGAATAAGGTACCTATTCAAGAGCTTCCTGAGGTATTACCTCGCACCTTGAGAAAAAGACGGCAGAAAGCAGCCCCGATCGCTTATAGGGTGTCCAAAAAATCCATACCACTTCACAAGCTTGATAATAAAAAAAGCCGACCGCATGGCGGACGGGCTTTCTATGAATTGGTGGGAACGCAAGGGATTCGAACCCTGGACCGACGGATTAAGAGTCCGCTGCTCTACCAACTGAGCTAACAACCCAACCGGTTAAATAATGACCTGTAAAATAGATGGTGGGTCGTGAAGGATTCGAACCTTCGACCAACGGATTAAAAGTCCGCTGCTCTACCGACTGAGCTAACGACCCATTTGGGAATTCTTCGAAATAAAAGTGGTGGGTCGTGAAGGATTCGAACCTTCGACCAACGGATTAAAAGTCCGCTGCTCTACCGACTGAGCTAACGACCCACATTGTTTCGTAACAGGTGCGTATATTACCGATTTTATTTTCTGACGCAAGAAAAATCTGAAGAAATTGTGCTAATTGCGTGAATACTCGTCAATTTGTGCCAATATCTTAGAACAAATAAAAAAAAGGAGAGTATTTCTACTCTCCCCTTTTTCTAAGAATCAAAATTCTCTAAAAATTAGTATGCTAACACTGCACGACGGTTTTTAGAGTATGCTGCTTCATCGTGACCTAACACTGCAGGTTTTTCTTCACCGTAAGAAACAGTTGATACTTTACCAGCGTCAACACCTTTACCAGCTAAGAAACCTTTAACTGCATCAGCACGACGTTGACCTAAAGCGATGTTGTACTCTGGAGTACCACGTTCGTCAGTGTTACCTTCAACAACCACTTTAGAAGCTGCAGTTGCATTTAAGTATGCAGCGTGAGCATCTAAGATTTGAACGTATTCACCTTCGATGTTGAATTTGTCGAAACCGAAGTAAACGGTGTTGTAACGTTGTTGAAGATCTTCAACAGAGTAACCACCGAAAGTTTGGCCGTTGTTGTTAGCACCGTTGCCTGCTGCATCGTTGTTTGATGAGCTACATGCTGCTAATGCAGCTACTGAACCAGCAACTAATAATGATTTAACAAATTTGTTCATTAGATTTCTCCTCAATGAGTTTTTTTATTTAGTCAAGTATGGAGACCAAGCTGGAAATTTCACTTGGCCATTACTTCCTGGAAGACTCGCTTTAAAGCGACCATCTGCAGAAACTAATTGTAACACCTTTCCTAACCCTTGTGTAGAGCTGTAAATAATCATGATACCGTTAGGAGAAATACTTGGGCTTTCACCTAAGAAAGATGTACTTAATACTTCAGAGCTACCGCTGGTGAGATCTTGTTTTACCACGTTATTATTACCGTTGATCATCACAAGTGTTTTACCATCACTACTGATTTGCGCACTACCGCGACCGCCAACTGGTGATGCACCACCACCGCTTGCACTCATTCGATAAACTTGTGGTGAACCACCTCTATCTGAAGTAAAGAGAATTGAGCTACCATCTGGAGACCATGATGGTTCCGTATTATTACCCGCACCGCGAGTTAATTGAGTAGGGGTACCTCCATTTGAGCTCATTACATAGATGTTTAATAAACCATCTTGTGAAGAAGCAAACGCAAGTTTAGAGCCGTCTGGAGAGAACGCTGGCGCACCGTTATGGCCAGGGAAAGAAGCAACCACTTTACGAGAACCTGAACCTAAATCTTGTACAACAAGTTGAGATTTTTTATTCTCAAAAGATACGTAAGCTAAACGTTTACCATCTGGAGACCATGCTGGAGACATAATTGGTTGTGAGCTACGATTTACGATGAATTGATTGTAACCATCATAATCTGCTACACGAACTTCATAAGGTTGCGAACCACCATTTTTTTGCACTACATAAGCAATACGAGTTCTGAATGCACCACGAATACCAGTTAATTTTTCAAATACTTCATCACTCACAGTGTGCGCACCGTAACGTAACCATTTATTAGTCACGGTATAGCTATTTTGTGCAAGCACTGCACCTGGCGTACCTGATGCGCCCACAGTATCAACTAACTGATAAGAAATGTTATAACCACTACCAGTTGAAGTCACTTGACCTACAACAACAGCATCAATACCTAAAGCAGTCCAAGCCTCTGGTTTCACTTCTGCTGCGGTTGTTGGTTGTTGTGGCATTTGGCTTACTGGAATTGGATTAAATTTACCACTATTACGTAAGTCATCCGCAACAATTTGACCAATATTTTCAGGTGCAGAACCTGCGAAAGGAACAACTGCGATAGGACGAGCCCCATCAACCCCTTCATCAATCACAATTCTAACTTCATCTTCTGCCATTGCTGTGCTTGCAAATGCAAACATCACCACAAATAGCCCCATAACACGTTTGATCAATTTCATTTAATCACCTTATTTTAACGTTGTTATTTTCCTAAAACCGATTATCGAGCATTGATATCAAAATCGATAGTCGGCGCTTTATATTTCTCATAAATAGCATCAGATGGTGCTGCTGGAACTTTTTTCGTTCTAGCGACTGCACTTAATGCTGCAGTACAAATATCATCAGGTCCAGAAAGGCGTTGATAACCTAAAATAGTACCATCTCGACCGAGTTGAATTTTAATGCTACAAACTTTACCGGCAAAGCTTGGGTCTTTTAAGAAACGGCGTTGAATTTCACGTTTAATGACACCTTTATATTGATCACCAACCCTGCCGCCGTCTCCGGCTCCTAGTCCAGCACCACTACCTTGTGTACCACCTTTGTTGACATTTCCGCCTTTAGATGCGCTACCACCACCGATATCACCATCATTCTCAAAAGCATCTACAATAGCTCGTTGTTCAGCTTTACGTTTTGCTGCATCAGCTTTAGCTTTTGCATCAGCCTTCGCTTTTGCTTCTGCATCCGCTTTCGCTTTTGCTTCTGCCTTCGCTTTTGCTTCAGCCTCTGCTTTCGCTTTTGCATCGGCCTCAGCTTTCGCTTTTGCTTTAGCATCCGCTTCAGCCTTCGCTTTGGCATCGGCCTCGGCTTTTGCCTTCGCTTTTGCTTCAGCCTCTGCTTTCACTTTCGCCTCAGCCTTGGCTTTAGCATCTGCTTCTGCTTTTTCTTTTGCTTTTTGAGCTTCAGCTTGTGCTTTAGCTTTTGCCTCTTCCTCAGCCTGTTTAGCAGCTGCCGCTAAACGTTTTGCCTCGGCTTCAGCTTTCAACTTCGCTGCTTCAGCCGCTTGTTTTGCTTTTGCTTCTTCAGCTTGTTTCTGTTTTTCTACGCCTCTTGACGAGCAAGCTCTTGCTGCTGTTTTTGCTTTTGCTTTTCAATTTCTTGCTGCTTTTGTTTTTCAAGTTCTTTTTGACGTTGAATTTCCTGCTGACGCTTAATCTCTTCTTGTTTCGCAATTTCTTGCTGATTTGGTTCAGGTTCAGGCTCTGGTTTTTTCTCTTCAACTACAGGCTCAGGTTTCTTCTGTTTATCAGTTTGACCTTTTTTCTGTTGTTGAATACGTCCCCACTCCTGTGCTGCGCTGCCAGTATCGACCATCACAGCTCCCATGGCATCACCTTCACCTTCTCCACCACCCATTATTTCAACGGTTTGATAAAGAGAGCTCCAAATCAACAAACCAAACAATGCAAGGTGCATCGCAATAGAGATGACAAACTCATTTGCACGTTTTTTTCGTCGATTATTCTGCACGGTTTTACCTACTTATTCTTAAATTGGGTTAGTCATTAAACCCACAGACTTAATGCCGGCAAGATGTAGTAAATTCAGTGCTTTAATCACTTCTTCATAAGGTACATCTTTTGCTCCACCCACTAAGAACATTGTGTTATTGTCTTTATCAAATTCTTGTTTTGATAATTGGGTTACCATTTCTTCGTTAAGGCCTTCTTGGCGTTGACCACCAATCGAAATCGAATACTGCCCAACACCTGCTACTTCTAAAATAACCGGTGTTTTATCTTCATTTGATACATTTTGACTTTGCACCGAATCAGGGAGTTTCCACTTGAACGCTCTGACTGATAATCGGCGCGGTTGCCATAAAAATTAACACTAAAACTAAAAGAACATCGAGAAATGGCACGATGTTAATTTCAGATTTAATGTCTTTACGCTGACGACGAGCCATAATTTCCTCTAAAACTTCGCTAAAATCCACCGCACTTTTCGTTTTATTTATTAAGTGCGGTCAATTTTTCATTTATTTTTAATGGGGCGCTTTACCAAAAGCTTGACGATGTAAAATTGTGGTGAATTCATCAATGAAGTTACCATAATTTTGTTCAATCGCATTTACACGTAAGCTTAAACGGTTATACGCCATTACAGCTGGAATCGCCGCAAACAAACCGATTGCTGTTGCGATCAAGGCTTCTGCAATACCTGGAGCAACCATTTGTAATGTTGCTTGTTTCGCACCACTTAATGCCATAAATGCGTGCATGATCCCCCAAACGGTACCAAATAAACCAATATATGGACTTACAGAAGCCACTGTCGCTAAGAAAGGTACACGACTTTCAAGCGCTTCTACTTCACGATTCATCGCAAGGTTCATCGCACGAGTGGTACCTTTAATGATTGCTTCTGGCGCATCTGCGTTCACTTGTTTTAAGCGAGAGAATTCTTTAAAACCAACAAAGAAAATTTGTTCGCTACCAGTTAATACTTCACGACGATTAGATAAACCATCATAAAGTTTATTTAAATCTTCACCAGACCAGAAACGATCTTCAAAAGTGTTCGCTTCTTTTAACGCACTCGTCAAAATACGGCTACGTTGAATGATGATTGCCCAAGAAATAATTGAGAACGAAATCAAGATCACAATTACAAGTTGAACAACGATACTCGCTTTTAGAAAAAGATCTAAAAAGTTCAATTCTGCAGTCATTGCATACTCCGAAAAGTTATTTACTTTAAAAATGCCGCTTTTAATTCTTCAGGAATTGCGACAGGTTTCATTTTGCCTAGATCAACACAGGCTACCTTAACAGTAGCCTTTGATAACACCACTGCCTCACGAACTAACCGCTGTTCAAAGAGAATTGTTGCTCCTTTCACTGCCGTTATTTCCGTTTCGACAATAAGATAATCATCCAATTTTGCCGGAATACAATAGTCAATAGACATGGTTTTGACCACAAAAGCTAATTGTTGTTCCTGCAATAATGATTGTTGGGAAAAATTAAGCGTTCTTAAATATTCAGTTCGCGCACGCTCAAAGAAATGTAAATAACGTGCGTGATACACTACTCCGCCGGCATCAGTGTCCTCATAATAGACACGAACCGGAAAGGTAAAACATTGGTTATTCAAAATAATGCTCAAATTATCAGCCATAACAAGCCGCTTATTTTAGAACCTGTTCATAAGATGTGCAAGATCCAAATAATAATATTTGTCTATCGTTCTTATAATAACCAATGCTGAACAATGGCGATTATTAGTGGTGAAATAACCAATAAATGGCAAGAAAACAAGCTGCCATATTGCCCGACGAATATCAAATCCAATGCCGATGGATCCATAAATTAATCAATCCCCAAAAGATTGCGAGAATCCAAGCAGGATGAGCAGTTCGAAGTGCGGTCGAAAATTGACTTAAATTTAGAAAGAAAGCCGCAGTTAAAAATAACGCTAAAATAAACGAAAGGGTTCGCAAGGAACCCTTATTACTTAATTGATAGAGTGAATTAATCATCATTACTCGTCAAATTTACCTGACTTTTCTTTACCAATGGTTAATTTAGCACTCACCATAACTGCAGCCAACACACCCACTACCCAAATTGCATATAACATATTGTTTCTCCTTAGTATAATGAGTTTTTGTTGTCTTCAACAAAGCTTTCATCCAAGCGACCAAACATTTTGTAGTATGACCAAGTGGTGTAAAGCAATGAGATGGTAACGAATACTAATGCCAAGTAGAACATTAAGTTTAATGTTAATTGACTTGATGTTGCATCCCACATTAACAAGCTTTGTTCTGGATGAGTACTTGAAGGCATTACAAATGGGAACATTGATACTGCCGCAGTGATGATCACGCCTGCCATGGTTAATACGGAGAAGAAGAACGCAAAACCACAACGATTTGCTTTAGATGCAATCACATTTAATAATGCACCAACCACAGCTAATGCTGGGAATGCCCATAAAGCTGGATTTTCATTGAAGTTTTTGAACCATGCACCTGCTTCAACTGCTACTTGTTTGCCTGAAGTTGGCGCTGATGCTGCAAAGTGATCAATCGCGCTAGTCACCACATAACCGTCTTTGAAAGAAAGCCATACACCTGCAAGTACAAAAGTAATTAATGTCACTAATGCGCCAATTTGTGTAATTGCTCTTGCGCGATCACGCAATGCTGCAGTGGTTTTCATTTGTAACCAGTTCGCACCGTGAGTCACTAACATTGCAAGGCTTAACACACCGCAAAGTAATGCGAATGGGTTTAATAATGCAAAGAACGAACCTGTGTAAGTTGCTTGTGAAAGCTCATTTAATTCAAATGGTACACCTTGTAATAAATTACCAAATGCTACACCGAATACTAATGCAGGTACAAAACCACCCGCAAACAAGCCCCAATCCCACATAGCACGCCATGTTGGGTTATCAATTTTCGCACGATATTCAAAACCAATTGGACGGAAGAATAACGCAGCTAACACGAGGAATAAGGCAATATAGAAGCCTGAAAACGCTACAGAATAAACAATCGGCCATGCCGCGAAGATTGCACCACCAGCACTTAATAACCAAACTTGGTTACCATCCCAGTGTGGAGCAATAGAGTTAATCATAATACGTCTTTCTACTTCTTTCTTACCTGCTACGGGTAAAAGTGCGGTCACGCCCATATCGAATCCATCTGTTACAGAGAAACCGATAAGCAATACAACAACTAGCACCCACCAAATAATACGTAGAATTTCATAATCAAGCATAATCCATCTCCTGCTTATTTAGATGATTGCTCAAAATAGTATTTGCCGGTTTTCAATGCACTTGGACCTAAACGTGCATATTTAAACATCAAATACATTTCCGCAATGATGAAGAAGAAGTAAAGTACACAAATTAAACCGATAGAGAACCATAAGTCACCTACACTCAAGTTAGAGGCAGACACACCCACCGGTAATACTTCATAAATCGCCCATGGTTGACGACCAAATTCAGCTAAGAACCAACCAAATTCAATCGCTAAGAATGGCAATGGAATACCCCAAAGCAATGCTTTAAGTAATAAGCGAGAAGAAGTCACTTTGTTACGTAAATTTTGAACAAATGCACCAAAGGTCAGTAAAATAATTAAACCACCTGCGGCTAACATACCACGGAATGCCCAGAAGTTAGGACCGACATTTGGAATAGTATCACGTGCTGCTTGTTTAATTTGTTCATCCGTTGCATCAACAACTTTATCTGTGTAACGTTTTAATAATAAACCGAAACCTAAATCACCTTTGACTTCATCAAATTTTGCTTTAGTTTCAGGATTTACTTGGCCTGCTGATTTTTTCTCTGCTTTTAATTGCGTGAATAAATCATAAGCAACCATACCGTTACGAACACGACCTTCATTTTTCGCTTGAATATCTTTCAAACCAATCAATTTCAGTGTCTAAAGAACGCGTTGCAATTAAACCACCTAAGTAAGGGATTTCAATCGCAAAATCATTTTTCATTTCAGCGGTATTTGGAATCGCAACTGGATTGGAATGGCGCTGGCGCAGGATGGGTATCAAACTCCGCTTCCATTGCAGCCATTTCACAGGTTGTGCTTTACCAATTTCATAACCTGATTCATCCCCCATAATTAATACAGCTGATGCAGCGATAAAACCAAAAGTTGCCGCTACAGAGAATGAACGTTTAGCAAAACCAATATCACGACCTTTTAATAAATAGAATGCGCTGATACCTAATACAAACATTGCACCAGTTGAATAACCTGCTGTTAATGTATGTAAGAATTTACTTTGCGCAACTGGGTTTAACCAAAGATCTAAGAAGCTGGTCATCTCCATACGAACGGTTTCAAAGTTAAATTCCGCCGCTACTGGATGTTGCATCCAACCATTCGCGACTAAAATCCACATTGCAGAAAGATTTGAACCAAAGGCTACGCAGTAAGTTGCGAGTAAGTGTTTACCTTTAGTTAAACGCTCCCAACCGAAGAAGAATAGACCCACGAAAGTGGATTCTAAGAAGAATGCAAGT
>ENA-OQBV01001640-OQBV01001640.1-human-gut-metagenome-genome-assembly--contig:-NODE-1640-length-10688-cov-3.952467_pt1 | contig 10688 bp, 12 predicted proteins | sample MGYA00242750_ERZ504559 | MGnify/ENA primary metagenome ERZ504559 (study PRJEB26092, sample SAMD00036230) | human gut metagenome | host: Homo sapiens | study: EMG produced TPA metagenomics assembly of...
TCGAAAAAGTTTTGTATTCTGTTTATTATTTGGGATCAGCATGACTCGAATTGTTTTTATCATCTTCTTCACCACCATCATCTATCAGTTCTTTTACAAGTTTTCTTGCTTTATTGGCACGTTTGCCCTGTGCAGTAAGATACAATTTCATATTCTCTATTTGTCGTTCCAGCTCATCTTTTTGTTTATTACTTGAAACCCTGTAATAACCTATTACAATTCTATCTAAATTAGGTTTTACATTCATAACTTGATTTAATTGCTCATGCGAATAATATTTATAATTTATTCTACCAATAAAAATTATAAAATCTAACACATATTTATAATTTTTTTAAGATTATTCTAACAGTCAAACACCCTCCTTTAAGCGATGCAAATGGACAGGCATTGATTTGATCATGCGGAAATGAAAAATTAAAATTGCAATATAGAATATACATGTCCAATGATAGATAGTTTGTAAAATGATATTAACAAAAACGGTCTACAATGTCAATATATGGAAAATAAAACACAAATAAAAACTTTCTTTTTCCGCCATCTCATCATATAATAAAACAGAATGTACAAGAAAGAAGGGGAGCCAAATGAAAGACCTAGACGCAATGGATTCCATGGAGAAGATACTGATCCAGAAAGCATATCAAAGACAAGCTCCGATCAACGGCAGCTTGGAATTATTACCACTTTGTAATATGAATTGCGATATGTGTTATGTTCGTTTATCCAAGGCAGAGATGGAACAAAAGGCCGTTTAAGAACCAAAGAAGAATGGATCAAACATGGCTCATCAGATGAAGGATGCAGGAACGTATTTCTGTTATTGACAGGAGGAGAGCCGTTATTATTTCCGGGATTTAAGGAAGTATATATCGAACTGCAGAAGATGGGAATGATTCTTACGATCAATACAAATGGAACGCTGATCGATGAAGAATGGGCAGATTTCTTCCAGAAATATAAGCCAAGAAGAATGAATATTACTTTATATGGAGCAGATGACCAGGCTTATGAGCAGTTATGTCATTATCCAGGTGGATTTCAGAAGACGGTCAATGCAGTCAGGCTGCTAAGGGACAGGGAGATTGATGTAAAGATTAATGGAAGCATCACTTCAAAGAATGAAGAGGATATCAGGAAGATTTTAGATATTGCAGATGATTTGGATACAGCAGTGAACCTTGATACCTATATGTATCCGGCAAGCAGAGAAAGAAGTAAACCATTTGATGAACAAAGCCGCATGAATCCAAAGGATGCAGCGATGGCGAAGAAGTTGATCTTTCAACATCAATGGGGTGAAGAAGCTCTTAGAGAATATCAGGATCATGTGATCAGCATGGTCGAAGATCATCCGCAAAATATGCAATACAGCAGGCACATTTCATGCCTTGCAGGCAATTGCTCTTTTACGGTCAATTGGCAGGGGATGATGTGTCCATGTGTGATGCAAAGTCAACCAGAAGTGAATGTATTTGCAGAAGGTTTTCAAAGAAGCTGGGAAATGATATCAGCACAGACGAAAGAGATTTTAATTAATGAAAGGTGTATAGAATGCAAATATCGTCCAATCTGTAATACATGTGCGGCGGCAGCTTTATTAGAAACAGGAGATTATGAAGGAATTCCGGAATATATCTGTGAGTATACAAAAGAATTTTACAAAATTATGAAGGAAAGAAGGTGATGATCACATGATGGACAATGAAAATCAAAATCAACCAAATCAGAAGATATCGTTTGAGTCATTAGATATACTGATCGGGAAATGGCGAGATGGAACATTTTCAGAGATCATTGACGACTGGAAATGGATCTTTTCCTACAGCAAACGATATAAAGGAGCGATCGCTTTCTACACGATCCTTGGTATTTTCAGCACATCCATGGGATTGGTTGGAAGTGTGGCAAGTAAATATATGATCGATATCATCACAGGATATCAGATGAGTAAGTTGTGGATCATGGTCTTGATCACACTTGGAAGTGCATTTTTTAGTCTTACGATTGGAAATGTGATTGGACGTATTTCTACAAAATTGAGTATCTATATCAATAATGATATTCAGGCGGATATTTTTGATAAGATCATCGATGCCGACTGGATGGAGATTAATCAATATAGTAATGGAGATGTTTTGAATCGTTTTAACAGCGATGTCAATACGATCAGTGGAAATGCGATCAGCTGGCTGCCGACGATCATTATAGCAGTTTACGACTTTGTCGCAACATTTGCGGTTATCTGGCATTACGATAAGATCATGTCATTATTGGCATTTGCAAGTGCACCATTTATGCTTTTGATGTCGAAGTTCCTTATTTCCAAGCAGAGAGAATATGGGAAGAAAGTGCGGGAAATGAGTAGTGAGATGATGACATTTGAAGTCGAGACATTCTATAATTTTGATACGATCAAGTCCTTTGGGATTTCTTCTTTATATGGAAAGAAGATGAGAAACTGGCAGGAGAAGTTTAAAGATATCAGTTTAAAGTATAACATGTTTACGATCAAGACGAATATCGTTATGTCGATCATAGGAATGGTTGTTCAGTATGCAGCATTTGGATATTGTCTGTTCCGACTTTGGACAAGAGATATTTCTTATGGAACCATGACTTTATTTTTACAACAGAGAAGTAACTTAAATGGGGCATTTAACAATCTGGTATCGATCATACCAAACTTTTTGAACAGTTCGATCTCTGCACATCGTATCAGAGAGCTTGCACAGCTTAAGAAAGAAGTTCATATTCCAGAAAGCTCTGAGATGGATGCTTATGTGGAAGATGGGTTCGAGGTGAAGATGCGGGATGTGGATTTTTCTTATATCGAAGGAAACCGTGTTATTACAGATTCTGGATTTATGGCTAATCCGGGCGAGATCGTTGCGTTGGTTGGTCCTTCTGGAGAGGGAAAGACAACGATGATCCGTTTGATCTTAGGTTTGATCCATCCGGAAAAAGGAGAAGCATATTTAAGGGCTTCAAATGGGAAGCAGGTGGAGATGAATGCAGATACCAGACATTTATTTGCCTATGTACCACAGGGAAATACAATTCTTTCTGGCACGATCGCTGAAAATTTAAGAATGGTGAAACAAGATGCAACAGAAGAAGAGATGATCGAGGCATTGAAGATTTCCTGTGCGTGGGATTTCGTAAAGAATATGGAAGAAACGATTTATACCAAGATTGGAGAGCGAGGACGAGGATTTTCGGAAGGACAGGCACAAAGAATTGCGATTGCAAGGGCTGTTTTAAGAGATGCACCGATCTTATTGTTAGATGAAGCAACATCGGCACTTGATGTAACAACGGAACGTAAAGTTTTAAGAAATATCATAAAACAACGCCCAAATAAAACATGCATCGTGACAACCCATCGTCCGAGTGTTTTAAATATGTGTCAGAGAGTTTATCGTGTTATGGAAACACAGGTTACAGAATTGTCAGAAGAAGAGTCAAGCAAAATGGCGATGGATTTTTAGGGCACAGGTTGTCCGAAGATGCAGGATTCATTGACCGCAGATAGAAAAAAAGATATAATAAGACAAGAATAACGGCATAAGGGGGAAGCTGAATGAAGAAGAGTGGATGGAAGATCATTCTTGGAGTTGCAGTACTAGTCTGTGTGATCTGTCTTGGAAGATTCGGATGGGTCAAGTATCAGGACTATAAGACAGAACAGGCAAGAAAAGCAACATTAAAAGAGATCGCAAGCACAGAATTTACTGGTGAGAACGAAGGAAAAGAGCCGGAGAAAGTTCCAGCTGGAGTCAAACATGGACAGAAGATCAACTTTAAGAAGCTGATCAAGATCAACAGTGATATCTATGCATGGATCTACGTTCCAGGAACAAGAATTGATTATCCGGTAGCACAAAGTCAGGAATCAGACGATCATTATTTAAAATATAACTTTAAAAATGAGCCAGAGTTTGCAGGATGTATTTATACAGAGAAAGCGAATAAGAAGGATTTTTCAGATCCAAACACAGTATTTTATGGACATAATATGAGAAATGGATCTATGTTCCAGAATCTTCACAAGTTTGAAGATGAAGCATTTTTTAAGAAACACAAAGAAGTATATGTTTACACACCAAAGAAAACATACACATACACGATCTTTGCGGCATATAAGTTTGACGACAGGCATTTACTTAAGACATTTAATTTTAAGAATAAGAAGAAGTTTGAGAATTATTTAAGAAATGTCAAGAACATAAGAGACATGGGAAGTCATGTAAGGAAAGATCAGGAAGTTACAAGCAACGATAAGATTATCACGCTGAGTACCTGCGTAGGAGGACAGCCAAATAATCGTTATTTAGTACAGGCGGTGTTGACGGATGAAAGAAGTACAAAATAAGAACCATACGGATGAGGCTAAGAGATTAAATGAAGAATTGGATCAGAATCTGAAGGATCTCCAGCCAGAATCCAAGGAAGCATTTCAAGGCTTTGAAGTAAAAGAAGAAAAGAACGAGAAAAAGAAGAAAGTAAAGAAGAAAAAGACACCAAAACAGATCATAAAAAGAGTTATAATCGTATTAGCGGTGATCATTTTGCTTCCATGTGCAGCCATTGCTGGAATGTGGGCACTTGGAAAAGGCTCATTATTTGGAGGCAAGATGAAGATGTCAAAGAACGTAGATGGCGTAAAAGTCCAGAATCAGGGAGATTTGGTTATTTACAATGGACATAAATATCAGTATAATAAAGATATAACGAGTATCTTATTTATGGGTGTTGACCGAGATAAGATCAATACAGATGAAGAATACTTAAAGAAACACGGAGCAGGACAGTCAGATACCTTGTTTCTGGCAGCTGTGAATACTTCTACAGGGAAGATTTCACTGATCAATGTTCCTCGAGATATCATGGCGAACGTTAAGACATATGATGAGAATGGAAAGTATTCAGGAAGGAAACTTCGACAGTTATGTTTAGCCTATGCCTATGGGGATGGGAAAGCCAAGAGCTGTAAGAATGCTGTGGATGCAGTTTCCAAAGTGTTATATGGAATTCCTATCGATTCATATATGTCGATCAACCTCTCTGCAATCAGTGTATTGAATGATGCAGTAGGTGGAGTGAACGTTCAAGTGATCGGAGATCTGACAAGCGTTGATCCAACTCTGAAGGAAGGTGCGAATGTGACATTGCTGGGTGGTCAGGCAGAGACTTATGTAAGATCCAGAGAATTTGATCCACTGGATGCGAACATGGCACGTATGCAGAGACAACAGCAGTATATTACAGCATTTGCCCAGAAAGCATTACAGGAGATGAAGGGAGATCTTACATTGCCATTAGATCTTCTGAATCTTGTATCAGAGAATTCAGTAACGAATCTTTCAGCACCGAAGATCACATATCTTGCAACGAAAGTTTCAGGAAGCAGTTTTTCATCTGACAATATCTACAGCATTGACTGTGACATCAAAGAAGGTGTGACAGGATATGCAGAATATTATCCGGATGAGACAAAATTATTTGAGATGATATTGAAGGTATTTTATACACAAATCAGTTAGAATCCAGTAAGGGGGGATTTAGCATGAAAAAGTTGATTATGATGGCAGCAACATTGATTATGTGTTTTGCTTTTTCACTAAGTGTTATGGCAGCACCAAGTCCTGAAGATGAGTATTATAATACGAGTACAGAACAGGAGAAGGTTGATGAGAAAACCCAGATTGATGATGATGAATTCGACAAGGATGAAAAACCAGCTAAGACGAAAACAACAACGACATCAACATCATCAACATCAACAACATCTGCATCACCAAAGACTAGTGATCAGGGAGCGCCAGTTACATTAGTATATGTATCACTCGCTGCAGCAGCATTAGCTGTATATGCAGCAAAACACGTCAAAGAACAGTATTAATCAAAAAACAAGGTGGATTCCTCCAGTCTTGATGGAACTGGAGGAATTCTTTTTTGCATATGGGATTTCTGAAAAGGAAAATAAAATAGTATGATGCGATATACATACGCATATTTTGCCAGGATTGGATGATGGAGCGAGAGATATGGAAGATTCTCTATCTATGGCAGCATTGGCATTGAAAAGTGGTGTTCATACATTAGTTGCAACATCGCATGCCAATACAGGGGGTTTTTTCAAAGAATATTCGATCGAAGAATATCTGCAAAGATTAGAAGCGTTTAGAAAAGCACTGGATGAAGTAAAGCTGCCATTAAGAGTATTCTCTGGAATGGAAATTTATATGACAAGAGAAGTTCCTCGGATGATCCGTGAAGGCAGATTGCTTTCATTGAATCAGACGGGATATTTTTGACTGAATTTTCGTTTGGAATCGAGCAGGAAGAGATGGATGAGATGCTTCATGATCTGATGGAACTTGGAGTTACGCCAGTGATCGCACACCCAGAGAGATACCGGTGTGTACAGGAATCAGAAGGCGGTATCGCAAAGTGGAAAAACAGGGGATGTTTGTTGCAGGTAAACAGAGGGAGCATCTTTGGCAGATTTGGATCAGGAGCAAAACAATGTGTAGATCGTCTGCTGGATCAACATATGGTAACTTGTATCGCAAGTGATGCACACAAACCATATGAGCGGACAACCTATATGGCAGATATCAAAGAATATATGGAACAAGAATATTCTTTTGAATATTCAAAGAAATTGTTATATGATAATCCTAAGAGAATTCTTGAAGGAGAAAAAGGTGGTACAATGAAGAAATTAAAATTGGTAAGTTTTGTGATATTTTGTATATCACTGGCAGCAAGTCTGATCTTCTGGTTTACACAGGTCAGAAAAGGAGATCGGATCGGACCGGTCATTACAATGGATCAGCAGGAATTTGACAGTAGGGCTCAATGCTACCGATGAAGATTTTTTGCAAGGAGTAAAAGCAGTTGATGAGAATGATGGGGATGTTACGGATTCTCTTGTAGTAGAAAGTGTTTCAAACTTTCTGGGAGGTGGACGGCGTCTGGTTGTATATGCAGCAGTGGACAGACATAATAACGTCAGTCGTGCAAACCGTATTGTACAGTATGAGGGTTATACATCACCAAAGTTTTATTTGAAGGAACCATTATGTTTTGAATCTGGAGGAGCTTCTAAGAATGAAGAATTATTAAAGAATCTTACGGTGAAAGATAAGATTGATGGTGATTTATCAAATCAGATAAAGATTTTGACAAACTCAGTAGTTGATCTGTATACACCAGGAGAATATCCGGTCAAACTTCAGGTAAGCAATAGTGCAGGAGACACGGTATCATTTCAGGCAACGATACAGGTTTATGATGCAACGGACAGATCAGAGATTCCTTTTATTCATTTGAAGAAGTATCTGGTTTATACGAAGAAAGGTGACAAACTAGATGCAGCATCTTACATATCTAAAGTGTGCATGGGAGGAGATTATGACTCGGATGTACCAGGAGATATTGGTAAGAGCAAAGTGAAGATCAAAGATGAAGTAGATTACGATACCCCAGGTTCTTATGAGATCACTTATTCAGTAAAAAGTGGAAAGAGCCGTACAGGAACGGTAAGACTGATCGTGATCGTTACAGAATAGGAGGCCGGCAAATGAGCAGTGATAAACGAAATATATCAGTCAACGATTATGAAATGAATATTGATTTGTATAGTATCTTAAGAGATATCTGGAAATATGCAATAGTGATCCTGCTTCTGGCAGCATCTATGAGCTTGCTCTCTTATGTTTATGTCGGACGAAGCTATCACAAACAGTATGAATCAACAAGTACATTTATCGTAAGCAGCAAAGGAAGCAACAATAGTGTATATTCAGATTTGAGTGCAACGTCTGAGATGGCGACAAAGTTTTCTGAGATTCTAAACAGTTCGATCTTACAAAAGAAAGTCGCAAAAGAGATGGATATGGATTATTTTCCAGGAAGTGCATCTGCAGAGGTAGTAAATGAAACCAATCTTTTAGTTTTGAAAGTTCAGGCAGATTCCCCAGAGATGGCGTTTCGTTTGAATAAGGCAATCATGAATAATTATTCTGTTGTGACAGATCAGCTGATCGGAAATGTTGTGCTGGATGTATTGCAGAAACCAACAGTGCCAAGTGGTCCGGTAAATAAATTTCAGCCAACAGCACTTATGAAGAAAACATTTTTTACGACGATCGTTGCGTTATGTGGATTGATCGCAATCTTGTCATTCTTAAAGGATACAGTGAGAAAACCAAAAGAAGTTTCAAGGAAACTTGATGCAAAGCTTTTGCAGACGTTATATCATGAGAAGATCTATAGACATGGAAAAGCAAGATTCACCGCAAAAAAGAGTCCCGGGTATTGTTGACAAATCCAGGAACAAGCTTTCAATATGTGGAGGATATGAAGAAACTTGCCCGCAAAGTCAGCAGTAAGATGAAAGAGAAGAATGCAAAAACACTTCTGGTTGCAAGTGTGGAAGAAAATGAAGGTAAATCAACAGTTGCAGCCAATTTAGCATTGGCACTTGCGGAAGAATCAGAGAAAGTATTGTTGATTGATGCGGATCTTCGCAAACCTTCACAATACAAGATTTTTGGATTGGATCAGGAAGAAATACAGCAGTTTGGAGAAGTATTGAATGGAAATGAACAGATAGATAATCTGGTAACAGATCTTCCAAAATCAGAATTGTTATTGATCGCAGGTTCTATGATCTATCCAAATTCTACAGAGATGATCGCATCACCGATCTTCCAGAAGATTCGTAGAGTTTTTTAAGACAAAGCTGGATTACATTATTATTGATACACCACCAATGTCACAGGCGGCCGATGCAGAAGAGTTAGTTGACCTTGCAGATGCATCGATCCTTGTTGTAAGACAGCATACAGCATTAGTAAAAGATATCAATGAGACGATCGGTATTCTAAATTCAGCAGAAGGAACGATGCTTGGATGCGTTTATAACGATGTATTCCATGGAGTTGCTCAGACAGCAAGAAATTACGGATACAAATATGCATATGGAAGCGGTTATGGTTACGGAAGTAAATACGGTTATGGAAACCATGGATATGGCTATGGTTACGGTTACGGCTATGGCTATGGTTATGGAAGCAGAACGAAAAAGGGCAATGAAGATAAAACACAAGAATCAAAAACAGAACGGCAGGTGAAGAAAGATCATGAGTAAAGAATATGAATCAAAAACAGAACATAAAGAGAATCTGATCGATATTGCTGGATTGTTTGATGACTTGATCAAAGGAATCATTCAAATGAAATGGAGATTTTTGATCATTCTTGTGATTTGTGGTGCAGTGTTCTGTGGATACAAGAGACTTACCTATTCCCCATACTATGTAGCATCTTCCACATTTACGATCAATTCCAGTATTACATCAGAGAATTCTAATACATATATTGAGAATGCAACAGCCAACCAAATGGCAAAATCTTTTCCATATATTTTGAAAAGTGGAGCATTTAAAGAAGTATTGGCACAGGATCTTGGCCTTCAGTCTGTTCCTGGAACGATCGAAGCAGAAGTCATGGAGAATACAAATCTGTTTACGTTGAAAGTGACTGCAAATAATCCGAAGATGGCTGAGAAGATTTTAAAAGCAGTCGTTAAAAATTACCCATCGGTAGCAGAGTTTGTCATTGGAAGCTCACAGCTGACACTCATGGATGAAAGCGGGGTTCCGACTACACCTGCTAATCCATTTAGTTATAGACATGAGATACAGATCGGCGTTTTGATCGGAATCTTACTATGTATCTTGCTCGATGTCCTGTTAGCACTTGGTAAGAATACAGTTAAGAAAGAAGAAGATTTCAAACGACTCTTCCATGCAAAAAGTCTTGGAATCATGCCTCGTGCCAAATTCCATAAGAAACGTACGCAAACACAGGAATTGATCGTGCTAGATAATCCAAGAATTCCAAGAAGCTTCCTGGAAGCAGCAAGAACGGTACGACGAAGGATCGAGCGTGCACAAAAAGAGACAGGCATGAAATCTTTTCTTGTAACAAGTGCTATGCCAGGAGAAGGAAAATCAACAGTTTCAGCCAATATTGCAATATCACTTGCGATGAAAGGGTATAAAGTAATTCTGGTAGATGCGGATTTAAGAAACCCATCCACCGCCAAAGTACTTGGAATGAATGAACAAGAATTAGGAACTCTGGAAGTAATGAAAGGCGAAGTTAACATAGACGATGCAGTACAGCAGTACAAAAATACAAGCGTTAAAGTACTTGCAGGTTCTATACCGATCCAGGATACATCTACCGTTTTAAGTGGTAAGAATATGAGACAGTTTGTAAAAGAACTGGAGGCAGAAGCCGATTTCGTGATCATAGATACACCACCAAGTGGACTATTATCAGATGCAGCGATCGTCGCCCAGTATGTAGACGGAGCAGTATTTGTGATCCGTCAGGACTATACAGATGTAGATCGAATTCTGGAAGGTATGGAAATTCTTTCAGGATCAGGAGCTGAAATTACAGGATGCATCTTAAATGATGTGAACGTACGAACTAGTGAATCACAGCACTATATGAACAGCTATCGTACAAAAGGAGAGACACTGTAAAATCTGTCTGTGACTGCCAAAATTAAAAACGATAATGTTTAACATACAATCTTTTCGACGGAAAATTTAAAATTTTATACGAGAATGTCTTCAGGTATTCATAAAAACATAAAA
>ENA-OQBV01001642-OQBV01001642.1-human-gut-metagenome-genome-assembly--contig:-NODE-1642-length-10680-cov-3.153511_pt1 | contig 10680 bp, 15 predicted proteins | sample MGYA00242750_ERZ504559 | MGnify/ENA primary metagenome ERZ504559 (study PRJEB26092, sample SAMD00036230) | human gut metagenome | host: Homo sapiens | study: EMG produced TPA metagenomics assembly of...
TGTAGAAGGTCTATTGAAGAAATTAGAGCTCCCCTATCGCATTCTCCGCCTTTGTGGTGGTGATATGAGTTTACAGCTGCACTTTGCTTTGACTTTGAGGTTTACTCGGAAGCACAACAACGTTGGCTGGAAGTAAGTTCTGTATCCAATTTCGATACGTATCAGGCTAATCGCCTGAAATGCCGTTACCGTTCTGCCGAAAAGAAAACAGAATTATGCCATACTTTGAACGGTTCCGCACTAGCTTTGCCGCGTATTGTTGCAGCCTTATTAGAAAATAACCAGACTCCGGAAGGTATCCGCATCCCTAAAGCATTAGTTCCTTATTGCGGATTCGAGATGATTGACTAATAACAGCTAATTACATATATTGAATGCCATTCTGAGTATTGTTCAGAATCCGATCTTTCCCGACAGATTCTGTCTTGTATGCAGAATGACATTCTTTTTTATTATTTCAACCTGATTACTAACCATTTAACCTATTATTATGAATACTTCACAGAAAAATTTCATGGTACCTCTTGCCTTTGTAGGCATGATGTTTTTTGCAATTGGTTTTGCATTGGGCATTAACTCTTTCCTGATGCCGGTATTAGAACGGTCAATGGAAATGTCGGCTTCAGAATCCAATCTTCTGCTTGCCGCCACGTTTGTTCCATTCCTAATTTTTGGCATACCGGCCACCAAATGTATTGAAGCCATCGGTTACAAAAAAACAATGGCTCTTTCATTCATCATTTTCGCTATCGCTTTTGGACTATTCATCCAAGCAGCTGCTACAGAATCTATTGTATGGTTTCTTTTCGCCTCATTCATCTGTGGTGCCGCCAATGCAGTACTCCAAGCTTCAGTAAATCCATATGTAACTATTCTTGGACCTATAGAGTCTGCCGCAAAACGTATTTCCATCATGGGTATTGCAACAAACTGGCTTGGCCTGCTACTACTCTTTTTATTACCTTAGTAATCGGCAAAACCATAGACCAAATTAAAATGGAGGATTTGTTCCAGCCATTTGGTATCATTATCGGTATTTTCGTTGTATTAGGCATTATCGCCTTAATGGCTCCGTTGCCTGAAGTAAAAGCTGCCGGAGAGGATGCCACCACAGATGTGGAAGAAGCGGTTGCCTGTCCTTATGCAGAAGGTAAAACTTCTATCATGCAATTTCCTCACTTGCTATTAGGAGTAATTGCTCTTTTCCTTTATGTAGGTGTGGAAACCATAGCCTTGGCAACTGCAACCGGATATGCCAAAGCATTGGAGCTGCCGGGTGACAATTACGGATTTATCCCTTCCATCGGTATGGTAGTAGGATACATTTGCGGCGCAACCTTAATCCCTAAATATCTGAGCCAGGCTACCGCAATGAAAATATGTGCCATCATAGCCATCATTGGTTCTGCACTAGTAGCGACCATGCCGGCTGAAATTTCAGTCTACTGCATATTCTTTATGGCATTAGGATGCTCATTAATGTGGCCCGCATTATGGCCTCTCGCAATGGCGGATCTCGGCAAATTCACCAAAGCCGGCTCTTCATTGCTAACCATGGCCATTGCCGGTGGAGCGGTTATGCCATGGGTGCGCGGTGTAGTTCAAGATGCAACTAGTTTCCAGACCTCCTATTGGATCTGTGTTCCCTGTTTCCTTTTCATTCTATATTATGGAATGATAGGATATAAAATCAGAACAAAGAAATATCCTTTTTTCACATTAAAAACGAACTGCCTGGCAAAATACAAAAACAGATTTATCATAGATAGGCTCCAGCCGCCCCTCACAAAAGGGCGGCTTTTCTTTTGTCTTTAAAAAATATAATCCTACCTTTGCATAAATTATCAATTTGACAATCAACTCAGAAAAATAACTAACTTACAGTATAGCAAAATGAATAAGATTATTTCAAAAGAACATTTCTCGGAAAAGGTCTTTAAATTGGTTATAGAAGCACCTCTGATTGCTAAGTCGCGTAAGGCCGGACATTTCGTAATTGTTCGTGTCGGTGAAAAAGGAGAACGTATGCCACTTACTATCGCCGGTGCCGATCCCGTAAAAGGTACCATCACACTAGTAGTACAGGAAGTTGGTCTTTCTTCTACACGACTTTGTGAATTGAACGAAGGAGATTATATTACAGATGTTGTTGGTCCGCTGGGTAAAGCCACCCACATTGAAAATTTCGGAACTGTAGTCTGTGCCGGAGGAGGAGTAGGCGTTGCTCCGATGCTTCCTATCGTACAGGCTTTGAAAGCTGCCGGCAACCGTGTAATTACCGTATTGGCCGGACGTACCAAAGAATTAATTATCCTTGAGAAAGAAATGCGTGAAAGTTCTGATGAAGTAATCATTATGACAGACGACGGCTCATACGGGCATAAAGGATTAGTGACTGAAGGTGTAGAGGAAGTAATCAAACGTGAAACAGTAAACAAATGTTTCGCCATCGGTCCTGCCATCATGATGAAATTCGTTTGCCTGCTGACTAAAAAATATGAAATTCCCACAGACGTTTCTCTGAACACCATTATGGTGGATGGAACCGGCATGTGTGGTGCCTGCCGTATCACTGTAGGAGGCAAAACACGTTTTGTTTGTGTTGACGGTCCGGAATTCGACGGCCATCAAGTAGATTTTGACGAAATGCTGAAACGCATGGGAGCTTTCAAAGATATTGAAAACGAAGAAATTCACAACTAGACACCGAAAAGCCAATGACTTGTGAAGCGACTAAATGAACTGGATGGCCGGGATGCCGAATGGCGTGCAAGCTTACGTAAAGCCATGAAGCCTAAAGAACGAATGGCTATCCCTCGTGTAAAAATGAACGAACTGGATGCAGAATACCGTTCACATAGCCGTAAGGAAGAAGTCAATCTAGGTTTGAATGAAGAGCAAGCTATAACGGAAGCAAAACGTTGTTTGGACTGCCCCAACCCTACTTGTATGAACGGATGCCCCGTAGGAATCAATATCCCGAAATTCATCAAAAATATAGAACGCGGTGAATTCCTTGAAGCTGCCAAAACCTTAAAAGCAACCAGTGCATTACCTGCTGTCTGCGGGCGTGTATGTCCTCAAGAAAAACAGTGTGAATCACAATGCACTCATCTGAAAGCCGGACACGAAGCCGTTGCCATAGGCTATTTGGAACGTTTTGCTGCTGATTACGAACGTGAAAGCGGCCAAATATCCGTACCGGAAGTAGCGGAAAAGAACAATTATAAAAGTAGCTGTTTATCGGTTCAGGTCCTGCCGGACTCTTCATTTGCCGGAGATATGGCTAAACAGGGATACGATGTCACTGTATTCGAAGCTTTACATGAAATAGGGGGCGTATTAAAATATGGTATCCCCGAATTCCGCCTACCAAATAAGATTGTAGATGTAGAAATTGACAATTTATCCAAGATGGGTGTCAAATTCATGAAGGACTGCATCGTAGGAAAGACAATCAGTGTGGAAGACTTGGAAGCAGAAGATTTCAAAGGTATATTTGTAGCATCAGGTGCCGGGCTCCCCAACTTCATGAATATCCCGGGTGAAAATTCTATCAATATCATGTCTTCCAACGAATATCTGACCCGTGTAAATCTAATGGATGCAGCCAGCGAGGATTCGGATACTCCTGTAACATTCGGCAAACGCGTAGCAGTAATCGGCGGTGGTAACACAGCTATGGACTCTGTCCGCACAGCACGCCGCTTAGGAGCAGAACGCGCAATGATTATTTATCGCCGTTCGGAAGAAGAAATGCCTGCCCGTCTGGAGGAAGTGAAACATGCTAAAGAAGAAGGTGTGGAATTCCTGACTCTGCATAACCCCATAGAATATATTGCCGATGAAAAGGGGCGTGTGAAACAAGTCGTTTTACAGAAAATGGAATTAGGCGAACCAGATGCTTCCGGCCGTCGCAGTCCGATAGCTATTCCAGGAGCAACAGAAACCATTGACATCGATATGGCAATAGTCAGCGTAGGCGTCTCCCCTAACCCGATTGTTCCCAGTTCCATCCCGGGATTGGAATTGGGACGCAAAGGAACAATTGCCGTAAATGAAAATATGCAATCGTCAATCCCGACTATTTATGCCGGTGGCGATATTGTGCGTGGTGGAGCTACAGTTATCCTTGCAATGGGTGACGGACGTAAAGCAGCTGCTTCCATGCATGCACAACTCTCCTCCAAATAAATATTATCATTTTCACTAATTTAGCCCGTTATTAAAAATTAACGGGCTATTTTTATTCTATACCGAAAATAAATCACACAGACAGAATGGACCCCATAAATCCATATAGACCTATATCGCCTATCTGACCAATGTACTGACATCAATTGAAATACATACCATGAATATGAACTCTGTCACTATATCTGGAGATAAAACACAAAACTTTATTACCAAATATTGAGGTAACTATCTAAATGTCTATATGAAGTGTGCTCCATAACAACAAAAGAGGTGTAAACGAATCCTTTTATTAACCAAATAAAATTTAAAATATTCACATTATAAACAATTAATAACTCAAATTTAACCAAGCATTAAACTCACTCCAGATTACTTTTGTTACCAATTATAATCATAAAGAAAAACGAATGACCCAGAGGTTAATTTTAGCATATTATTCTGCACTAATCAGTATACTGACAGCACAAGCACAATGGAACAAACAGGACTCGATTCGTTTACAGGAGCTATTGAATGGAGATGGAGAACTAAAAATTAACACAGAAGCCGTAAAGTCTATCCATTTCGACTTTAAATCGGACAAAGACAATATAAAAGGTACTCCATTCATGTCCGAAGACAAACCGTGGATGAAGTTTTCTGAAAGACTTGCCTAAAAACTTCGGCGACACAACCAAATGGGTACGCCCTAACTTTGTGCGTCTTACTCCCTACACTCCTTACACCACATGGCATGAAGATCCGGTTAATGATCCCATTTTCTTGAAAAGAAAAGACTCTCTGACAATGTCATGGAAACTAAATATCAAACTGATTCCCGGTTTGCGAAACGGCTATGTAATATTACCTGCCGGCATGGATCAAACGGTAACTCCCAGTAATAACCCATTAATAGGAGGACTGGATGCCGACAATTTTCTGTATGAATCTTTAACCAAACGAGGACGTGCCATCCGACGTAATCGTAATCGTGCCAAAGGTTGGAAAATCTATCAAAGTTACGTACCAACCCGACAGGATTCTATCTTGTTTCCTAGAATCAGCAAAGTATCTGAACAAGATTCATTGCCCAAACAAGACACTTTGCTTATCAAAAAGGATTCAGCAATTATTAACCAAAACTCATTACTTCTTAAAGACAAAATAAACGGCAAGGACCAGACAAAGAAAAGCCGCTAAATGATTCCACTTCAGTTCTGTTTTAAATGCCCAAACAGAAAATAATGTAAATACAGCCAATGTGATAACTTCTTGAATCACCTTGAGTTGCATAATATCAAACGGTCCTCCACTATCTTTAAACCCAAGACGATTGGCAGGAACCTGAAGACAATATTCAAAAAAAGCAATTGCCCAACTAAATGCAATCACACCAATCAACGGAAGGGCTGCAAACCAACTAAACTCTTGTCGCATTTTTAAATGACCATACCAAGCAAACGTCATAAAGACATTTGAAAAAATCAGCAATATTACTGAATAAATACCATGAGACAACATATATTTTAATCTATTTTTATCCGGAAACAATCTGCCTATAATATCCATTACGCTTTTAACAATTGCATATCAACAAGCATTTTTGGAGTGCAAAGATAATGGAAATAATCGAATTAAGAATAATACAATGAGTTATTGCCGTAACAAACATGTTTTATTTCCAATGAACAAAAAAGCAACCAACTCCACTCTTTCAATCTGCTATTTGTTAAGAAAAAAGTTTGTTTGCTAAACCATGTTATAACAAGCGTTTTTTTATTTCTAAAATTTGGAACTATCTCAAGAATACGTACCTTTGCATTGTGTTTTTCATAGTATTAGATTTAAGGTTAACAAAAGATTGGCTGTCTGGGAAGATAGCCTTTTTTATTTTCTCCTTGCCTAGTCCCCCAAATAGTGTTACAGCTAAAAATGCAACAAAATGAAAAAGGCAGAAACAAAGAAGAATCACTTGTAAAAATAGGGGGAGTATAACAGGACAATGTTTTTCCCACATCAGAAAACATGTTTTTTACACGTACGCCCCATATAGTTATACGTACGTACAAACTCATGCGGACGTATATGAAATCTTATATGTCCAGAATAAAATTCCACATCAAAGATAAGGACGTTTTTTAAAAAGATCAAGAGCTTTTCAAAAAAGATAACCGCCTTTTAAAAAAAGAAAAGGAGCTTTTACCGAAACGTCTTGATCTTTTTTACCGTTACCAAGACTTTGTAAGCCATTATTCTATGGAAGTACAAACCCCTTATGCACACTTCTTGCGAGAAAAAAGCCTGAAAACACCCTACTTCCTATCAAGCCTGGAATAGCCTATAAAAAATAGATATAACTGAGGACAAGCATGTTACACGAAAATATGTTTCAGAACGTTATGAGAGCATGAGAGCATAAGTGAGAACAAATATTTTTACCATCTGCATATAAGTTGTTTATAATTAGCCTGTTATACATGCAGTGATGGCATGAGGACATAAACACCCGAACTTCCTAATAAGTACGTCAAGAACATTTCCGGAAGTTATCAGAGAACAAAACGATCCTTTAAGAACCAAAATCCTCCCCACAATTTTGCAAATAAACCTCAAACAGACCGAAAGAATTGCTTTTTAAAAAACTTATTTTTCAATTGAAAGGACAGAGGAGCACTCTTTACAAGGCAAAGTTGTTTAAAAAGAAAGATAAAGAGTTGCTCGCAAATCAGGTTTTTCTAGCTTGCTCAAGAACTTTCTATTTATCATAAACTTCAAACTTTATTAAATCATTAAACCATTTCTACCCATATTTGTCATTTAGTAAACAATAAATAGATTAGATTATGGAAAAAATTATTGAGAGAAATGTCCCTATCGCAGAAGAGAATGTAACATTGTCAGGACAACCGGCAACGAATATGTTCGAAGACTGGGGTGAAGACATAACTGAAACAGATCTTTTGCATGAAGAAAAAGATAAAGGATTCTCCCCCAAAAAGAATCCCCAAAAACTGATGAAAGAAATGGATCAAATAGTGCAGGATGACATTAAAAACATTCATTAATAACCATTCATCCAATCCCCTTTATTATTTTACATTTGTCCTAGACTTGTATACGAAAATCACTTGACGAAAAGAGTATAAGGACAACTGAATACAAATAAATTGGAAACAGCTGCCATAAAAAACAGTTGTTTCCAATTTCAATTATGAACAAAATCTCTATGACGACAAATTAATTAAGATAACAACACAAGTCTTGATGCCATCCTATTGGAGCGTTATTCACCTCAGTAGGGGTGAAATGATTTATCGCAATCACATTCCTCACCCCACGTACTATATCTTTTGTAAACAACGCTGCAAGTCCTAATCCCATTCCCCATACTAACACAATAAAAAACTTTCTCATATCCTAATATATTTAAATGGTTATTCTTATGATAAAGAGAAAACAATTCCTATGCCAAAACCAGACTAGTATTGATTATCAATCAAATACATTAAGAACAAACTATTTTCAAAGAAAAAGGTCCACATTTTCATTGTAGAATATTTCTACACTTTCCCCAACAAATCAGACATGTGCATCACCTTGTATCCGGCACAACAAACAACAGGAAGGATACCTTTGTAACATTCTTCCCCATCTAAATACATTGATAATATTGATAGTTGGTTAGCTGCACACAAGTACAAACAACTAACTATAAGCAGTCTCGTTATAATCCCCCAACAACAAAACAGCCATATCAACTATAAATCGTGTTCATTCATCCCAGGCAACAGTTCTTCCTGAATATTTGTCATGCTTCTCCACAAACTATAACTATAACACATAACACACTAATTATTAATCATTTATATATATACATATTTTAAACTGCACACCAATTGCACACTTTTATATTTTTGTTCTATGAATAAATATCTTTATTTAGCTACAAAATAAATAAAAAAATCGATTTTTAAACAGTAAACTTCAAGAGTTATAAAGGGAACATGATAGAATACTATGTTTATCAAGAGCACAAAAGCAAACTTAGTGAAGTATCGATGCGTTTTGAAGTGAAGGAAATCCCCAGAAGAACAGGAAAAGGCAACTTATTGGGTCGCCTTGCTTTTATCGTACATTAGTTTCGTTTGAAATCCTTTAGTTATCTCGTTATCCGAATCAACTTCTTTCGACAAGACCCAAATAATAATTGGGCTTCCGTCTATCTGGTCATAACGGTTATACACCTGCTCCAACTGCCAACCAAGTTTAGACATAAAATTCATAGCTGAAACCATTGTGCGAAACTTTATCTCTTTTCCATTTTCATCCACGAACTTGTTGTCTTTCAAATCTTTCTGACCAAAATCAATTCTTACACTGACAATTCCTTTCTTTAGTGAGTTTTCATCACCGATAAGATTACAGTATGCCTTATATGGCTTCTGAGCAAATAATGAAACACTTACGAAAATAAGAAAAGAAGCTAATAAAAGTCTATTCATAACATGATTGATAAAAGTTTGTGTACAAAAATAAGAAATCAAACAAGAACATCAAAAAAAGACACAAGAAAAAAAGCCCCGGCCATTATAGCCGGAGCAGTCCAATTTATAAATTTAAAGTCTTATGATGAAGATTGTCTGTTGCGCCAATATTTTTGGCGCAACAACATGACAACAAGCAAAACAGTTACACAAACACAAGCAAAGCCTATTTGCTTAAGTAATGTGGATTCTTTTTTCTTCTTTACCTCTTCAGTCTTAGTTTTTTCATGTTTGATGGAAGTGGCTTCCTTATCAGCTTTGACATTCGTGGTATCGGCTACCACCGTCTGTTTATCCTCCTTCTTGTTAAAATTACCTTCCACATGACCGTCAACAAGTAATGGAGGTTTCCCGGTCAGGCTGTCGGGCGGTTTTCTTGTATCATAGATACGGAAATCAATTACATAGCTACCATTGGTTGTAATGAGTTCGCTCAAAGAGGTGGTTAATCCATGTACGATGTTGACCGATTCACTGGCACTGTCCTTCCTGATTATTTCTGTGTCGGATTTGGCAACCTTATGTGAACTGCCACATGACAATAGAAGAAACAGGCACATAAAGGGAGCCAGCAATATGTGCTGGCTTACCCAGTTCATAACCTTAGCCAACATAAGAGATATCATTTATACGGTTCATCCAGCCCCGTTTGAACTTGTTATTTGCAGGGCGTTCCCGGCATATATCCTCGATGAAATCAAACCGTGCAATCTTGATCTGATCAAACAGTTCACGTGGATTACGGGAATTGACTGCGGCAAGTGTCTTAGGCCCGACAATGCCATCAGGAATCACGCCAAGCAAATCCTGCGGTATTTTGATACCGTGCACTCCGCTTGCCCAGATCCAATCGACAAGGATATCAGCTATGGATTGGGATTTAATTTCGTCAGCTTTCCACCTGTCCCAATACATGGTTTTCAAAATCTCCGTCCATTCCTCTTTCGTGATGTTTTTCAATCTTTCAACCGTAGGCTTGGAATAGCCTTTCTTTCGGCAATACGCTTCATAAGTTCCAATGGTCACACCCATATTGGTAGCCCCTCCTAAATCGTCCGGGTCATTTACAAAACCGCCTTCCCACTTCAGGATAAACGGTGCAAGTTTTTTCACATCAGCCATTTTTCTTTTCCTCCTTATCTTTAATTAATGTAGTCCTGCGTGGTGGAATACGACGACCGCATTCGCTGTCAGGCCTGTCACAACGGTTATGCTCGGCATCTTTCAATTGCAGTTCCAGCTCGTGGCACTTATGAATCCATGCCAGCTTATCAGACTGTTCATTACGAAGCTCAACGTATAACGCATCAATCTTGGCGTCACGCTGGGCGATGCGTTCTTCCAGCCAGTCAACCTGCTTACGCTCGTTCTCATCCTCCATCGAATCGGCGGACGCATCCTCCTTCCGTGCGTTAGTCTTGCGGTTCACCCAGAACGTGACACCCCAGCGGACAGCCTCCAATCCTCCGAAAGCCCCGATTATAGCCAACCAGTCGTTTAATTCCATTTCGTCTATTGTTTATCTGAATTATAAAAATACGCACCTCAAAGGTATCCCTATCCGTTTGCATCATCGCTGCCAAAGCACCGAAATCCATTGCCACGATATGACAATAAAAAAAGAGCCTGCTACGGAATTTAATCCGCAACAAGCTCTTGGTCTTACACATCTGCAAAGATAAAAAATCACATTCCTGTTTCAAACTTTTTCACCTAAAAAAATAGTAGAAATAGATACATGGTAGAAAGTGGGTAGAATCCTAAGAAAAATATCTTTTGTTCTACCCTATTTTTTGAACAGAACTTATCTGATTCATTTTCAATGCTGTTTCCAAGTTCCCCCGGAACTTAGGCTAATAATAAGATACATTATGGCAAAAATGCATAAACTGACCAAGGGTGGACAAACCATATTCCCGGCTACCATCTATGACGCTGTGGTCAATCCCAAAACACGCAA
>ENA-OQBV01001643-OQBV01001643.1-human-gut-metagenome-genome-assembly--contig:-NODE-1643-length-10678-cov-2.987110_pt1 | contig 10678 bp, 12 predicted proteins | sample MGYA00242750_ERZ504559 | MGnify/ENA primary metagenome ERZ504559 (study PRJEB26092, sample SAMD00036230) | human gut metagenome | host: Homo sapiens | study: EMG produced TPA metagenomics assembly of...
TGTGATACCATTCAGCTGGAAAAGTATCGTTATCTTTTTCAATGCGCAAAGGAAAGCAATGATTTTGATTCATTTATGAAATTCGCAGTGTAGTTTTGTGCAATTTTTCAAATTTGCTCATTTATAGCTTAGAACTGATATTTTTCTCATGGATATATTTCTGCAGCTCTTGTATGTAATACTCATTCTTTTTTTCTTCCTGCTCTGAGCTGTCATAATACTTGTTAATGAGCATTTCTCCTGCATAATTGATGGCACAATATACAAAAAATGTTATCGCCGCAGATAAGGTTCTGCTTCTTCACGGACTTCATTATTTCTGCCTCTGTATATATTGTACCGACGCAAAAGTGCTTTGACTCTTCCCAATAATTCTGCATAAGAAAAAGGCTTGGCCAGATAATCATCTCCACCCGCCATCAGACCGATCAGTTTGTCTGATTCCTGAGCTTTTGCCGTCAAAAAAAAGAACCGGCACATTGGATACTTTGCGGATTTCTTCACACGTACGAAGTCCTGACATCCCGGGCATCATAATATCTAAGATCACCAGGTCTGTTTCATCACTCAACAGTTCTAATCCACTTTTTCCATTTTCCGCTTCTTCCACACAATAATTTTCACTTTCTAAAAGAATCCGTACGCCTTCTCTTATATCTGCATCATCTTCAATAAGCAATACCTGTTCTTTCTTCATATCCAGCTCCTCTCCGGAAAAGATTTCCTGCAAAAATTAAGAGCGTACGTCTGTTAAAACATACACTCTTACGATCATCTTTAATCCACTTTACTTTCTGATGTTGTTCCTGATGTAGTCCCTGAACTTGAAGAACTGCCAGTCTTGTCATTTGAAGAAGTTTCTGATTTCTTACTTGTAGAATTGTCTGTGCTGCTGCCTGAAGTACTTTCTGTGCTCTTACCCGCTTCTGTACTACTGCTGGCTGAACTTTCTGTACTCTTTTCAGAAGAGCTTGCAGATTTACTGCTGTTCGATCCACATGCTACTGTTCCAAAAGATAACATTGCTGCCATGCATAATATAGTTCCTCTTTTTAAAATATCTTTCGTTTTGTAACATCCTTTCATCTTGTGATATCCTTCTTCCTCTTGATTTTATTTCAAAGGCTTATCTGTTTTTGATGGGTCTTATTATCCATGAAAAATCTTAAACATTTCTGATTCAATTCTTAACAAATCTAAACTTTCACTCACGATCGCCCTTTGCTTTATTGAAGTAATCATCCAGAAATGCTATCATATCCCCTTAAATCCTTCTCCATTTTTATCTTCTCGTTTCTTTTTCCACTTTTTATATCTCTTATTCCGCAAGGGAATTCCCACACCCAAAAACAGGACAACGATCAAAATTGTCAGCTCCATACCGTACCTCCCTTGATTCTGGCTAAAACTCCTTTTTCTCCATGATACGCACACTGATTTTATAAGAAATTACGATAAGAATCACGGATACAATACAACCGATCACACTGACTGTACCTGCCCCCATCTTTTCGACCCTTTGCAAAGCCGCTGTCATCTCAATATCAAAAACTTTTCCAAGCTGAATTCCACCGACAATCACTGCAAATCCTCCAACTCCAATTGCAACAACTGCCAGCCTTCCTTTTTCATTTCCGTACTTTAACTGTACCGGAATGGAAGTCCCCATAAATACAAGAACGAGTATGATTGATACTGCATAATTCACCATAAGTGCATCATCGATCGGAATCTCTTTTGTAATCCAAACATAGATAAGACTGATCAGAACAGACAGGATCCATATTCCTCCACAGAAAAGTAAGCCAAACACATACTTTTCTTTCACATATCCCCGCCTCGATACAGGAAGTGTAAACAAAAATGAATATCCTCTGTCAAATTCATCATATGTAAGTGTTCCCAATACAAGAAGAAAGCCATACATCGGAAACAGATTGACAATATAAGTAGGACTTTTCATGAAAACTGTGAATACCACACACATTGCCAGAAGTACCAGCACTGCATTCTTCTGCAGCTTCAGAATACAAAAATCTTTTATCAACATCCCTTTCATACGCTTTCCCCCTTGATCATCATCAAAATTGCTTCATCAATCGTTCCGTTTTCCACCACGACCTTCGGATAATTTTCCAGATAAAACTGCTTCTGATTCGTCAGAAGCTGATATCCGAAAGCTTCCTTCTTTCTGCTGAGAATATACTGTTTATCCAGAGTCTGATACTGCTCTTCATCCACTTTTAATACCGCGTATTCGCCAAGCAATACATCCGTCTCCTCATGCAGCACGATCTTTCCATTATGGATCATATACAGATCATCACACAGCCCTTCCAAATCGCTGGAAATATGGGAACTGATCAAAATCGCACGCTCTTCTTTTTCCTCCATATATTCCCGCAAAAGATCCAGGACATCTTCTCTTGCTGCCACATCCAGTCCGGCTGTCGGTTCATCCATGATCAGGAACTTCGCATCATGAGATAATGCAAGAAGTACCTTAAGTTTTGCCTTCATTCCGGTGGAAAACTCTTTGATCTTCTTATCCAGAGGAATTTGAAACTGCTCACATCTGGAAATAAAACAGTCCTTTTCAAAATTCGGATACATGGACTTCATTACAGCGATCACATCTTTTACCTGCAGATACTCACTGAAACCTGCATCAGAAAGTACGACTCCCAATTCCTGTCTGTCACTTTCTTTCAGCTCTCTCTCCGGCTTTCCCAGCATCTCAATGTTCCCTCCATCTGTATGGATCAGTCCCAGAGCCGCTTTAAATGTCGTGGACTTCCCGGCTCCATTCTGTCCGATCAGTCCGGTAATACATCCCGGTCTGACTTCCAGTGAGCAGTCCAGTGTAAAATTTTTATACTGCTTCTTTACCTGTTCTAACTTCAGCATATGCTATCCCTCCAATATCAGCTCCAGCATCTCCCGGATATCCTCTTCCGGCAGGCCGTATCTTTTTGCTTTGCGTATCACCTCGGTCAGCTCTTCTTCCACCTCCCGGCGATACTCTTCCATCATCATCTCTTTGTTGGCGGCAGCCACATAGGTGCCCTTTCCGTGTATGGTAACCGTAAATCCTTCCTGTTCCAGAGAATCATATGCTTTTTTTACAGTCAGTGCGCTGATCCTCAATTCTTTTGACAAGGTCCGGACAGACGGCAGATTGTCATCTTCTTTCAGCTCGCCGCTTATAATCTGTGCCTTGACCTGGTCTACGATCTGTTCATAGATCGGTACCATCGATGAACTGTTGATTATAATTTTCATATGTGCCTCCTTTATTTATAAACAGTATATAACAGTTTATATCTGTTGTCAACTGTTATATACTGTTTATTTTTTCATTTAAAAAAGAGAAGGCATTTCGCCTTCTCCAATTACTCGTTTGCTTTTTCTTTTTTCAAAAATCCTCTGACCGCTTCTTTGGTCGGCATCACCTTCAGTGCCCCTTTTTTCGTCGTGATCAGTGATGCGGCCGCATTGGCAAATTCCAGCATCTCATAGAGCTGCTCCTCTTTCAAATCTTCGATTCCATGCTCCAGCACATAATTCAGTACACAGGCTCCAAACGTATCTCCGGCTCCGGTCGTCTCAATCGTTTCTTTCTGTAAAAACGGTCTGCAAAATACTTGTCTGTCCTGATGAAATGCCATACTTCCGCCTTTTCCCATCGTCACATTCATCAGACGGATATTCGGATACTGCTTCTTTAACTGTTTGGCTCCCCGGATCACATCCGTAGTTCCTGTTACAAATTCCAGTTCTTCTTCTGAAATTTTCAGAAGATCACACTGCGAAAGTCCATACTGTATCTGTGCTCTTGCTTCCTCCATATCAGACCACAGCGGCGGCCGTAAATTCGGATCAAAGGAAAGCAGAAGCCCCGCTTCCTTCGCTGCCCTGATTGCGTAAACTGTCGCTTTTCTGACATCCTCATGTGTCATGGACAAGGTACCATAATGGAATGCTTTCGCACTGCGGACAAATTCTACCTCTACATGCTCTTCTTTCAGCATCATATCCGCACCGGGATTTCTGTAAAATGCAAATTCCCGGTCTCCGTCCTCCAACGTGTGCACAAATGCCAGCGTTGTATGTACTTTTTCACTTTCATACAGGTGAGAAGTATCAATTCCCAGCTCTTTTAGCGTATCCCGAAGCAGCACTCCAAACTGGTCTTTTCCTACCATTCCGAGAAAAGACGTCTTTTTCCCCAAACGGTTGAGCATTGCCAGCACATTACACGGTGCGCCTCCCGGATTTGCCTCCAGAATATGATTTCCCTGTTCACTGTATCCGTTTTCTGTAAAATCAATCAAAAGCTCTCCCATAGCGATTACATCATATTTCGGTTCCATGCTCTGTTTCCTCATTTCTATCTGATATCATACACACTTCGTAAGGTGATCTGTTTCGGCTCTCCGTCAAGAATCCGAACTTTTTTCTCTCCCCCGTTCATGTCAAAATAGTTATCACTCAAGATCAGATCTTCATTTTCATTCTGAATTTCCACACTCTTTGCGTAAGCATCCGCTTTCACGGTAATCCACTCCCCGTTTACCTCGTAAGTCAGATGCGGGTTCTGATAGCGGAAATATTTCGGATACGAAAAAATGACCGTCTGATCCGCAATCAGAGCTTCCCCGTCATAGGCCTGAAAGCTGACATACTCTTCAAATACATCAATCTGCGGCAGCATTTCTTTTTCTAGCCAAACTGCACAAAGTGCCGGAACGAGCACATCCTGCTGCTCGGTTCTTGCAATCTCACCTTTTGCGTTTCTCACCTGCCATTTAAGACAAATTGTTTTTTCTTCCCGCGTTTCATTGGATATGTTGAAACGCACTGATTTTTCAAATTCAAAATGCTGACGATTCATATTGGCTTCCTGTGTCATCCAGCTCTCCTCCTCGCAGGAGACAAGAACCGGTGCAAAGAACCGTTTTGCATAATAATGCAGAGCTTTCCATCTTCCGTGATAATCAATAGAAGACCAGGAAATGACCGGCCAGCAGTCATTTAACTGCCAGTATACTGCCCCCATACATCTCCCGCGGTTTCTCCGGAAATGCTCCACTCCATAGCGGATTCCGTCTGCCTGCAGAAGCTGGGACGCATACAGCACTGTTCCGAATTCTGACGGATAGCGGTAAGCCTGCTGCATGTAATTCATAATCTTTCCATTTGCCCCGTAATTGCGCTGATGCTTTTCCATAATATAGGAAAAAATATTCCAGTCGTCCGGATCATCCGTAAAGGACTCGATCGTCTTTTTGCCGGAAATGCCTGGAATCCAAACTCCGAAATATACCGGAAATAATGCTTCCGATACTCAGAAAACGGGCGGCTTCCATGCCATACCTTCCAGTAATGTACATCCCCTCTGTCCGGATCATTCGGATTGTCAAACGAGCCGCCGGAAGACGGGCTTGCCGGCCAGTAAAATGTCTGAGGATCGTAAATCTTTAACACTTCCGGGATGATGCGTTCATACATAAACAGATAATCGCGCACTTCCCTTGGCTTTGTCACCCAGCACCGCTCATCCACAAACATTTCCATCTCATTATTTCCGCACCATAATCCAAGACAGGCATGATGCCGGATCCGTTTGATATTGTCGATAAACTCCTGGCGGATATTTTCTTCAAATTCCGGTGTCAGCTCATACACCGAGCAGGCAAACATAAAGTCCTGCCATACAACCAGTCCCAGTTCATCACACAGATCAAAGAACCAGTCATCCGGATAAAATCCGCCGCCCCACACACGGATGCTGTTGAAATTTGCTTCTTTACAGTCCATCAGTAATTTTCTGGTCCGCTCTTTGCTTCTTCTTCCCAGAAGATGCTCCTCCGGAATATAGTCGGCACCCATTGCAAAGAAACAGATTCCGTTCACTTCATGTGCAAAGCTTTCTCCCCACTCATCTTTTTCTCTCTTTACCGTCATACTTCGGAGCCCAATTTTTCGCTCCCAGAGATCACACTGTTTTCCATCCAGAAAAAGCTGCACCCGTACCTGATACAGTGGCTGTTCTCCCAGTCCGTTGGGCCACCATAGCTCTGGCTCACAGATGGAGAGCGTTCCCTTTCCGGTTTCTGAAAGGCTGACGCCTCTTGTTTGGCCATCGGGAGAAATCACCTCTGCCTGCCACGTCGGTTTCCCGGAAAGTTCCAGCGCTGCTACTTCAAATTCAAGCTCCACCTGCCCCGGTGTATGACGCTGACGGATATACACACTGTCAATCCGTCCCCCGGAAATTCCAAGCAGACTGACCGGGCGGAAAATCCCGGCATCCGGAAGGTGTGCCCCCCAGTCCCATCCAAACATATAGTGGGCTTTTCTTAAATGCATAAAGCCTTCATACGTGTCTTCATTTCCGATATTGCCATATTTCTGATACGCATCTGCAATGTACGCAAGAGGGGAGTAAAACAGCACCCGCAGTCTGTTTTCTCCCTCTCTCCACAGTCTGGTTACATCATACTCCCAGACTCTGTGCATATTGTATGGGTTTCCCAGAAGCGTGCCGTTCCAGAACACCGATGCCACGGTATCAAGACCATCAAAATGCAGCACGATCTTTTCTTCTCTTGCCCAGTCAGCATCCATACTGACACAGCACTCATACTCATATTCCTGCTCCATTCTGCTGCAGACAGCATCCTCGTTGTCCTTCCAGTATGGGTCTTCCATGTTTCCATTTCTCAACAGATCTGTATACACGCTGCCCGGCACCTTCGCCTCCTGCCAGTTTTCCTCTGATACGCAGCGCATCCTCCAGCCCTGTTCTAATTCTTGCTTTCTCATTTTACCTCCGGATATTCATTGCAAAGCAGACGGTATGCCGGCTCATCCTCTTCGATCGTCGGAAATCTTCCGATCGGTTCATAGAAACGGTTGTCATTTTCATCATCGTTGCACATGGAAACTTCTCCGACGCATGCACTGGCTCCGCTTCCCTCTTCCACATGAAGGTCATGATACATATACTGGGTAGATTGTGATACTCTCTCCCGGTGTCAGCCTGATCTGTGTCCCTGCAGGAACTGTATATTCTCTTCCATCACAGTTGACTGTTACATCCGTATCCGCAAACTGTCCGTCTTCTGTAGAATTGTAAACCGTAATCAGTACATTACCGCCTCCTCTGTTGATAATGTCTTCCATCTTATTCCAGTGGAAGTGCATTGGCGCCATCTGTCCATCCTGCACCATCAACAGTTTTTCTGCATAAGATTTTGTATATTTTTCATTTTTCACATTTCCGTTTCGGATTGTAATCAGTGCAAATCCAACCTCATCAAATTTCCCCAGCCCATAATCTGTGATATCCCATCCGAGCATATTGTCACGAATTTCATCATACTCGTGATTTTTTGTCTCCCAGTCCTCTGGTGTCCATTTGCAGAACGGTGGAATCTCAAATCCATGTTCCTTGATCAATGCTTCCATATCTTTGATAACTTTATTGATTTCTGATCTTTTCATTTATTTTTCCTCGCATTTCTTCTAATTCCTGACCTTCCAGAATTCTCAGTGTCAGTTCTTTTGTCTCTGATTCCATTGGGCCAATGGTATGCAGTGTATTTTGTTTTTCATGGTATGCTCTTCCATAGACCGAAGAGTTTGCCGGTTCCAGCCCTACCACGTAATCTCCGCTTGCTCTTGATTTCCATTCCATAAAATAAGGAAGCTCTTTTCCAGAAAACTCTACAGAAAATCCCAGGCCCAGCTTCGGATTGATCACCGCAACCTCTGTCTTTCCATTTTCCTCTGCATACAGCTCATGTAAAAATACCGCTTCTGTCTCATTATCCACCGGAGCCTCCATGGTACTCCAGTTTTCCATCTGTCGTTTTGCATCTGCATCTCTTGGAGTCGTTTTTCTTGCCGGAATCAAAATCTCAGCTTCTTCATCAAGCAGCGGATAGCCGGCATTGATATGATACAACAGCATCAGCGGCTCCTCACGAAAGCCCTGATTCTCGATCACATCCCGGATCTGGATTTCTTTTTTCGGCCAGATTGTAGTAATGGTTCTCTTTAATACCAGATTTTCTCCAAATAATTCCGCTTCCCGCATCTCTCCATAGAGCTCCATCTCATATCCCTCGCTTGTCCATCTGGTCCGAACAGCGGTATGCTCTGCCGGAGTCGTCCGAATCCTTCCATGCATGGGATACTGAGTCTCTCCATTCTGATATACGGCGCATATATTTTCCAGCCCGCAGGTAAAGAGCATTCCGCCCATAATGCTGCGCAGAGCTTCCTGTCCGTTGGTATCATACTGATTTCGACCCTGCAGCCCCGGTTTGGAGAGAAAACTGAAATTTACCCCCTTGTAGGACAGTTCGGAAAGATCCCATTCCCTTTCCCTGCATGACAGTAAAAGATAATGGACCGTTTTTTACCTGCCAGGCATGACAACTTGTCTGCCCGGTCCCTGCCCGGTACTCGATCGGCGTCACATTCTGCCACCTGATGGATATGTCCGGTTTTCTTAATAATTCAATTTTTTCTGCATCATACTGCGTGTCTCTTATTTACTTCTTTCCACTCGTCAATCTGTTTCTGCATTTCATCAATGACATCCTGCACACCGGTTGCTTCCAGCTTCTTCTCAAGCTGCGGCAGATATTCTTCGGGATCTACACTTCCTGTATACAGAGATTTTCCGAATTCATCCAGTATGTTTCTAAATCCTGCCACCTGTGTGCTGACTTCTGACAAATCAAAGTCAAAACCCAAAGGATGGCGCTTCTTCCGCCGTGTCATTAAACTCTTTGAATGTTGCCCATTTATCGATCGGTTCGTTTTCCAGAACATATGTGTTGAACAGACCTCCCTGTACCCAGTATGGAACAGAATAATCTTTGGATTTTTCCGGATCCAGTTTTACTTTGCAGTCATAGATATATGGCTTTCCTTCTGCTGCATCCAGCTCTTCCTGCTGTACATCTACTTTCTCCCAGTGAACGCCTTCGATTCCATAGTTTAACAGGTTTCTTAAATACTGATCTGTATTTACAAGATTTAAAAATTCCATTGCTTTTTCCGGATGCTCAGAGTTTTTGTTGATCGCTGTCAGAGCACCTCTGGCAGATGCATTTGTCACCTGTGTATCCATGATCGGAGTTGCCACAACCTCATATCCAAGATCTTTGCTCCAGATCAGCTCCGCATATGGCTGTCCGTCCCCTTTTGTCACAAAACGTTTTACTGACTTATCATCAGATGCCGTTGCAGCATCTTTGTTGATATATCCCGCCTCATAATATTTACGCATCGTATCCAGTGTACTCTGCATTTTTCTGTTTCAAATACATTCTTTACTGTCAGATCTTCATCTCCGTATTCCAGACCGACCGGATCCTGGATCTTATCCATATAAGTCGGCGCTGTATAATCTTTTGTCAGATACATCGGCACTACATCCGGCTCTTTTTCTTTGATCAGCTTCAGCCATGGTTCCAGATCTTCCAGTGTATGAATATCTTCATATGGAATGTTATATTTATCTACATATTCTTTTGTGAAGACCCCACATCGGATTATTTCCGATCTCTTTTTCACTTGGCACTCCATAGATCTTTCCGCCTACCTTCGCAGCCTCCCAGAATCTGGAATCGATCTTGTCATACATCTCACTGCCTTCTTCTTTTAACAGATCATCCAGCTCTAAAAAATTGCACCCTTCTGTGCATTCTGTAGATAATCATTTGCCCAGGAGCAGGTAAAGCACAGATCCCACTCGTCACCAGTATTGATGACTACCTGCATTTTCTGGTTGTAATCTCCCCATCCTACATTGATGACATTCAGTTTTACACCGATCTTTTCAGAAGTATATTTATTTACTTCATCAATAACCATCTGAGCATCTTTCTGCGCATCTCCTACCTGATACCAGGTCAGCTCTACAACTTCATCTCCGTTTTTCATTTGTCTCTGCTTTTTTTCCACAGCCGGATAACAGACCGACTGTCATAACTGCTGCACATCCTGCAGCTACTACACGTTTCAGTTTTTTGAATTTCATAATCCTTTTCTCCCTTATTCTTTTACTGCTCCGATCGTCAATCCGTTTACAAAATATCTCTGGAAGAACGGATATGCGAAAATGATCGGAAGTGTTGAAATTACTACGATGCCATTTTGATCGTCTCTTTCGGCATATTGGCTGCCGCCTGGATACCATCCACACCCATCATCGCTTTGTTGCTCGCCAGCCAGTCAATGGAGCTTTCAATCTTAATCAGAAGATACTGAAGTGGAATCCAGTCCTGATTGTCTATGTACATCATTGCATTGAACCAGTCATTCCAGTATCCAAGAGTTAAGAACAATCCGATCGTTGCCAGTCCCGGAAGCGCCATTGGAATGACAATCTGGAAAAACAATCTCCACTCGGATGCCCCGTCGATCTTGGCGGACTCTACAACGGAATCCGGAATACTCGTTTTAAAGAAAGTTCTCAATACAATGACATTGAATGAATTCATTGCCAGCGGCAAGATCAGCGCCCAGATTGTATTTTTGAGCATCAGTACTTTTGTCATTACCAAATAGTTTGCGATCATACCACCGGAAAACAGCATCGGAATGGTGATCACTTTTGTAAAGAACGAACGGAATGCATATGTTTTTCTGGATAACG
>ENA-OQBV01001645-OQBV01001645.1-human-gut-metagenome-genome-assembly--contig:-NODE-1645-length-10671-cov-3.193665_pt1 | contig 10671 bp, 8 predicted proteins | sample MGYA00242750_ERZ504559 | MGnify/ENA primary metagenome ERZ504559 (study PRJEB26092, sample SAMD00036230) | human gut metagenome | host: Homo sapiens | study: EMG produced TPA metagenomics assembly of...
TGCCACAGACACAGAATATAGCAGTTGGATTTTCGGATGAGAACCTGGTGCTGGAATCTGCAGTTCTGCATTATAGTTCTGTTGTTACAGGTGAACAGTTTGAAATGCCGGCGTCAGCAATTGTGAACAATACAGTTTTGTTCACACAGGATTATCCGGAAGGATCAGCAGAAGATGTGTATCAGCTGGATAGCCTGACATATCAGAGCTCGGGAGTAAGTTCTACGGTAAATCTGCTGGATGAAGAAATTGATGTGGGTTATACAGTTACAGTACAGCCGGAAGAGGAGAATTCTTCAGAGGAAGCAGTACCGGATGTGGCAGTATATTCACTTAGTGAAGACGGCAATGTGATCGAGGCTTCTGCAGACACAGAGAACATTGAGGAGACTGTGGCAGGAGTACTGGGAGAGGCAGATCCTGTATCACCGCTTGCAAGAGAAGCAAGAGCCAATAAAACGGTGGTGATCTGTGCCGGGCATGATGCGACGCATACAGGAGCCGGCGGTAATGGACTAAGAGAAGAAGAGCTTACTTTTAAAGTGGCACAGTATTGCAAACAGGCATTGGAGCAGTATCAGGGAGTTACAGTGTATATGGACAGAGACTCTATTTCCTGTAAATATCCGGGACAGAGTACAAGCTACTGTCTGAATCAGAGAATTAAAGATGCAGCAGCACTCGGAGCGGCCGTGTTTGTAGATATTCATTTCAATACAGGAGGGGGAACGGGAGCAGAGGTTTACTATCCAAACAAAAGCTATAATGAAGGAATCCATCAGGAAGGGCAGAATCTGGCAAATAAGATTCTGAGTGAGTTGTCAGCACTGGGATTAACAAATCGTGGTGCAAAAATTAAAGACGGTACCACGGGTGAGACAGATTCGAATGGAAATAAAGATGACTATTTTACGACAAACTATCTTTCTAAACAATATGGAATGACAGGGGTGATCGTAGAACACGCATTCTTAGACAGTGCATCTGATGCCGCGAAATTGAAAGATGAGAATTTCCTGAAAAAACTGGGAGAAGCGGATGCAGCAGGAATTGCAGCAACTTACGGGTTCAGCAAAGGCAATAACGGAAACGAGCAGGCAACTGTGCAGATTAAAAATAAAAATGATTTTAATGGAACTGCACAGATTGAGGTGAGTGGTTCTGGAAATGGTTACAAAGTGGCAGTGTGGAGTGAAGAAAACGGTCAGGACGACCTTGTCTGGTATTCTTTGCCGGGAACTGCAAGAGTTATCAATTTTGATATTCAGAATCATAAGAAGTCTACCGGAAAATATAATGTTCATGTATATAATTGGAATACGACATCGAATTTATGCCAGGCCGAATTCAGAGTCTCGGGTAATACTACTTCTACGTTAAAGGTTTCTTCTGTTGACAACAGAAGTGATTTGTATCGGGTTCAGCTGAAGTTTGCAGATATGCCGGATGACGTGGATGTCGTACAGTTTCCGGTATGGAACAAGGCGGATCAAAGTGATATTCGCTGGATTACAGCTCAGCAGAAATCGAACGGAGTCTGGGAAGCGGATGTGAGTATTCCGGATCAACAGGTTGGAGCTGTTTATCAGGTACATGCCTATGCAAATCTGACAAGTGGAACGCTGGTATTCCTTGGGAAAACAACGTTTAAGGTGATTGGACCAAGTGCAGATGTGGAGATTCAAAATTATAATGCAAATCAGGGAACTTTTGATGTTATTGTGAAAAATGTTGAAGTTCCGGCAGGAGTGGAATCTGTCAGAGTTCCGGTGTGGAGTGAGCCGGATCAGGGCGATCTGATTTGGTATTTTGCAGACAGGCAGAGTGACGGTACTTACAAAGTTCATGTAGATATTGCAAATCATCACAACAACAGAAGTACCTATAATGTTCATGTATATGTGATGGATAACAATGGAGTACAGACATTCGTTGCGATGACATCCCAGCAGGTGAGTGAAACGAAGGACGAACTGACAGCAGAGGATAAGAGCGGAAAAGAAACGACATATCAGCTGACCTTAAAAAATCACAAAGCAGCAAAAGCAACAAGCGTTAATTTTGCAGTGTGGAGTGAACGAAACGATCAGGATGATCTGGTATGGTATGAAGGAAAAAAAACGTCTTCAAATACATGGAGTGCAGAGGCTTCGATCAAGAATCATAAAACAGCCGGAAAATATCTGGTTCATGTATATGGAATTGTAAATGGAAAGCAGATCTTTTTGGATCAGACAACATTTGAAGTTTCAGAAGCGCAGGCAACCCTGGAAGTGGGTACATATGATGTGGAAAAGAAAAGTTTTGAAGTAACTGTCAAAGGCATTTCCTGTAAATCAGGTATCAAGGAAGTCCTGGTTCCGGTATGGAGCAAAGCAAACCAGAGCGATCTTGTATGGCATGAGACGAAAAAGCAGAGTGATGGTTCTTATAAAGTGACGATTAAAGTGCCTTCTGATATCAAAAATGCGAAGTATAATGTTCATGCCTATGTGACCGGGAAAAACGGAGTTCAGTCTTGTGTAGGAGTAACAACAAAGGAAGTAACGAATGAGCAAATTGTTGTATCGGCAAAAGATACAAGCAAGAAAGAAAGTACTTATCAGGTAAAACTGGAAAACCAGGGAAAATATGACAGGATCGATGATGTAAACTTTGCAGTGTGGAGCGTTGCAAATGATCAGGATGATCTGATATGGTATTCTGGCAACAAAGAAAGTGCGAATGTATGGACAGCAGATGTCAGCATATCCAGCCATAAAACGGCAGGGACGTATAATGTTCATGTATATGGAGTTGTTAATGGACAGCAGATAAATTTAGGACAAACTACGTTTGAAGTGTCAAGCCCAAAAGGGAAAACAGAAGTGAGAAACTATAATTCTGTTAAAGGATCGTTTGACGTGATTGTCAAAAATATTTCTTCAAAATCAGGGGTTCAGTCAGTACAGGTTCCGGTATGGAGTCAGCCGGATCAAAGTGATCTGATCTGGTATTCAGCAAAGAAACAGAGTGATGGCACTTACAAAGTAACAGTGGAGTTAAGTAAACATCAAAATCACAAAGGAACCTATAATATCCACACCTATATTACCACAGAGACTGGAATCATGACATTTACGGATGGAATTACATATAATGTGGTCAGCGATTCATCCGACCAGGATGAAGAAAAATTAACTACAATCATGGGGGAGACGGCTACAACTGTTGAACAGATGATGCGCTATTATGAAAGCAGCGGTAATCAATACCCGTCAGAGGCGCTTGGAAAAGGCGGAGCACCGACACTTCGAGATTTCTGTCAGATGTATTACGAAGAAGCTGTGGCGGAAGGTGTAAAAGCTGAGGTGGCTTTTGCACAGGCAATGAAAGAAAGCGCATGGCTTAAATTTGGAGGCATTGTGAAAATCGAGCAGTTTAATTTTGCGGGACTTGGAGCATTGGATGGAAATGCGCAGGGACAGGCAGCGAGTTTTTCTGATGTCCGGACAGGAATCAGAGCTCAGATCCAGCATTTGAAAGCATATGGTTCTGCGGAAGACCTGAAGTCGGCATGCGTAGACCCCAGATTTAAATATGTAACCCGCAACTCAGCAAAATATGTAGAGTGGCTGGGGATTAAGGAAAATCCGGCAGGTGTAGGCTGGGCAAGTGATAAAAATTACGGATATGCGATTGTTGATATGGTGAAAGTGTTGACAAGCAAATAAACAACGATTCGGAAACTATGATTTGAGTTGTTTGAGAAAAAGAACCTTTTATGTGTTAAAGAAGCATAAGAGGTTCTTTTTTAATGAATTTCAGAATATTCTTTCTTTTATGCCTGATTTACGATAAAATACATAGTATAGATTTTAATCAATAGTTATTTTATAAAAAGCTGGGTTAAAAATAAACGGATACGAGGTAAGAGGGTATGGATAGGGAATTGGTAAGTGTTTTAATGGTGAATTATAATAGGGGGACAACAATTGGAGAGAGCATCAAAAGTGTGCTGGCACAGACATATACGGATTTAGAGTTGATTATTGTAGATGATGGTTCAACAGATGATTCCTGTTCCGTGATTGAAAGTATTAAAGATCCGAGAATCAAGTTGTATCGTCTGGAGCAGAATGAGCATATCAGTCATGCGACAAATTATGGATTTCAAAAGGTGACAGGAGCATATCTTGCAAGGATAGACAGTGATGATGTCTGGTATCCCCAAAAGCTGGAAAAACAAATTACGTTTTTAAAGAATAACCCCGAATATAAGATTTGTTTTGCATGGATTGATTTGATTGACGAGTATGGGAATAGCATCAATGAGCAGCAAAAGGAATTGCTGGGTGTGTTTGAAACTACATTTCAGGGGCAGAGCGATTGTTTGCACCGGTTCTTTTTCGGAGGAAACTGTCTGTCACATCCTTCAGTGGTGATGAGAACGGAGTTGATGCGGGAGACAGGAGATTTTAACCTTGCATATATGCAGTCTCATGATTTTGATTATTGGGTGCGAATTGCAAAGAAATACCCAATTTATGTTATGCAGGAAAGACTGTTGGCGATGCGTCGCTTTATTCATGAAAACAGTGAAGTGGAAAATAACAGTAAAACATATGGTCCGAATGTGATCCGTTACGAAAATGAAGCTGCAAATATAAAGCGTCATTTTTTTGAGGATATGGAAGATGAACTGTTTATCAGAACATTCAGGCAGGATTTTAAAAATCCGGAGTCAAGTACAAAAGAAGAATTGGAATGTGAGAAAATATTTTTGCTCTGTAAAACATGTCCGGAATTGCAGAATATCCTGCCCACAGGGTTAGATAATTTTTTGGAGCTGTATCCGAAGTATGCAGAAATATTAAAACAGAAATTTGATTTTACAGTTCATGATTTCTATGATTTCACGGGAAATCGAGTTTATCACAATGAAAGAGAAGAGAATGCAAAACGTAGAGAACAAGAATGTTTGAAAGAAGAACTTCAAAAAGTACACAAGGAATGTGAAAGACTCAAGATGCAGATTGAAGCGTACGAGAATTCGAAAAGCTGGAAAGCTACAGCTCCGTTTAGAAAATAAAGCTGTATGGAAAAAATGAGCGATACAATTAAAAATGTTGCATAGATGTTAAAGAAATGTTATAATTCTAAAGAATATATTGGAAGGTTAAAATTATGAGAACATATTTAGTAACCGGTGGAGCCGGATTTATTGGATCAAACTACATTCATTACATGTTTAAAAAGTATGACAACGAAATCCGCATCATCAATGTAGATAAGCTGACATATGCAGGAAATCTTGAGAACCTGAAAGATATAGAAGACAGAGAGAATTACACATTTGTAAAGGCGGACATCTGTGATGCAGATGCGATCAACAAGATTTTTGAAGAAAACGAGATTGACAGAGTTGTACATTTTGCAGCGGAAAGTCATGTGGATCGAAGCATTAAGAATCCGGATGTATTTGTAAAGACAAATGTACTCGGGACACTTGTGATGCTCAATGCGGCAAAAGCAGCATGGGAGCTTCCTGACGGAACATTTAAGGAGGGAAAGAAATTCCTTCATGTTTCTACAGATGAAGTGTATGGATCACTGGAAGAAGAGGGAGAATATTTTTTATGAGACAACTCCATACGATCCGCACAGTCCATATTCTGCAAGTAAAGCATCATCTGATATGCTGGTAAAATCTTATATGGATACGTATAAATTCCCGGCAAATATCACAAACTGCAGCAATAACTATGGACCGTATCAGTTCCCTGAGAAGTTGATTCCGCTGATCATTAACAATGCTCTGCAGGGCAAGAGTCTTCCGGTATACGGAGACGGAAAGAATGTCAGAGACTGGCTGTATGTAGAAGACCATGCAAAAGGAATTGACATGGTTCAGGAAAAAGGAAGACTTTTTGAGACGTATAATATTGGCGGTCACAATGAAAAACAGAATATTCAGATTATTCATATCATTCTGGATACGTTACAGGAGATGTTGCCGGAAGGAGATCCAAGAAAAGAACTTGTCAGCGAAAAGCTGATCACTTATGTAGAAGACAGAAAGGGTCATGACAGACGCTATGCTATTGCACCAGACAAGATCAAAGAAGAAGTGGGCTGGTATCCGGAGACGATGTTTGAAGACGGTATTCGCCTGACGATCAAATGGTTCTTTGAAAATGAAGAATGGATGAAAAATGTTACAAGCGGTGACTATCAGAAGTATTACGAGGATATGTATCAAGATAAATAAGCAGAACTCGGCAGTATCGAAAGATACTGCTGGTTTGCGTTAAAATATATAATATTAGGAGGAAATACGATGAAAGGTATTATTTTAGCTGGAGGTTCAGGAACAAGGTTATACCCATTAACACAAGTGACAAGCAAACAGCTGTTGCCGATATATGATAAGCCGATGATTTATTATCCGCTCAGTATTTTAATGGAAGCAGGAATCCGGGAGATCCTGATTATTTCTACCCCTGTAGATACGCCAAGATTTGAGGAATTGCTTGGAGACGGAAAGCAGTTTGGAATTCAACTCAGTTATAAGGTGCAGCCGTCACCGGATGGACTGGCTCAGGCATTCTTGCTGGGAGAAGAATTTATTGACGGAGAAAGCTGTGCAATGATCTTGGGAGATAATATTTTCCACGGACATGGTCTGAGTAAGAGATTGAAAGCGGCAGCGGCAAAGGAAGAGGGAGCTACGGTATTTGGATATTATGTGGATGATCCGGAGCGTTTTGGCGTTGTTGAATTTGATCAGGATGGAAAAGCCGTTTCTCTGGAAGAAAAACCAGAACATCCAAAGTCTAATTATGCAGTTACCGGTTTGTATTTCTATGATAACCACGTAGTAGAATATGCGAAGCAGATCAAACCAAGTGCAAGAGGGGAACTCGAGATTACAGATTTGAATAGAATTTATCTGGAAAAAGGAAATCTGGATGTGGCGTTATTAGGTCAGGGATTTACATGGCTTGATACAGGAACACATGAATCGTTGGTCGACGCAACAAATTTTGTAAAGACAGTGGAGACACATCAGAACAGAAAGATTGCGTGTTTAGAGGAAATTGCATACAACAACGGATGGATTGATAAAGAAGAATTGCAGAAAGCATGTGAACTCTATCAGAAAAATCAGTATGGTCGTTATCTGAAAGATGTATTGGATGGAAAGTATATCGATCAGAATTAGAAGCAGGAGGAAAAGACTATTATGGGTAAAATTAAAGTAGAAACATGTGAGATAGAAGGTCTGAAGGTGATCACTCCAACAGTTTTTGGTGATGAGAGAGGTTATTTTATGGAGACCTATAATTATAATGATTATAAAGAAGCAGGAATTGATATGGAATTTGTGCAGGATAATCAGTCATCTTCCAAAAAAGGAGTACTTAGAGGGCTTCATTTTCAGATCAATTATCCACAGGATAAATTAGTGCGTGTAGTGAGCGGAGAAGTTTTTGATGTTGCAGTGGATCTGAGAAAAGATTCTAAAACATACGGACAATGGTATGGCGTACTGTTATCAGCAGAGAATAAAAAACAGTTTTTTATTCCAAAGGATTTTGCGCATGGATTTGTAGTATTGTCTGATTCAGCAGAATTTGCATATAAATGTACAGATTTTTATCATCCGAATGATGAAGGCGGTCTCGCATGGAATGATCCGGATATTGGAATTGAATGGCCGATTCCGGAAGATATGGAACTGACAATTTCTGAAAAGGATCAGAAATGGGGCGGAATTAAAGAATTAAAGAAGTAAGGGGAGCACAACATGATACAGTATGTTAGAAATTTCCAGAAGTTTCGTCCGCTGTTAGGCGAACTCGTTATGAGAGATGTGAAGATTAAATATAGAAAATCTGTACTGGGCGTACTCTGGACATTGCTGAATCCGCTGCTTATGATGGCTGTGCTGTCTATCGTATTTTCTCATTTGCTTCGGTTTAATGTGGAAAACTATCCTGTATACATTTTAAGTGGTCAGGTAATGTACAATTTTTTCTCGGAAGCTACATCAAGTGCAATGACTTCGATTTTAAACAATGCGCCATTGATTAAGAAGGTGTATATTCCTAAATATCTGTTTACTTTTGCACGGATCGCATCCAGTGTGATTAATATTATGGCATCTTTCGCAGCACTGATTTTAGTAATGGTATTTATGCGTATGGAGTTACATTACACGCTGTTTCTGGGGATTATTCCTCTTTTTTGTGTGATTGTGCTTGCAACCGGAGTTGGACTTATACTGGCGACTGCGACTGTAAAATTCAGAGATATCATGCATTTATACGGAGTCTTCCTTACAGCGCTGACTTATTTATGTCCGGTTATTTATCCAATGACATTTTTGTCAGAAGGATCCCTGATCTATACGATTGTAAGTTTGAATCCGCTGACAATCATTATGAATATGTTCCGTGATCTTGTGATTTACGGAGTTATGCCGTCAATCGGAAGCTTTGTGGCCGCGATAGGAATATCCGGAATCGTGTTGGCTATCGGGTTGTATGTATTCTATAAAAACAGGATACCTTTATCTTGAATCTGTAAAAACATAAAATAAGGAGAAAGACTATGGAAACAGAGAATTGTGGATGTGGAAAATGTGTCCATAAAGTTTAACCTTTCATCGGAAAAAATAGACAGCATGAAAGATTATTTGGTGAAACGGCTAAAAGGTCAGATATCCTTCGATGAATTCTGGGCACTGCAGGACATCAGTTTTTCCATGAACAGAGGGGATTCTGTAGCATTGATTGGATTAAACGGATGTGGAAAAAGTACGCTTTTAAAGACAATCGCAGGAGTATTAAAACCGACAAAGGGAAGCGTAAAAGTATATGGAAGTATTGCACCGCTTATTGAATTGGGTGCAGGGTTTGACCATGATCTGACAGCTGAAGAAAATATATATTTAAACGGGGCAATTCTTGGATACGGAAGACAGGAGATGCAAAAGCATTATGAGGATATTGTGGAGTTTTCAGAATTGCGGGATTTTATGAATGTGCCGATTAAGAATTTTTCTTCCGGTATGTTGGCAAGACTTGCATTTTCCATTGCGACAATTGGAAACCCGGATCTTTTGATTGTAGATGAGGTGCTTTCTGTAGGAGATTTCCGTTTTCAGGAAAAGTGTGAAAGACGGATACAGAATATGATGAAAGAGGATACCTCTATTTTGTTTGTGTCACACAGTATTGAACAGGTGCAGAAGCTTTGCAAAAGGGCTATCTGGATAGAAAAAGGCCATATTGTAAAAGCAGGAACAACAGAAGAGGTATGTCCGGAATACAGAGAGGCATATCAAGTATAACAGAGAGGCAAAGTTGATGAAAAAATGGAAATATGTAATAGTGGCAATCGTAGGTATTTTGTTTGCCGTTATTTATTCGTTCAGAACCTGGCCGGCAGAAATTTATGATAATAACATTGACAGTACACTTTATACAAATGTGGGAGAGCTGACAGAAGGAAGTAAAGTCAGCCAGCAGTTTACGTGTACACAGAATGGATTAAACAGCCTGGAGTTGACAATGAGTAATCTGGGACAAGAATGTGAAGCGGAGTATGCGTGGACATTGACAGAGACGGAAAGTGAAAAAGTTGTGGCAAAAGGCGAGTTTACAGCTGGTGAAGTAGATAATAGCAAAAATATGGTTTTAAAACTTTCTGAATTGGAAGAAAGTAAAGGAAAACAGTATGTTCTCACAATTGAGACAGAAAGTATAAAATCAGAGCACGGGGTTACTGTTATGACAACGGACCGCAGTCTGAACGAAGACGGAAAGCTGTCGATAAACGGGAAAGAGTCATCGCAGGTGCTTGTGATGAAGGAACAAATGAAATATTTCAATACGGAGACATTTATTGTATTGTTAGGATTGATTGCTTATCTTGTGTTTTTGATCACATTTTTAAACAGACTTTTTAAGTAATCATCAGTTTGGAGGAACAGCATGAATTTCAAATCCTATATTGACGCAATAAAATATAAGAAAATGGGTAATGAATCCTGCTTTATCATTGGCGGCTGGTGTTTTTCGGTTTCGGGAGAAAAAGTTGAGTATCAGGTTTTGATAAATGGGAAAGCAGTGAAATTTGATATACAAAGGATTGCGAGAAGAGATGTCACACAAAAAATGGCGAAATATCAGCCGGAATTGTCGTGTGGATTCTCTATGACCATTCCGGTGAATCCAGAAGTAGAAGCTCCAAAAGCATTGGAGCTTTATGCTGTAAGCGGAAATGAGAAAAAGAAGATTGTGTCATTGAATGAAGCAAAGATAGAGAAGATTACAGATACAAGAAGTATTTCTTATCATTTAGAGTATGTAAGACCAGAAGAAAAAGGAGATGCTGTGAAATACAGCATCGGAGGATGGGCGATTTCTGAAAAAAAGGCGCGGGACATGGAGTATCAAATATTAGATGCGTCAGGTCAGGATGTTGATAAGACAGTCCGTATGGTTAACAGAGATGATTTGTACAAACTTGGAATGGTAGATAAAGAAAAGAAATATTGCGGATTTATTGTGGAATTTCTTGGAGATCAGGATAAAACTTACACATTTGTGATCAGCGATGGATATAATTCTGTAAGAAAAAAAATTGTCTACAAAGAAGTTGTAAAAGCAAACAGAAGATTAT
>ENA-OQBV01001646-OQBV01001646.1-human-gut-metagenome-genome-assembly--contig:-NODE-1646-length-10668-cov-3.595674_pt1 | contig 10668 bp, 8 predicted proteins | sample MGYA00242750_ERZ504559 | MGnify/ENA primary metagenome ERZ504559 (study PRJEB26092, sample SAMD00036230) | human gut metagenome | host: Homo sapiens | study: EMG produced TPA metagenomics assembly of...
AGGTTTTGGCACAAATTTTCGAATTACAACATGGGGGAAACTCATGGTGCAAGGCGTAGGTGTCGTGGTAGATGGATGTCCGGCTGGATTACCTCTTGAGAGAGAAGATGTTCAGAAATATCTGGACCGCAGAAAACCAGGGCAGTCAAAGTATACAACACAGAGAAAAGAAGGAGATCAGGTTGAGATTCTTTCTGGTATCTTCGAAGGAAGAACAACAGGGACTCCAATCTCCATGGTTGTATATAACAAGGATCAGAGGTCTAAAGATTACAGCAATATCAAAGATATTTACCGTCCAGGACATGCAGATTTTACATTTGACATGAAATATGGATTCAGAGATTACCGCGGTGGCGGCAGATCTTCTGGACGAGAGACGATCGGACGTGTAGCAGCAGGAGCTGTAGCAGCGAAAGTTTTGAAAGAACTGGGAATTGAGATCAAAGCTTATGCAAAAGCGATCGCCGGAATTGAAGTATCTAAGGATCATTTTGACTTTGCGGAGATGAATAACAATCCATTTAACATGCCAGATAAAGAGGCAGCAAAACTTGTACAGGAGAAAGCAGACCAGATGATCAAAGAGATGGATTCCATCGGTGGTATCATTGAATGTCAGATCACAGGAATGCCAGTTGGAATCGGGGAAACCGTTTTTGATAAACTGGATGCAGAACTTTCGAAAGCCATTATGTCCATTGGATCAGTAAAAGGCTTCGAGATCGGAGATGGATTTGAGGCTGCCAACCTGCGAGGGTCAGAGAATAATGATGATTTTATTTGTGTTGATGGGAAGGTAGAAAAAGAGACAAATCATTCTGGAGGAGTTCTTGGAGGAATGAGTGATGGAAGTGCTATCGTATTCCGTGCAGCCATCAAACCGACACCATCGATCGCACAGACACAGAAGACAGTCAATCGTGATCTTGATAATGTAGAGATTGAAATTCATGGCCGTCATGATCCAATGATCGTGCCAAGAGCTGTAGTTGTGGTAGAATCAATGGCAGCTGTTACGATTCTTGATGGAGTTTAAAGAATCTTGGTGCAACAATGGATAATATTAAGAAAATTTATGGTGAATAAGAATGTATGAATTAATCAAAAAAGACGGAAGAGCAAAAAGAGGCCGTTTAACAACGGTCCATGGTGTGATCGAAACACCAGTATTTATGAATGTCGGGACTGTGGCAGCGATCAAAGGTGCAGTCAGTACAGATGATCTTAAAGATATTGGAACACAGGTGGAGTTATCTAATACATATCATCTGCATGTAAGAACAGGAGATAAGCTGATCAAGGAATTTGGAGGACTGCATAAGTTTATGCACTGGGACCGCCCGATCCTTACAGATTCTGGCGGATTTCAGGTGTTTTCATTGGCGAAGCTTCGTAAGATCAAAGAAGAAGGCGTTTCTTTTGCTTCTCATATTGATGGAAGAAAGATTTTCATGGGACCAGAAGAAAGTATGCAGATCCAGTCAAACTTAGGATCAACGATCGCGATGGCATTTGACGAATGTCCGCCACATCCTGCAACAAGAGAGTATATGCAGAATTCTGTTGATCGTACAACAAGATGGTTGAGACGATGCAAAAAAGAGATGGACCGCTTAAATTCTCTGGAAGATACAGTCAATCCACATCAGATGTTATTTGGGATCAATCAGGGTGGAACATTCGAAGATATCCGAATCGAACACGCTAAAGAGATTTCCAAGATGGATCTAGATGGATATGCATTAGGTGGACTTGCGGTTGGAGAAACACATGAAGAGATGTACAATATCCTTGAAAAGACAGTGCCATATCTGCCAGAAGATAAACCAACTTACCTGATGGGGGTTGGAACACCGGTGAATATTTTAGAAGCAGTTGACCGTGGAGTTGATTTCTTTGATTGTGTATATCCAACAAGAAATGGCCGTCATGGACATGTATATACGAATCAGGGAAAACTTAATATGTTCAATAAAAAATACGAACTGGACCATCGTCCGATCGAAGAAGGATGCCAGTGCCCAGCCTGTAGAAGTTACAGCAGAGCCTATATCCGACATCTTTTAAAAGCAAAAGAAATGCTAGGAATGAGATTATGTGTCTTGCATAACTTGTATTTTTATAATACAATGATGAGTGAGATTCGTCAGGCAATCGAAGAAGGCAATTATAAGGAATACAAGAAACGTAAGATCGACGGCATGATGAACCAGTAATCTTATTAGAAAGATGGAGGAAGAAAATGGATCAGGTTACAATGACAATTCTGATGTTGGTTGTTTGTTTTGGATTAATGTACTTTTTAACGATCAGACCACAGAAGAAAAAAGAAGAAGAATTAAAACAGATGATGGAAACTCTGGAAGTTGGGGACAGCGTGTTGACAACAAGCGGATTTTACGGAGTTGTTGTAGATAAAGTTGATGAAACAACAATCATTGTTGAATTTGGTAACGACAAACATTGCCGTATCCCAATGGAGAAATCAGCAATCCAGGCAATGGAAAAAGCGAACGCATCATCATCTGAAGAATAAGATGAATATTTGATCAAAAGAAAAGAATCTGAGACAGAGAATAGTATCTGTATTTCAGATTCTTTTTTGTTTCTTAATATTAATTCATCAGATCATCAATCAAATGATCTGGGACAAATAATGGTCCGCGTCCGGTTCCGATTTCAATATCTGGTTTATTCGTTCCATGGAAGTCTGATCCTCCAGTTGCAAGAAGATCATATTCTTTCTGCCATTGGCGAAGTTTTGTGATCTGACCGATATGATGGGAAGAATGATAAACTTCGATTCCTGCGAGCCCTTCTTCTTTCAGATCATGAATGAGATGTTTGGTATCTTCATTTGAGAATTTATATAAAAATGGATGTGCAAGAACCGGAATTCCGCCAGCATCAAGGATTAATCTTAAGCAATCTTTTGGATCAAAAAATGGTTTTGGGACATAATATTTACACTTTTCACCAAGATATTTGGAAAAAGCCTGATCCATGGAAGAACAAATGCCTTCTGCAATCAAAGTTCTTGCAAAGTGAGCTCGTGTGATCACAGTGTGAGGATCACCATTTTGCAGTTTTTCAAGCGTGATCGGATAACCGTCTTTTTGAAAGAGTTCGATCATATCAAGATTTCTCTGAAACCGTTTGTCACGGAGCATGTTGAGAGTATGATTTAACTGCTGATCCTTATAGTTGATTCCGTATCCTAATACATGAATCTCACGATGAAGTGCATCACATGAAATTTCGATTCCAGGAATGAATTTCAGATCATCTGGAAGATCCATAGCAAGAATTTCCGGAATTCCATCGACAGTATCATGATCTGTCAGAGAAAATCCATATAATCTTTTTGCTATCACTTTTTGAACAATCTGTTTTGGTGTAAAAGTTCCATCGGAACAAGTAGAATGTATATGAAGATCAATCATAGGAAAACTCCTTTCGTATTTTTAATGTCAGTTTATCACAAAAAGGCATAGATTCAAAATACCAGTCATAGATTAAATAGAAAAAGGAGCAATTGTTATGGACATGGGGAAAAAGGGACTCTATATGATACAAAGTCTGGTATTTGCCTACATTGCCACAGGAATTTTATTGTGTCTTCTTGCATTTATCATCTATCAAAGCAATGCAGGAATGAAGATCGCGAATCTTGGAATCACACTTACATATATTCTTGCATCTGTTTTTGCTGGCATGCTGATCGGAAGTAAGATCGGAAAAAAGAAGTTTTTATGGGGATTTGCAGCAGGAATGTTATACTTTATGATCTTGACTTTGATCTCATGGATTTTTCAAAAAAATATCGTTCTGTTTTCCACAGAAAGGATCACAGCATGTTTCTTATGTATTGCAGGAGGAACTTTAGGTGGAATGCTTGCTATTTGAAAATGAATATGATACAATATAGCAAGTTATTTTATGAGAATCAGGAGGACGATAAGATGAAACATATTAAAACTCTGACAAATAAAACATTACAGAACACAGTGAAAAAAGGTGGATGTGGTGAATGCCAGACATCTTGCCAGTCAGCATGTAAAACATCTTGTACAGTAGGTAACCAGACCTGCGAACACAGCAAATAGTCAAATCGAACAAAGACTTTGTGCTTGAGGCGTTCCTTGTGGGCCGCCTCATTTTTTTCGATGAAAGAAAATAACAGATAAAGGGAGAAAGAAACAATGGTTCACCAGTATAAAAATAATGGATATAACATGGTCCTTGATGTAGCAAGTGGATCTGTCCATGTGGTTGATGACCTGACATATGAGGTGATTGCTTTATATGAGGATCATACATTAGAAGAGATCATCAAAGAATTATCATCCTGGGATGAGAAAGATGTCAAAGAATCTTATGGAGAAGTTACAGAATTAAAAGATGCAGGTGTATTATTTACAGAAGACTGTTATGAAGAATACATTTGTGGATTCAAAGATAGACCAACAGTTGTAAAGGCACTCTGTCTTCATATTGCACATGATTGTAACCTTGCCTGCCGATACTGTTTCGCAGAAGAAGGAGAATACAAGGGAAGACGTGCATTAATGAGTGCTGAAGTTGGTAAGAAAGCATTAGATTTTCTTGTAGAGAATTCAGGAAACCGTAGAAATCTGGAAGTTGATTTCTTTGGTGGAGAGCCTTTGATGAACTTTGATGTAGTGAAAGAGATCGTTGCATATGGACGTTCTTTGGAAGAAACACATGATAAGAAGTTCCGTTTTACATTGACAACAAATGGTGTATTACTAAACGATGATATCATGGAATTTGCCAATAAAGAGATGGATAACGTTGTATTAAGTGTGGATGGAAGAAAAGAAGTTCACGATTACATGAGACCATTCCGTAATGGAAAAGGAAGCTATGATTTTATTATCGACAAATTCAAGAAATTTGCAGACAGCAGAAACCAGCAGAAATATTATGTAAGAGGAACTTTTACACATCATAATTTAGATTTCTCAAAAGACGTTATGCATTTAGCAGATGCAGGATTCGAACAGATTTCTGTAGAACCTGTTGTAGCACCAGATACAGCAGATTATGCAATCACAGAAGAGGATCTTCCAATTTTGATGGATGAATATGATCTTCTTGCAAAAGAAATGATCAAAAGAGAGAAGGAAGGAAAAGGATTTACCTTCTTCCACTTTATGATCGACTTAACAGGAGGGCCATGTGTTGCAAAACGTTTATCCGGATGTGGTTCAGGAACAGAATATCTTGCAGTGACTCCATGGGGAGATTTATATCCATGCCATCAGTTTGTAGGAGAAGAAGACTTCTTAATGGGTAATGTTTACGAAGGAATCAAGAAAGATGAGATCGTCAAAGAATTCAAGGCATGTAATGTATACTCCAAAGAAGAATGTAAAAAATGTTTTGCAAGATTCTATTGCAGTGGTGGATGCAGTGCAAACTCTTATAACTTTAACGGTACGATCGATGGAACTTATGAGATTGGATGTAAATTAGAGCGCAAGAGGGTAGAATGTGCATTAATGGTAAAGGCAGCATTGGCATTAGAAGGGGAGACGGAGAATGAAGAAGCGTAATAGCAGTGGCAAGTATATTGCAGGGCTCATTTTACTGATCGCTTTGTGTGTATTTGGAGCATTTATCACAACCAAGGGAATTACAAAGAAGAAGATCGGTCGAGCAAGCAATATCGAACTTGGATTAGACCTTGCAGGTGGAGTTAGTATTACATATGAAGTAGATGGCAAGAATGTATCTGATAGTGATATGAAAGATACTGTATACAAACTTCAGAAGCGTGTAGAAGGGTACAGTACAGAAGCAGAAGTTTATCAGGAAGGAAAAGATCGTATCAATATCGAGATTCCTGGAGTAACAGATGCAAACAAGATTTTAGATGAGCTTGGTAAACCAGGAACACTTTCTTTTGCTGTCCAGAAACAGGTAAAAGTAAAGAAGAATGGAAAAACAACGACTCAGACAACATTAGATACTGTATTGACAGGTCAAAATGTTAAGAAAGCCAAAGCTGTAACTAATCAGAATCAGACAACTGGTAAGAAAGAATATTTAGTTGCACTTGAATTTGATGCTAAGGGAACAAAGGCATTTGCGAAAGCTACAAAAGCCAATATTGGAAAACCAATTTATATTATCTATGATAATCAGGTGATCAGTGCCCCAAATGTACAGGAAGCGATCACAAAAGGAGAATGTACGATCGATGGTATGGAAAGTTATGAAGCAGCAGAGAATTTAGCTTCATCAATTCGAATCGGTTCCTTACCAGTGAAATTAAACGAATTACGCTCTAACGTAGTATCTGCGAAATTAGGAGTGAATGCGATCCAGACAACGGTCAAAGCAGGAGTCATCGGATTTGTACTGGTATGCTTGATCATGATCGCATTTTATGCAGTGCCTGGTGTGATTGCGTGTGTGGCACTTGCGATCTATATGCTGATGATGTTATTAGCACTGAATGGATTTAATGCGACACTGACATTGCCGGGACTTGCAGGTATCATCCTCGGTATCGGTATGGCAGTTGATGCAAACGTTATCATTTATGCCAGAATTCAGGAAGAGATCGGGGCAGGAAAGAGTACAGGAGCAGCGATCAAATCTGGATTCGGAAAGGCAGCATCAGCGATCATCGATGGTAACGTTACAACATTGATCGCAGTATTAGTTTTATGGTTTAAAGGATCAGGAACGGTCAAAGGATTTGCTCAGACACTTGGAATGAGTGTATTGATCTCTATGTTTACAGCACTTGTGATCAGCCGATTCCTTGTATATGCGGCATATCATTTTGGACTTCGCGACAAGAAATGGTATGGAAAACCAAGAACGATCAAAACAAGAGATTTTGTCCGTACAGGTAAGAAATACGTTGCAGTTGCAGGTGTGATCATTTTGATCGGACTTGCTGCACTTCCAATGAATCGAAGCAAGATTGGATCAATCTTGAATTATGATCTGGAATTTTCAGGTGGTACAGCATCTACGATCACATTCAAGGATGACCAGAAAGTCAATGATTCTTTAGAAAAACAGGTTGTGAAAGCTTACGAGAAAGTCAGCAAGTCAACCTCTGTTCAGAGTCAGAAAGTAAAAGCAAATAATCAGATGGTTGTAAAGAGTGTAGAATTGAATCTGAGCCAGAGAAAACAGATCGAAAGTACATTAAAGAAAGATTATAAAGTAAAATCTGTAACAACAGAGAATATCAGTTCAACGATCAGTAATGAAATGCAAAGAGATGCATTTATTTCCGTTGTGATCTCAGCAATCTGTATGCTGATCTACATTGCAATCCGATTCAAAGACGTGAAATTTGGATCCAGTGCGATCATCGCATTGATCAATGACGTATTGGTCGTATTTGCAGCATATTCTGTTGGAAGATTATCTGTTGGTGGAACATTTATCGCATGTATGTTAACGATCATTGGATATTCTATCAACTCAACGATCGTTATCTTTGACCGTATCCGTGAGAATCTGAAACTTCAGACGATCCGGACAAGAGATGATATCAAAGCACTTGTGAATCAGAGTATTTCAAGTACATTGGTTCGTACGATCAATACAAGTTTGACAACATTTGTTATGGTGTTAGCGTTATTCATCTGCGGAGTATCCTCCTTAAGAGAATTTGCATTAGCATTGATGGTGGGTGTGATCGGAGGAGCGTTCAGCAACAACACCGTCATGATCGCCGGTTACTTTATCTGTTGCGGTTGTATGAATCTCCGGGATATGGACGGTCTGGCCCTCATCGGTGATGTCGGCATGTACCGCTACTTCCTTTTCCTCTGTATACAGAGTCTCGAAAGCAACCAGTGACTTTCCTGCTAATGCGGAAGAATCAAAGGTAAAGGTAATGTCGATGCTTCCCTCTTCGGTTTCTGCGATAAAGGTTTCACATGCGATAATATCATTGCCCTCGGCATCTGTGATTACTTCTCCGTTAACCTTATCAACAAGCTTTCCGGTCATTACATACTCGCGGCCAACCTCTAAGCCCTTGTATTCTACTGTATCAACGATAACAGCATCTTCCTTCGCCTTTTCGATGTGGTCCTCAGTATCCTCTCCGATTGCCGTTGTCTTGATTTTTGGAACATAAACTGTCTGATCCTTGTCCTCAATGTCAGCATGAACTGCGATCTCGATACCCTTATACTCTAAGGTTTCGAATGCTACTACAGTCTTTGGAGCAACAAGTGAAGAATCGAATGTAAAGATAACATCAACGCTTCCCTCGGACTTCTCAGGTGTAAATGTAGTCTCGGCAGTGATCGGCTTATCGTCGATAAGTACCTCTTCACCTGTCTCCTTGTTCATAAACACTCCCTTAACGGTGTACTCCTTGCCGGGTAACAGATGACTGTAATGTACGGTATCAATGATGGTTGCAGTCTCTTCGGACTTCGTATGGTTAATCTCAGTCTTCTGATCGGCTGCCGTGGTGTGGATCTCTGGAATATAAACCGTCTGGCCCTCATCGGTAAGATCGTGATGTCTTCCGACCTCTTTGCCTTCCGTGTAAAGAGTTTCGAATACAACGGTTGTTGTACCTGCAAGCTTAGAAGCATCCAGTGTGTAGGTTAATGTGATTGTCATGTCTGCCTTATCAGCAACAAAGGTTTCCTCGGATACGATCTGTTCTTCATCAACAAGAAGCTCTTTTCCAGTCGTCTTGTCCATCAGAACACCCTTAACAGTATACTCGTTACCAACCTTCAATCCTGTCAGTGCAACTTCATCAATAATTGTTACCTCTTTGTTTGCACCAGTTACATGATCCTCAGTGTCAGTTGCTGTTGCTGTGGTATGAACATCCGGGATATAGACGGTCTGGTTCTCATCCTCAATGTCCGCATGAACAGCGACTTCGATTCCCTTGTACTCCATAGACTCAAATGCGACTACTGTAGTTCCTGCGATTGCTGATGCGTCAAACTCGAATACAACTTCTACACTTCCTTCTGCCTTTTCAGCTACGAAAGTGGTGCCTGCAGTTACCTTCTTACCATCAATCAGGATGTCATTACGCCCGCTTGTTGTGGCTTCGACGCCTAATTTTCTAAGTAAATGTATTACGGTGTTAATGTATCGGTTGAAAGTGAAGCCTACACTTTCTTCACTTGTTATGTATGAAAACATGATGTTGCTCATGTCTGCATATACACACCCTCCGCCACTTTTGCGTCTATACATCTTTATGCCATTCTTGCGACAATATTCAATGTTTACTTCATTCTCAATCAATTGATTGCGCCCAAATATCACAGATGGCTCAACTTGCCATTGAAAGAAACAATCATATTCATTGATGTTTCTGGCTGCGTATTCTTCCATGGCAAGATAAAAAGATAACTGCCTTGTGCTATTCTCCGGTAGAGATATGTATACCATATAATTGTTGTCTTTCTTTTTAAGGTTTCTTCTGCAAGTATGTAGTGGCTTAAGTCACTATTTTTCATGCAGATTTTAGGTTCTAAACTTGAATAGGATAATTTTAAATCCTATACAAAGATAAATAATTAATTGTTTATCAACAAGCATGTGATGAAAAAATAATAGAAAATTAAACTTTTGTAATAAAACATCTTCTGACATAATCGTTTTTTACACCTTAACAAGATTGATAAATTGACACAATTAACTTGATTGTCGCTAGAAACGTGAAAATTGTATTTTTTATGACTGTTAATGTGATATCATTATACGTATTTGATGTATCAAAGTGTAAATTTATATATTTGATTTGATATATGTGTTATTTGGGTACGCACAGTAATATATAAGATAAAAATAAGTATATATTATTTATTTGAGATTTATTATGGATAGTTTTTGTCAATAATACGAGGGCGTGTCAAAATGTATGTTAATGTACATTTTGACACGCCCTCATTCAATAGCTTTTTTAAAGAATTTTTTTGTAGTAGTATGAATTTGCTGTATATAATGCTGCTGCAGGATTGTTTCCTGTGACACGGTCTTTAGTTACAAGTGTTGTTACATAAGCGTTGGAATATTTATAAAATAGGCTGTCGTGACCAACGCATAATCCGATAACAACATTTAGATCTGTGTTGGCTTGATTGAGCAAGCGGGCTTGTAATATAGGATTGCACATAGCAGCACCAATATTTTCACATTCAGAAGGTATTCCGACCGACGTTTTAGACTGCCCAGCAACTTTACAAATAACAGCAAATGGCTCAAATCCATTTGCGCGCAATATCTTTGCAAAGATACGTGCTTCATTAATTAAACCGATACAGTTGGCTATGCCGATACGTTTTGCATTTATTTTATGTGCAAATTCCATAATTTCTTGCACTCTTGTCCATTTGCAATACCCTTCATATTCTACTTCGGCACTTGCAATCATTATGGCTTTATTGTTGGATTCCTCATATTTTTCCAATGCCCATAACCTGTCGCTTTCATCCAAATTTGTTGTAAGACAGAATTCTGGATATGTACGATTTTTATATTTGCAGTTTTGTGTGCCGCAATCCACGCAACTATGCTCATTATTTATTCCTTTTTCCATGCTGTCTATATATTTAAATTTTGCTGATGGCAAAAGTACATTATTTATTTCGTATCTATATCATTATTTTGTAATTTGTTTGAACA
>ENA-OQBV01001647-OQBV01001647.1-human-gut-metagenome-genome-assembly--contig:-NODE-1647-length-10664-cov-2.716713_pt1 | contig 10664 bp, 15 predicted proteins | sample MGYA00242750_ERZ504559 | MGnify/ENA primary metagenome ERZ504559 (study PRJEB26092, sample SAMD00036230) | human gut metagenome | host: Homo sapiens | study: EMG produced TPA metagenomics assembly of...
ACAGGCAGAATCATCAAGACCTATAACGGATACTATTACGTCCTGGGGCGTGACGGTGTTACTTATACCGCAAAGGTTCGGGGGCGGCTCAAAAAAGCTCGCTTCCTTCTTGCCGCCGGAGACTGGGTGACCTTGGAGACAAGGGGCGAAGAAGGCATGATTGAAACTATCCTGCCGCGCAGGAACCTCCTTCAGCGCCCCTTGGTTGCAAACCTGGATTGGCTTTTTTGCCGTCTTTGCTGCTAAAGATCCTGCCCCAAGTTTCCTTCTCATTGATAAGCTCCTGGCCCTGGCTGAAGCCTACGACATCCCTGCCGCCCTTGTTATCAATAAGTGTGATCTGGCAGCGGAAGGCTTTCTTGAACAGATACGAGCCATCTATGAACCGTTAGGCTATCCTGTCTATTTTGTCGAAGCTCGAAAGGGAAAGGGTCTTGACCCCATTCGAGCAAAGATGACCGGTCTCACATCGGCTTTCGGCGGCCCTTCCGGGGCAGGAAAGTCGACCCTCCTCAACCATTTGGACCCGTCTTTGACGCTTGAAACAGGCGCCGTCAGTGAAAAGATTGGCCGAGGCCGTCACACAACGCGTTTTGCGCAGCTTCTTCCTTTTGCAGGGGGCTTCATTGTCGATACGCCGGGTTTTGGCAATATTGACCTGCGAGAATTAGAATTGCCTTCTGTCGAAGCGGGTTTTCGCGAATTGGCCCCTTATGCAGGACAGTGCCGCTTTACGGGCTGCACTCACACCCATGAACCGGATTGTGCCGTCAAAGCCGCACTTCAAGAAGGAAAGATTGCCCAAAGTCGGTATGATTCCAGTATCATGATCCGTCAGGAATTGGCGGAACAAAAGAAAAGAGGTAAAAAACGATGACGCTTATAGCACCTTCCATCCTATCGTCTGATTTTTCCTGTCTTGCCGACGAAACGGCCCGCATCAAGGCGGCCGGTGCCGACTGGGTCCATATTGACGTCATGGACGGACGCTTTGTACCCAACCTGACCTTTGGAGCGCCTGTAGTAAAATGTCTGCGTAAGAAGACCGATATGTTCTTTGACTGTCATCTCATGGTGGAACAGCCGGAAAATTATGTGGATGCTTTTGCAGCTGCTGGCGCTGACATGATTGTCATCCACACCGAAGCAACGAAACACCTTCATCGTGTCCTGGAAGCCATTCATGGCAAGGGCATCAAGGCTGGTGTCGCCCTGAACCCTGCTTCTCCTCTTTGCCTTGTGGAAGAAGTCCTCCCTTATGCGGATATGGTTCTTATTATGTCCGTGAATCCTGGTTTTGGAGGACAGAAGTTCATTGAAACGAGCATTGATAAGATTCACCGCTTGAAAGAACGCATCAAACAAGGCGGTTATAAGACCCTGATTGAAGTGGATGGGGGAATCAATAAGGAAACCGGCAAGGCTGTGCGGGAGGCTGGCGCGGATGTCCTTGTTGCTGGGTCCTATATTTTTGGCTCCCCTGACATGAAAAAGGCAATTAGTTATCTGCGCTAATCATGAATAGACACGAATTTTGGTCCTGCCATAAAAGGAAGGTCAAGTATACGCTCGGGATTGTCTTTGCTGTTATCGTGGGCCTTTTTGCCGTGGCTTACGCCTTGAGTCTCCAGGCGGCTGCCATCTTTAATATGATTGCCGCCCGTCAGCACTTCTTGGAAGGCACCATTACCGTAGGGCGCCTTACGGCAACCCCTTTGGGTCATGTTCACTTTGAGGATCTTGTCTGGACCTTGGATGAAAGCGGTACGAAAGTAACGGTTCCTGATGGTCATTTCCATGTAAAACCCTTGGATCTGATCATGCGCCGTCCTTCGACATCGACCATCACAAATGTAGAACTGAACGGAGCCAGCATCGAGCTCTCCTTTGACAATAAGATGCATATACGCGGCTTCCATATGATGGAACCGAAGAAAGAAAAAAAGGGAAAGGGAAAAAAGAAACCGAATTTTGATGTCAAAGTAAAGAATCTTGATGTGGACCTCATCCTTAATCATTGTAGGGTTACCGCATATTATAAGGAACGTGTCCATACCTTCAAGGATGTCAATGCAGCCATCCATTATGACAGCAAGGACCGCATCGATATTGACTTTTCCACGGGGGAACTGGGCGGAACCCTGGAAGGGGGGCGGTGTCGATATTCAAGGATCGGTGGATTTGAAACCTGCCGTATCGACTTATGACCTCAATCTTGGCATCCGTGAACTCAATCCGTCGAGTCTGGGGACTGGACTCAACATCCATGAAACTGTGACGGCCAGTGCAGCCGTCACAGGGAAATTGCCTGAACCCATCATTATCGGTCAGCTGTATATGAAGAATCTGAACTTGCCCGGTCTTAAATTTACCAATGTAAGAGGCGATTTCAAGTACAAGGACGGTTATATTGGAGCCCAAAACGTGACGGCTGACGTTTTTGGGGGCACCTGTGATGCCTCGGGCGGTTTTAATATCGATACCAAGGCCTATGATGTCTATGTCAAAGGTCACGACCTTCATAGTGAAGATGCCGCTGGGGTTCCCTTCTTCAGGACCCTGGTCCAGCTGGATCTGACCATGAGCTGCAACGGGGACAATCGGTCCACGGTGACCTATGGGACCTTCACTTCAGGCAAGGGAATCTATGCCCTTGTAAAGTTTGATTCAATCAGTGGCGCTTTTTCCAATCAATATAAGCGGCTGAAGTTTGATGATGTGACCATTAAATCCGTATCCGGCGATATTGTGGCGCCTCAGTTTGAGCTTCTGGATGGAAAGCTTCACATGGCGATCTCTATTATGTATCAGAAAATGGAACACGCACCAAGATCAGCTTGTTTTCCTGATGGGAGCGGGGGACCGGAGGCACATTGCCTCTCCGGCCCCCCCTTTTCTTGCGTCGGGACTTGTGTTATAATAAGGACGCAATTTCATAGGAATTGTCTTTGGGGCAGGGTGAGATTCCCAACCGGCGGTACAGTCCGCGAGCCTTCGGGCATGAATTGGTGAGATTCCAATACCGACAGTAGAGTCTGGATGAGAAAAGACAGTGTAGCCACAGAACCGTAAAGGCCGTGCTATCTCCCCGAGGAGAAGGCATGGCCTTTTTTAAGGAAGGTGAACAAATTTGACTGATGAGGAATATATGCAGATGGCCCTGGATCTTGCTGAAAAGGCCCGCGGGGCGACAAGTCCCAATCCGCTCGTCGGATGTGTCATCGTAAGTCCTGATGGACACGTGGTGGGAAAAGGGTATCATCACAAGGCCGGTGAGCCCCATGCCGAAATCAATGCCATGGACGACGCAGGCGAGAAGACTGCAGGCGCTACGGCTTATGTGACTTTGGAGCCCTGTTCCCACTATGGCAGGACGGGTCCCTGTTGTGAGGCCTTGATCAAGGCCGGTATCAAAAAAGTTGTTGCCGCGGCCACAGACCCCAATCCCCGTGTATCGGGGCGCGGCTTTCGCCGCCTTGAAGAAGCAGGTGTTGAGGTCGTAAGCGGTGTCCTTGCAGACAAAGCCTATAGGCAAAACGAGATCTTCATGCATTATATGAAGACGGGCCGTCCGTTTGTGGCTCTAAAGTACGCCATGACCCTTGATGGCAAGATTGCTACGGTTTCTGGCGATTCCAAGTGGATTACCGGGGTCAAGGCAAGAACGTATGCGCATCGCCTGCGCAGCCGGTATGACGCCATCCTGGTGGGCCGAGAAACCGTGGCCCAGGATGATCCATCCCTTACCGTACGTCTCGTGGAAGGAAAAAATCCCCTGCGTATCATCCTTGACAGCAAGGCGTCCCTTCCCTTGGAACGTAAGGTCTTTACGGATGGGGCGGCAGACACGCTTCTTGTCGTCACGCCGCAGGCCCTTCAGGAAAAGGTCAGGGCCTTTGCTGACCTGCCGGGTGTTTCGGTCCTCACGGCTGCGGAAAGGGACGGGCATGTGGATCTTTCTGACCTCCTGCAGCAACTTGCCAAAAAAGATGTGACCAGCGTCCTTGTCGAAGGAGGCAGCGATATCCATGGAGCTTTCTTTGATGCAGGCTTGGTTGAACGGGTCTATGCTTTCATTGCACCGAGCCTCATTGGCGGGAATAAAAGCCGTCCTGCCATTGGCGGTCAAGGCGCGAGCACGATGGAGCAGAAAGTGACGCTTCAGGAAGTGACCACTTTGCCCCTTGAACCTGATCTTTTGGTTACGGGCCTTACCCGTAAGGGGGTGTGACAGATGTTTACCGGTCTGATTGCTGAAATGGGTCGTGTGGATGCCCTTCGTCGGGAAGGCAGTTCTTATCGTCTGACCATTGAAGCAAAAAAGATTCCGCTGACCCTTTTTGTTGGTGAAAGTGTATGCTGCAATGGGGCTTGCCTGACAGTGACCCATTTTGATGCCCACTGCTTTACTGTAGATGTCATGCCTGAAACGGTCCGCCATACGACCATTGGTTTGTTAAAGAAAGGCGATCCCATCAATCTTGAACAGACCCTGAAACTGGGAGCCGGCCTTGATGGACACCTGGTTCTCGGCCACGTGGACGGAGTCGGTACAATTTCTCGTATTGTACCTGAAGGGATTGCTAAGGTGACAACCATAACGGCACCTAAGGAGCTCCTGCATTATATGGTGAAAAAAGGCTCCATTGCCATTGACGGCATCAGTCTTACGCTAACGGATGTGACGGAAACTGCCTTTTCCGTGTCCCTGATCCCTTTGACTGTTAAGGATACGACCTTGGGGAAAAAGAAGGTTGGTGACGCGGTGAACCTGGAAACGGACATCCTCGGAAAATATGTGGAAAAACTCATTAATCATAAATTAGATGGGGGCCTTACAAAGGCATCCCTTCTTGAAAATGGATTCCTCTAAGGAGATGAAGGATATGGAAAAAGAATATCAATTTGGGACCATCGAACAAGCCATTGCCGACATCAAAGCCGGTAAAATGGTTCTTGTGACCGATGATCCAGACCGTGAAAATGAAGGTGATCTGATCATGGCTGCTGACTTTGTGACGCCGGAAGCCATCAACTTCATGGCGACCCACGCCAAGGGCCTCATCTGTGCCCCCTGTGACGGGAAGATTTTGGATCGCCTCCAACTGGAACCTATGGTGGCCAACAACACGGATAATCATGAAACGGCCTTTACGGTTTCCATTGATCATGTCGATACCACGACAGGAATTTCGGCTGCAGAACGGGCCTATACCATCAAGAAATTAACCGATCCTAAGGCCCTGCCGGCTGACTTCCGACGCCCTGGCCATGTCTTCCCCCTGCGCAGTGTCATTGGCGGCGTCATGCGCCGTACGGGGCACACAGAAACCACGACGGACCTGTGCCGCCTTGCCGGTCTTACCCCAGCCGGAATCTGCTGCGAAATCATGAGCGAAGATGGAACCATGGCCCGTACGCCAGAACTGGCCCGTTTTGCTGAAAGATTTGGCCTTACGTTCATCACGGTGGCTGATCTGGTAGCCTATCGCAAAAAGAATGAAAAGATGGTCCACCGGATTGCAGATGTCGCCCTGCCTAGTAAGTACGGAAGTTTCCGGGCCATTGGCTACGAAAACGATTTGGATGATCTGTGTCATGTTGCTGTTATCAAGGGCGATGTGGCCGGCAAAAAGAACGTTCTTGTCCGTGTCCACTCCGAATGCCTTACGGGGGATGCCTTGGGCTCCATGCGCTGTGATTGCGGCGCCAGCTGGGTACGGCTCTGCGCATGATTGAAAAAAGAAGGCTGCGGTGTCGTTCTTTATATGCGTCAGGAAGGCCGAGGCATCGGGCTTGCCAATAAACTCCGGGCCTATGCCTTGCAGGATCAGGGACTTGATACGGTTGATGCCAATGTAAAACTGGGCTTTAAACCGGATCAGCGTGACTATGGTATCGGTGCACAGATCCTTTCCGACCTGGGACTGACGAGCATCCGTCTTATGACGAATAACCCCGCCAAACGGGCCGGCCTTTCCGGGTACGGCATTACCATTACGGAAACGGTGCCAATCATTATGGAAGATAATTGTTACAATCATAAATATATGGTCACTAAGCAGGTTCGTATGGGCCATGTGCTTCATGAAAAAGATGTGGAGGTAGAAAAGAAATGAACATTGTAGAAGGAAAACTGCTGGCTCAAGGCCTCAAATTCGGGATTGTCGTCGCTCGTTTCAACGAATTCATTACGAGTAAGCTCCTTTCCGGTGCAGAAGATACCCTTGTCCGTCATGGGGCCCGTGAGGAAGATATCACGGTTGCCTGGGTGCCCGGTGCTTTTGAGATTCCCCTGGTCGCAAAGAAAATGGCCCAAAGCGGTAAATATGATGGAATCATCTGCCTTGGTGCTGTTATCCGCGGCGCAACAAGTCACTATGATTATGTCTGCAATGAAGTTTCCAAAGGAATTGCCCTTGTCAATATGGAAACGGGTGTTCCCTGCGGATTTGGCGTCCTGACCACGGAAAATATCGAACAAGCCGTTGAACGGGCTGGCACCAAAGCCGGCAACAAGGGCTCTGATACGGCCGCATCCATGATTGAAATGATCAATCTTATGAGGCAGCTCTAAAATGACCCAGGAAGATGTCCTGATTCGGGCGACTGTCGGGGATGCCCGGGTCTATGCCGTGACGACAACCCACCTGACACAATATATGAATAAAATCCACGGACTGAGTCCTGTCGCCGCAGCCGCTCTGGGCCGCACGGCAGCTGGCGCACTGCTGCTTGCAGCCACGATGAAGGACGGTGAGGGCGTGACCATCCGCTTCAAGGGCAATGGACCCTTGGGTGAGGTCATGGCCGATGCCACAAATTATACGGTTCGCGGCTTTGTGGAACATCCAGAAGTCATGCTGCCCCTTAAAAAGGGCAAACTTGATGTTGGCGGCGGTGTAGGTCATGAAGGCGTCGTTATTGTGACGCGCTGCCCGGAAAAGGGCATGCCCTTCAACGGCTATGCCCTTTTAAAGAGCGGCGAGATTGCCGAAGACCTGACAAAGTATCTCTTTGATTCGGAACAGACCCCTTCTGTCGTGGCTTTGGGTGTCCTTGTCGATAAAGATGGCTCCATTGCCGTTTCAGGAGGTTATTTTGTTCAGCCTCTTCCCGGCGCGAGCGATGAGTTCCTCGAAACGCTTGAAAATAACTGCATTACCTTGCCATACGTGACAGAACTGCTTCGTTCTGGCCACAGTCCGGAAGACATGATCCGGCTTATCGGAAAAGGTATGGCCGTGGAAATCCTTGACTGTCATCCTGTTTCCTTTCACTGCAGCTGCAGTCGGGATAAGGTCGCCCACATGCTGGAAGGACTGCCGGAATCAGAGTTTTCTTCCATGCTGGATGATCCCCAGACCGAAGTCCGCTGCCATTACTGTGGTAAAAAATATCTCTTTACGCCGGAAGAGCTGAAGGCTCTTCCCCGGAAACACGCAAAACTTGACGACGCAAACTAATGTTTGTATAATAGAATGTGTAATTACTGACAAGGAGATGAAGGAATGAGCATGGAAACGGAAAAGGGCAAAGCCCTTGACGCGGCAGTCAAACAAATTGAAAAGGACTTTGGCAAAGGCTCCATCATGAAATTGGGGGCAGCCAGTGCCAAGATGAATATTGAAACCATTCCCACAGGAGCGTTGTCCCTTGATATTGCCCTTGGTGTAGGCGGGATTCCCCGTGGCCGTATCATTGAAATCTATGGACCAGAGTCTTCTGGTAAGACGACGGTCGCCCTTCATATGATTGCTGAGGCGCAAAAACGGGGAGGCTACGCTGCCTTCATCGATGCTGAACATGCCCTTGATCCGGAATATGCCCGCCATCTCGGTGTTGATATCGATAACCTCTTGATTTCCCAGCCTGATACGGGCGAACAAGCCCTTGAAATTTGCGATGCCCTGGTCCGCAGCGGCGCTATTGACATCATTGTCATCGACTCCGTTGCTGCCCTTGTTCCAAAAGCGGAAATTGAGGGAGATATGGGCGATTCCCACGTTGGCCTTCAAGCTCGTCTCATGAGTCAGGCCCTGCGCAAACTGACGGGAATCATTTCCAAGAGCCGTACGGCGACGGTCTTTATCAACCAGATCCGTGAAAAAGTGGGTGTCATGTTCGGAAATCCGGAAACAACGACGGGTGGCCGTGCCCTGAAGTTCTATTCGACGGTTCGTATGGATGTACGGCGTATTGAGAGCCTCAAGAGTGGCAACGACATCATCGGCAACCGGACCCGTGTCAAAGTTGTCAAGAACAAGGTAGCTCCTCCCTTCAAACAGGCCGAATTCGATATCATGTATGGAGAAGGGATTTCTAAACTAGGTGAGCTCTTGAAGATTGCAAGTGACCATTGATATCATCCAAAAAGCAGGAGCATGGTACTCTTACAAGGGTGAAAAAATCGGGCAAGGATCTGAGAATGCTAAGAAATACTTGGCAGATCACCCAGAAATCTTTGATGAAATTGACCACCAAGTTCGTGTTCAATATGGTTTAATTGAAGAGGAAGAAGGTTCTAAAGCAAGTGCAGCAGCTGATGCAGATTCTAACCAAGAAGTAACACTTGATTTGGGCGACGCTCTTGAAATCGAAATTGAAGAATAAAAAGAAAAGTAGCAGTAAAACTGCTACTTTTTGTTTCATGATGACTAGTGGTCACTAAAGCGTCGGTATTCGATACGAAAGTCGAAGTAGTTCTCTTCTTGCAATTTTTGAAAGATGTTCCGATAGGCCTCTTCATCAAAGTGGTCGCCACGATAGAGAATTTCGAAACTCATTCCCTCGTATTCCAAGAAGGCGTTGGCAGTTTTAAAGCCATTTTGTAAGTAAAAGTCCATGCGGGATTTTCTTTGTTCGAGATTGTCACAGTCTTCGTCTAATCGCTCCACTTCAAGAATCATCGTACGCTGGTAAAAATCAATGAGTTTTTCAATGATTTCTCTCCCGTACCCATGACTGCGGAGATGGGCATAATGGCAAAGAAGCTAACATAAAAAACTTTCTGATTATAGATAGAAAAAGCAAATCCTACAAATTCTTCTTCGTTATAAAAAGCAAAAAAATTAGCATCGTCATTGTCCGTATAACTCAGGTATTCCGACAAAGGAACTCGCTCTTCTTCTGGAAATGCCTCGATATTCAGCCTCTCGACCTTGTCCAGATCTGGGAACGTTTCCGTGATTAATTGGCTGGTTAAGCTCATAAAAGCCTCCTTTTCTGCCCTGATTATACCAAAAAATGTAAGGGGATTCAACTACCGATGCTTGTCGCTGGTTACTGAAGTTGGTATAATGACACTATGAAAAGAATTCAACGTGTAGATCTCATAAATGGTCCTATTTTACCCGCTCTTTTGAGTTTTGCCTTTCCTATTCTTTTATCCAATATCTTCCAACAACTCTACAATACCTCAGATGTCATGATTGTAGGGCGTTTTTTAGGTCAAAAAATCTTTGGCCGCGATTGGGGGCAACCTCTGCTATTTTTGATTTGATTGTTGGATTTGCTGTCGGTGTTGGCAATGGGATGGGGATTATTATCGCGAGAATTATGGGGCTAAAAACGAAGACCAATTACGAAAATCAGTCGCCGCAACTGCTATTATTGGTTGCATCCTCAGTCTCTTCGTGATCTTCATTGGCGCTGTCGGACTTTATCCCCTGCTCCAGTTTTTAGGGACCCCATCAGCCATTGTGTCTCAGTCTTATCTCTATATCGCTACCATTGTTAATGGTGTGGCTGTGACCTTTGCCTATAATCTTTGTGCCGGACTTCTTAGAGCGGTTGGCGATAGTCTAGCGGCACTCTACTTCCTGATTATCGCTGCCATTCTCAATATTCTTCTCGATCTTTATTTTATTACCCAACTTCATCTTGGAGTTCATCTGCTGGGATTGCAACCATTATTGCTCAGGGTATTTCGGTCCTTCTTTGTCTTCTCTATATTCGTAAGAAGGTCCCTTTTCTGCTCCCGCATCGCAAGGATTTTGTTTGGGAAAAGGAGCTTTATCAGGATCTGCTAAGTCAGGGCCTTGCCATGGGCCTCATGACTTCCATCGTTTCGATTGGAACGGTTATCCTCCAATCCGCTATTAATCAGCTTGGAACAACCATTATCAGTGCACAGGTCGCAGCCCGTCGTATCATGTCCTTTGCCGTTTTACCGATTACAGCTATCGCCTCAAGTATCACAACCTTTATCTCGCAGAATTTTGGCGCAGAGCAATTCCAGCGGATCAAAAAAGGCGTTACCATTGCCAACCTTCTTTCTTGGGTTTGGTCTGTCTTGGTTGCTGCTCTTCTATTCTTCACAAGTCCGTCTTTAACCAGCTTTATTTCCGGCTCGACAAATCCTGATCTCATTGCAAATGCCAGTCTTTATCTACAGATCAGCTCTTGCTTTTATCCTATTTTGGCGAGTCTCATCATCCTGAGAAATGCCCTACAGGGAATGGGTAAAAAATTAACCCCACTCACATCCAGTTTTATTGAATTGTTTGGAAAAATTTTCTTCGTTCCTGTTGGATTATTCCTCACAATCCGGCTACATGGGGGTCATTCTCTGCGAACCCCTTATCTGGATTCCCATGGACCCTACAGGCTCATCACTAATCTATCGAAAACTCAGGTGCCAACTCCTTACTGAATAATGATTG
>ENA-OQBV01001648-OQBV01001648.1-human-gut-metagenome-genome-assembly--contig:-NODE-1648-length-10662-cov-6.804271_pt1 | contig 10662 bp, 8 predicted proteins | sample MGYA00242750_ERZ504559 | MGnify/ENA primary metagenome ERZ504559 (study PRJEB26092, sample SAMD00036230) | human gut metagenome | host: Homo sapiens | study: EMG produced TPA metagenomics assembly of...
CTGCCGGATGCGCACCTGTTGAGCGTCAACATCTCGAACGGCTCGGCTCCGCTGCAGCTCGGAAGCAAGGCAGAGGCGATTCAGGCAGATTTGGGCGCGCTGCTCTCGGCGGCGCGGACGGGCGACGAGCAGCGCAGTTCATCGCGCCGTGTTTCATGCGTGGACGCTTAAATCAAAACCACCCCTAGAAGGGGTGGTTTGCTCTTAGGGTGTAACCCTTGGATTTCCGGCACGCGTCTAAAGGCGCCGGCCCTCACGGGGTTCGGGCCGCACTGCAGATTGACCCGTGACGGGCCGGTCAAACCGGCGCTATTTGCGCCCCGGCCCCCTATCGAAGGGGTCCTCGTACTCCTTGGCGCTCAGCCGGTCGAGCGCGATGTCGGCCTTCTCCTGCTCCCGGATGTACTTCGCGATCGTGGCCTCGTTCAGGCCGACGGTGGACACGCAGTGGCCCTCGGCCCAGAACTTCCTGTTGCCGAATTTGTACTTCATGTTCGCGTGCCTGTCGAATACCCATCAGCGAGCTCTTCCCCTTCAGGTAGCCCATCACGCTGGACACGCTGTACTTCGGCGGTATCGCCAGCAGCATGTGGACGTGGTCGGGCATCAGGTGCCCCTCGATGACCTCTATCCCCTTGTACTGGCAGAGCTTCCTGAAGATCTCCCCAAGGTCGGACCTTATTTGGTTGTAGATGACTTTGCGCCTATACTTCGGCGTGAACACGACGTGGTACTTGCACGTCCACTTCGTGTGCGACAGGCCGTAGGCCTTCTGGGCCATACGCCACCACCGCCCTCTCGACTCGGATTCCTTGCGGCCTGAACAATCGCAAGTGTCCGGCGAGGGGGCGGCTTTGTAAAGCCGTTTGGCCCCACCCGCATAGCGGGTGGTTTCTGATGCGGCGCGCTGCGCGCCCCGCACAGGCTAAAGCCTGTAAATAAAAATACCCCCGATTCCAAGTGGAAATCGGGGGTATCTCATCGGGTGGCTTTCAAGCAGTTTGCAAAACTGCAGGTCGCAGACCTTCATTGCTAGTAGGAGAAATGAGTAGTCTCGGGTGGCTTGCCCATGAGTTGACGAATAAGTTGGAGCTTCGCCATTGGCTCAATCGCTTCGCGCGCTCGATAAACTTGTTTAGTAAAAGGCGGATCGGTCACCGATGGACGCACGACGAGAAACACGTACCTCCAGTGGTTCAAGCACGGCGCGCGTGAGGATCTCTGCAAGCAACCGCCTGGTACGCTACTGTTGCCAGCGTGGCTTAGCGGACTGGCGAATCCCGCCCCGTGCGCGTCATCATCCAATCAAATGCCCTGGCAAGCAGCAGCACCGCCAATCACACTACGTTCTTACGGCGCCCTCTGCGATAAAATTAGCGAATTGTGTTTTCACCTCGCAGCTACGGAGACATTAGATGATTACTCTGGACAATCTTCGCGACGCACTTAGGGCTCTGTGCTACGAGCCCTCGGGCGACGGCACCGTTTATCAGAAATCCTGGGAAGAGACCAGCGCGCAAATCACGGTCGATTTTTCCAAGAAACGCATCGGCTACCCGAAAGACCTGGGGTTCAAAGTCAACAAAGACACAACTTGTAACTTTTCCGATAACGAGAACTTCGTCGTACTCGCCTGCGTAACCATGCTCCTCGACAAAGGATATCGCCCCGAATCACTTGAGCTGGAGCGCGAATGGGCCCTTGGGCACGAACAAAAGAGCGGCCGCGCTGATATCTGCATTAATGACGAGAGGGGCGACACACTCGCAATCGTCGAATGCAAGACCCCTGGAACCGAGTTCAAAAACGAATTCAAGAACATGCAGTCAGACGGAGGGCAACTCCTCTCCTATTGGCAACAAGAGCGCGCGACTCGCTGGTTGGTACTCTTTGCATGCGATTTCATCAACAACGAAATCGTGCCAGACCAGGTTTCAATTAACTGCAGCGATGACGAGAACTTCATCGCGCTCGCCAAACGCGATGACACCATTGCGCTCTACCGCGACGCCCATACAGTGGAACAGCTCCATCAAGTTTGGACGGAAACGTACAACCAACAAGTCGAGGGAAACATCCTCTTTGGCGATAGGTCGACGGCATACCACCCGATGGTTCCTCCCCTTCTCAAGAAGGACCTTGTCGACTTCAGGGCCGAAGACAGCATCGTCAACCGCTTCGAGGAAATCCTCCGCCACAACAACGTCTCCGATAAAGAGAACGCCTTCAATCGCCTTATCGCGCTCTTTATCGCGAAGCTCCAAGACGAGCTCTCGAAAATGCCAACCCAGGAGATTGAGTTCCAATACCGCCAAGGACGCGACACCTACGAAACGCTCCAGGACAGGCTCCAGAGACTCCACTCAGACGGCATGAGAAAGCTCATGCGGGAAGAGGTCCTGTACGTTCCCAACGACTACGCCGAAAACCTCATAAGCAACTATACGGGCCAGCACCGCAAGAAGCTCATCGAGGAGCTGAACGGCACGCTGCGCAAGCTCAAGTTCTATACCAACAATGACTTTGCGTTCAAAGACGTCCACAACGAGGAACTCTTTCTTCAGAACGGCAAGGTACTCGTAGAGACGGTGCAACTTCTACAGCCGTATCGCATCGTAGGAACTCAAGACATTCAATTCTTGGGCGACCTCTTCGAACAGCTCCTTAATCAGGGCTTTAAGCAAAACGAGGGCCAATTCTTCACACCTGTGCCCATCACCCGTTTTATTTGGAAGTCACTCCCACTCGACAGCATCGTGCAGGACGAGGCTGGTGCCGTGCACTATCCACGCGTTATCGATTACGCCTGTGGCGCGGGGCACTTTCTCACAGAAGGATTCGAAGAAATCTCCGACGCCGCATGCCAATATGATCCGACCATAGAGGATGACCTCGGAGACGCCGACTGGGTCAGAGACAATCTCGTCGGCATCGAGAAGGACTATCGACTCGCTCGCGTTTCCAAGGTCTCGTTCTACATGCATGGCGCAGGGCAGGGCAACGTGGTCTTCGGCGACGGACTTGAAAATTATCCCGACAAGGGAATCGACAGCCGAACCGACAGGGGACGCTTCGACATTCTTGTCGCCAATCCCCCGTACTCTGTCGCGGCCTTCAAACCGCATCTCAAGCTTCACAACAACGAACTCAAAGTGCTGGAAACCATCAGCGATAGCGGCTCGGAAATCGAGACCCTCTTTGTCGAGCGTGCGGCACAGCTTGTTCGGCCCGGAGGCTACGCCGCCATTGTCCTCCCCACCTCGATCCTCGACAAGAGCACGAGCTCGAGTTTCATGGCCGCACGCGATGTGCTTTTGAGCTCCTTCGAGATCGTCTCCATCGCCAGGTTTGGATCAGGCACATTCGCGGCCACAGGAACAAACGTCGCAATTATGTTCCTACGTCGCTTTGACGAGATCCCGCCCCGCAATGCGAACGCACTTGATTTCGTTGACGCTGTTTTTGAGCGCAGGAAGCTCACTGGTTGGAAAGACGAAAGCGCTTTCAACGCTTATCTCGACACAATTAATGTAGACGGAGATACTTACCGGGCTTTTCTCGCAGGAGAGGCTGGCTGGAACGAATGGGCAAACACTCGCCACTTCAACGTTTATTGCCATCTTTTCGAATCATCGAAGGAGCTCAAGACCCTTCGAAAGAGCAAGACTTGGAAGGCGGCCGACAAGAACTCACAGCTCAAAGCAGAGAACGAGCTGTTCTATCGCTATGCGCACAAGGAAGAGCGCAAACGCCTGCGCGTTTGGGGTCTCGTCTGCGGCGAACAGACGCTCATCATCAACTCACCTAACACGACCAAGGAAATCGCCTCTTTCCTTGGCTACAAATGGAGCAATCGCAAAGGCAACGAGGGGATACAGCCCATCGATGGTGAGGGCGTGCTCTATTCGGACGACGAATCGGACGACACGAACTCGCTAAGCGGCATCATCAGAGCATGGTTCTCCGGCGAGCAGGTTGAGCCCGGCGACCTTGCCCAGTACTACTACTATGCCAAGACCACCGATTTCATCGACTTTGATGCCGAGAAGTTCGACGAGACTCTTACGATTCCCCGCTCTTTCTACAAGCCCCGCTCGTTCGCCCAGGGCACCGTAGTCAAGACGCTTAGAGACATCACATCCTACGTTACCAACAGCGTGGCCCAGAGTTCCATCACCACCGACACTTACGTAACAACGGAGAACATGGTCAAGGATCGTGGCGGCATAACCGCCTATAGCGGAGAGCTTCCGGCAAGTGCTGGCACCGCATACAAGAAGGGAGACACGCTCGTCTCCAATATTCGCCCCTATCTGCAGAAGATTTGGCTCGCAGACCGCGATGGGGCGTGCTCCAAGGACGTTTTGGTATTCCGAAGCATAAATACCGACAGCCTATTGCCCGAGTTCCTCCATCTGCTCCTGTGGCAGAAGGACTTCTTCGACTACGATATGTCCACCTTCACGGGAACCGGCAGGCCTCGCGGAGACAAGAATGAGCTGCTCAAATACCCCATCCCAGTCCCGACGCTCTCCGAGCAGAGAGCCCTCATCGACGGTTTCAATCGCTTAACAGATGAAATCAATAGCAAAAGACAGCAAATCGCCGCTCTCAAGGAAAGCGTCAAATCACGGTTTGTCGAGATGTTTAGAACCAAGACGCACGCATCATGGCCAATCGAAACAATTGGCAACTACAGCATAGAAATGCACTACGGCACTTCAGCAAAAGCCGGCGCCGATGGCGATTATGTCTACATCCGAATGAACAATATCACCGACGACGGCATCCTTGACCTAACCGATACAAAGCGAATCACCCTAAAGGGCCAAGCTCTCGAAAATGCTACCGTCCGCTATGGCGATATGCTTTTTAATCGAACCAACAGCATTGACAAGGTTGGGAAAACTTGCGTTTTTCATCAGTCAGAGACCATGGTTATTGCTGGGTACATCGTGTGCGTAAGGTTCGCTGACCACAGCTCTGCCGAATATGTATCTGGTTACCTGAATTCAAAGGAAGGAAAGCGAGTCCTTCGTAATATAGCGAAGGGAAGTGTCCATCAGGCAAATATCAGCGCAGCAGACTTGGCCGCTATTCCCATTGCAATTCCCCCGTTGTCCCTCCAACAGGAGTTCGCCGACTTCGCTGCCGAGGCGGACAAATCGCAATTTATCATCCACCAAGATCTTCACGGCTTTTGAAAAGACAGATAGTTACATGTCCAACGCTACAGAAGCCCGAGGACCGTCGCCTTTGATAGCATCTCGTAGGCTCGCGGATATGTCTCTTTGTCGCGCTCGGCCATAAATGCCCAGTTCGCCGTCACGTCAGCCGCTCTCACCATAGCCACCTTGGAGGAGTCGACATAGGAGACTGGAATCTTGGGCAGCCAGTCGCTAAATACAGGAGGGTAGGAGGTCTGCCACGTTGGATTGAACATGCCGCAGCTCAGCTCCTCATCAATCGATTCTGCCAGGTTGTACTTTCCGTCGATCGAAGTCGAATGCTCGTCAACCACAACAGAAACCGCGTCAACCTCACTCGCGGCAATTCCCTGAAGCCTCAGCGCGTCAACGATGCCGGACTTCACGCCACGCTTTAGAGCGTAGTCAAGATACCTTTGCTTGCGCCTTTTCGAGCTTGAATTCTCAGAGCAACTGCAACACCCCTGAGTAGTGGACCTCGTAGGGCGTCCTGAACCCCAGGCGCTTGTGGGGCCTGCGGTTGATGGCATCGTACACCCGCTCGACCTCCTCGTCCGAGACCGCAGAGAAGCCGGTCCCCTTCGGGAAGTACTCGCGCAGCAGACCGTCTGTGTTTAGTCAAGCCTGATTTTCGGGTTGGGGCTGCGGTGGAAATCCTGGTCCTCTTTTGGTCCAGGATTTCCACCGCAGCCCCAACCCGTAAATTGAACGCTATCAAACACAGATGCCGTCGCGAAGTCGATGTCGCGCGTGACGCGGCCGTCGGGGATGCGCGCGAGCAGCCCGCTTCCGCCCTTGAGGATAAACCGGCCGTCGGGGTTGCTGAACACCCTGCGCAGGAACCGGTCGCGCAAAGCCCGACGACAGCCGTCCCCGGGGTCACCGCCCCTGTCGCGAACGGCCCTCTTCAGGGCCCTGTCGAGCTGACCGCCGTTCTCGTACGTCATTCTTCCCGCCTCCTAGCTAACGAATCGTACAGGCTGGCCCCCGCCGGCATCCCGGCTTTTGCCCCCCCGGCGTCGATTTTCTCCCTCAGCGCGCCCTCGTCTTCGACGAGGCCCCTTTCGAGCGCGTCCGCGAGCACGTTCGCGACCAGGCTCAGTTCCTCCCCGGAGTCTATCAGGTCCACCACCGTGAGCCAGGGCCTCGTCGCCGGGATGTCCGAGACGATCGCCACGTCCTTCGGGTCGAGGCGGCGCTTCCTGATGAATCAGGTTCGGGCGCTTAGTCTGCTTTCTCTCGGGCGTGCAGAACTCGTAGGGCGAGGGGCTGACCTCGCCGATGCCGTAGAGCCATGCAGCCGTCGCCCCCATGGCGACGGGGCGCCTCCCCGGGTCGATCGACAGTCAGGCCGCGAGGACGTCCTCCTCCCGCGTGCTCGGCGAGCCGCCCATGCGGTAGACGCCCTTCGCGAGCCTCTCTATGTTGCCGAGCCCTTCCCGCCTCGAGAGCGCGTACCGCTCGACGCCGAGCACCTTCGCCTGCACAGATGTGAAGAGCCCCCTTTGGGAAGAGGCGATGTCGTTGGTGGCTCGTATGACTTCGATTTATTCCATGCTTGCATTGTGGAAAATAATGCAACAATGCAAGCAATACGCTCAGAATACACGGCGTTATTCGGCGGCATTCGGGGTCACTGAAACTGCGGAAACTGATTTTCGCATTTCTTTATTCCCATTTGTTGACCTGGGCGAATGCAATTGAAGAGGGCTTGAATCCGCCTCGCAGTTTCAAGTCAGTTTCATCCGCTCGAAATCGGCCTTCGGGGGACCCGAATTGTGAATTATTCCCGCAGGGCCTAATTATTCCCGTACCGCCGAGTACTCCGTTGTACCGCCCAGTAGGGACACACGGGAATAATTGGGTCGTTTTCCCAGGTAGAGATGCAAAAAGAAAGCCCTCGAACCAAAGGGTTCGAGGGCTGTTATTCCCACTATTTCGCTGGTGGCTTTGGTTCTGTCGTCCCGTCATTCCAGTTGCACCCAGTTTTCGGCATCGACACGGAACGCGTGCCGCCGAATGACGCGATGTCGCGTTTCGTCGGCTTCGGGGACAAAAGCTGGAACAACTTCAAAAACTTTTTTCAAACTCAGGGCTTTGAGTTTTTGTTTTTGTCCCAAAGGAGCTTCCGGCCGTGATTCGGATGCCCGATTGGGCGGAATCGCCCGTTTCTGGAACTCAACCGCAGCATCACGCACAAGCCACTCGCAACAACTGCAAATGATTGGTCGAGGGCGGCTTCCAACGCGATTCCAAAGCCGCAGGTCAGGCGACTGCGCTGCTGGCAGGGAAAGGGAGTCGTATCAGGCGGCTTGCCCATGAGTCGACGATGAGGCCTTCACCGAATGTCGAGAACATGCTGGTAAAATAGGCAATACTTTTTATGACAGGAGAACGAGCATGGCCGAACCCCACGATAGGAAGCCGATCCTCACGATCGAGCAGCAGATAGAGCACCTCAAGCAGAAGGGCGTAGCCTTCGAGCTGTGTTCCGAGGAAGAGGCCGCGGACTACCTGCGCGACAAGTGCAACTTCTTCAAGCTCGCATCCTACCGCAAACTCTTCTCGAAATACGAGGGAGGCCCGCGCGACGGCCGCTACGTAGACCTCGACTTCGGCCAGCTGCGCCTGCTCGCGGCGCTCGACCAGGAGCTGCGCCACGCCCTGCTCGGCATGACGCTCGACATCGAGCATTTCCAGAAGGTGACACTGCTTCGCGAGATGGAGGACCGTGGAGAGGACGGCTACGCCATCGTGGCCGACTACATGGCATCGCTTACCACTGCAAACAGGGAGTACCGCCTGCGCGAGCTCAAGATGAGCGGCCGCAGCCCCTACAGCTCGAGCCTCTACGCGAAGTACTCCGGCGACATGCCTGCCTGGGCCTTCCTTGAGCTCACCTCGTTCGGCACCCTCATCGACTTCGTGCGCTTCTGCGCCAGGCGATGGGGCGACAGGCGCTTCGAGGCCTCCCACTACGACCTCAAGCGCGTGAAGTCCGTCCGCAACTGCGCCGCGCACGGCTCGTGCCTGATCAACTGCTTCGCCGAGAGGGGCGCCGCCCGGGGCTCGGCGTCCAGTGGCGTCTCCCGAAGGGTCGCCGCCGTGGGAATCCCCAAGGCGACCAGGAGGAAGTGGATGGGGAATACGGCCATGCAGGAGGTCGCGACCGTGCTCGTGGCGCACTCCGGCTTGGTACCCGAGGGCTCCTCGCGCTCGCGCGCCGCATCCGAGCTCGCCGAGATGTTCGCCAGGGCCGACGGAGAAACCGAGGCGCTGCCCGACAAGGGGCCCGACGCCGCAGCTCGCTCCGCGCTCGAGTTCCTTCGCAGGTTGACAGAATCGCTCGGGTTGGTAGAATAGCCTGCAGATAGCAAAACCTTCACGGTTTTAGGGGCGGACTTGCGCAAGCGACTCTGCCCTATTTTTTTGCTCGCACATTCCTCTTCTCGACGAGCAATTCCGGGCTACCTAAAGGAGAACATGGATGAAGCTGTTTTTATGTTCGCACTTTTCAAGTGTAGGAAGTTTGATAAAAGAAGAAATTGATAACAAGAAAGTCGCATTTATTCCCACAGCTTCGCTGCGTGAAGGCTACACCGGTTATGTCGGCTCGGCTCGAAAGCTATTCAATAAACTGGGAGCAGCCGTAACGGAAATTGATATTTCAACGGAGTCTTATTCAACGATACGGTCCATTTTTGAAGATGCGGATGTGATTTATTTTACCGGTGGAAATTCTTTCTTCCTTATGGACCAGCTCCGTAAAACGGGAACGGATGAGCTGTTGAAGAAGGAATTGGCAAAGGGAAAACTGATGATCGGTGAATCAGCGGGGGCGGCTATATGCGCTCCTACCATCCAATATATTGAGCAAATGGATGAAAAGCCGGAGGACTACTCACAGGAAGATGATGCAGGGCTTGATTTGATCGATTTCTATGTTCTTCCGCATTATCTTACGGCACCATTTAAGAAGGTTACCGAGAAAATAATGACTGAGTTTTCGGATTTGAATCTATGCCCAATTAACAACCGTCAGGGAATTGTAATTGATGGTGAAGGCTCAAAGGTTATTTGCAAAGACTAATTTGAAAATTCGAGTGTCCTTGAATTTTCGGACAGTGCATGATACAAGGTAATTGGTTTTCCGTTAGGAAGGCTTCCAAGTGCCGGGGACGTTTTCCCCGGCTTTTTTCTTATCCATGAGAGCAATGCGAGAACTCAGCATCTTCGTCGACGAGTCGGGAAGCGACGGCCTCTCCGACCGCCACTACCTGCTCACCGTTGTCATGCGTGACCAATCGAACAGCATAGCGGACTCGATCAGGTCGTACGAGAGCGCCTTCCATGCCGAAGGCCTCCCCGACACACCCTTCCATGCGTTGTCGCTCATGAACGGCAAGGACTTGTACTCCGGACTCGATCCAAGGACGCGCAAGAAGCTCGTATAGCGGCATGCCGCGCGGAGGCGACGAGGGACATGAAGCGCACTTAGGGGGACGGAAGCTTAAGCGCAAACAAATCCTTACTCCCATTCCTCCGAATACCGCCCCGTTCCTTGCCGTCTCGAAATACGGGGAGTAAATAGCGAAATCGCAGATGAAAGGGAGTAAAACGGTAAAGAAAAAGCCTCCGTTCCATCACGGGAACGGAGGCTAGATTACCGTATTTACTCACCGCCGTCGCTGGCGGCTTTGCCATGACTCTCGTACGAAACGAAACTCAGCAGCACAGTGCGGCACTCAAAAATACAGGTCAGAACCCTGTCAGCCTACTCCCACTCGATGGCGTCGGTTCTGCCGTCCCGTCACTCCAGTTACACCCAGTTTTCGGCATCGACACAGAACGCGTGCCGCCGAATGACGCGATGTCGTGTTTCGTCAGCTTCGGGGACAAAAGCTGGGACAACCTCAAAAACTTTTTTCAAACTCAGGGCTTTGAGTTTTTGTTTTTGTCCCAAAGTGCGCGGCGGGTCGCCTTTGGAGGCTCGATGGCGCCGAAAACGCCCGTTTTGAAACTCAACCGCCCTTTTGCCCGCAAGCCGCCAGCTGCAATCGCAAGTGAATTAACGCGGGTGGCTTGCGCGCCATTTGCAAAACCCCAGGTCGCAGGTCTTCGCCATTCGTGAACAAAGTGAGTAGTCTCAGGTGGCTTGCTTATGAGTTGGCGAACGGGCCTTCAGGATTCAGGGCAAACATGCTGGTAGAATAGGATTCTCAAATCAATGACAGGAGACCGAGCATGGCCGAACCCCACGATAGGAAGCCGATCCTCACGATCGAGCAGCAGATAGAGCACCTCAAGCAGAAGGGCGTAGCCTTCGAACTGTGTTCCGAGGAAGAGGCCGCGGACTACCTGCGCGACAAGTGCAACTTCTTCAAGCTCGCATCCTACCGCAAACTCTTCTCGAAATACGAGGGAGGCCCGCGCGACGGCCGCTACGTAGACCTCG